>ODAI013740735.1_pt1 | contig 18952 bp, 17 predicted proteins | sample 1539321 | NCBI WGS metagenome assembly ODAI01 (sample SAMN02144231, study PRJEB22623) | gut metagenome | biome: sheep rumen | host: Ovis aries | place: New Zealand
TATCATTGTATTTATTTCTCTGTTTTTTGTTAAGTATAAAACGGTTGATAATTATATGACAGCGCGCGTATATCATTATCTTTCAGCTAAATATGATGCTGATGAAAGCGAGTTAATTTTGATTGATTATGATAAAGCCCATTGGTTTTTGAATGATAACGATTTTCCTGAGCTTGAAAGGGCACCATACAAGTGGGAGTTTGAGTATAACGGAAGGAAATTCTTTGTTAACAGGCTTGACGGAAAGTTTTATGATGATTATCAACTTGAGGAAATAGAACAATGGTGTGTAGAATGGTTGCAGGAAAATGTTTTCTCTGACATACTGCATATCGAGTTAAATTCGTTTGATTTGTGGAATTATCAAATGAAATTTGGTAACACCGTCATTAGAAGGGAAAACATAGAAGTATTTTTGACAAATAAACCAAAAAGCCGTTACAAAACATTCGTGTACTTTGAATCAGACAACGAAGGCGCTTCACAGCAAATTCAAAGCAAAGTTGACTCTGTTTTATCTAAAGATGTTTATTACGCCTGTAATCTTTTATATTTTGATAATGGTGCCCTCTATGAACAATATAATCATTTAGAATACATCAAGCAATGTTATCGTGCGGAAAGTGATTGGATGAAAGCATTAAATTACAACGTTTTTCTATAAATCAGGAGGTTGTTTATGAAATTATTAAAGAGGGCATTATCCACAATATTAGCAATCATAGTATTCATACCTATAATGACAATAACTTCAAAACCCGTATATGCGATGACTTATGAAAGAAGATATATTGGAATAATACCGACAGCTGAAATAGCATAAAATAATAAATCTGCTATTTTCTATTGATTTATTAATTAAAATAATATAAAATAGAAAAGAATTAAATGAATTATATTCATGGAGGTATAAATTATGATTTCAGCAGGTGATTTCAGAAACGGCGTAACATTCGAGGAGGACGGCAATGTACTTCAGGTTATCGAGTTCCAGCATGTAAAGCCGGGTAAGGGCGCAGCATTCGTAAGAACAAAGACTAAGAATGTCATCACAGGCGCTGTAACAGAGAAGAGCTATAATCCGTCGGCTAAGTTCCCGACAGCTTATATCGAGAGAAGGAATATGGAGTACTCCTACAACGACGACGGTATCTATTATTTTATGGACAGCGAGACTTACGAGATGACTCCCGTATCGGAGGCTGACCTTCCTGAAAGCTTCCGCTTTGTTAAGGAGAACGAGGAGTGCAAAATCCTCTCCTACAAGGGCAAGGTATTCGGCGTTGAGCCTCCTACCTTCGTAACTCTTGAGGTAACAAATACAGAGCCGGGTCTTAAGGGTAACACCGCTACAAACACACTTAAGCCTGCAACTGTTGAAACAGGAGCTGAAATTCGTGTTCCGCTTTTCATCAACGAGGGCGATATGATTCGTATTGACACAAGAACCTGTGAATATATGGAGCGTGCATAATATGACAACAAGAGAGAAATTAGGTTATCTTAAAGGCGTAATCGAAGCAAGCGATTTTGACAGCAGCACCAAGGAGGGCAAGGCGCTTTTCGCTATTGTTGATGTGCTTGACAGCATTGTTGAGGATATCGAGGACGCTTTCGAGGAGATTGATATTGTAGCTGAGCAGGTTGACGATATTGACGCTGACCTTACCGATGTTGAGGATTACCTCACTGATTGCTGCGACGGTTGCGGCGACTGGTATGAGGATGAGGATTTCGACGATGAGTATGAGGACGAGGCTTATGAGGTTGAGTGCCCGTACTGCAAGGAAAGCTTCACCGTTGACTATGAAACAGTGCTTGACGGCTCTGCACCGTGCCCTAACTGCGGCGAGCTTCTTGACTTCGAGGTTGAGGAGTATGATGAGGAGCCCGAAAAAGAGGATTAATATGAAAAGATTATTAGTAGCTTTTGCAGCTGCGCTTATGCTTGTTTGTATGCTCGCAGGTTGCACTAAGTCTGCAGAAATACTTGATGTTACCGATATGCCGACAAGGCTTGAGGAAAAGGTTGCCGATGAAGCCGATGCTGTGCTTGACGGTCCGGCGGCAAGGGAATTCATCAAGACTCAGTACACTGCTGAGGAGCTTGGGATTACCGATTACGAGGACAGCGTTGACTTCGCATACCGCGAATCGACTTATGAGTTCGACGGCGAAAAGTATATTGTTGTTGAGGCTATCAGCGTTACATTGAATACCGATGTTACAACAGAGGACGGCAAGGAAACCTATTCCTCCACCACAGTCGGTCAGTATCTTGTATCCCTTGACGGTAAGACTGTAATTAAAAAGGATATGGCAACGGGTGAGTATTCAAAACTCAAGAGCCGTATTACCGATTACAGCGCTAAGGGCGATACAACAACAGAGTAAAAGAATAAAGGACTGCCTGAGGTCGATTGACCACGGACAGTCCTTATTTACTATCGGAGAAGTTATGATTGATAAAAATGAGCTTGAAAAAACGGCGAGGCTTGCGCATCTTGAATTTACTGCCGCTGAGCTTGAAGCCCTTTGTGAGGATATGCAGGGCATAATCGAATTTGCAAATGAGATTGACAAAGCTTCGGGAAAGCTCGGCAGTAATGCCGATGCTCAAAGAGTTTTGCTGACCGCTCTCAGGAGCGATATCCCGGCGAAGTCCGCCGAGCAGAGCGCAATCCTCGGAAATTCAGAAAGCGAAAGCGGTATGTTCCGTGTTAAAGGAGGCATATGATGAAGTCAGTTATTATGCCTCTGTCAAAAGCACTGCGCGAGGGCAAGCTGTCCTCACAGGAGCTTACAAAGGAATATCTGAAAGAAATTGAAATGCGAAACGGTGAACTAAACGCCTTTATATCATTAACGCCCGAAAAGGCGCTTTTGCAGGCGGAAGGAGCCGACAGGCTTATTGCCGAAGGAAAAGGCAGTATCTTAACAGGTATCCCGATGAGTCTGAAGGACAATATCTGTTCAAAGGGCGACCTTACTACCTGCGCTTCAAAAATTCTCGAGGGTTACCGCCCGGTGTATAATGCGACGGCTTGGGATAAGCTTGAAAAACAGGGCGCGGTCCTTCTCGGCAAAACCAATATGGACGAGTTTGCAATGGGTTCCTCCTGCGAAACGGGCTGTTACGGCGCCGCCCGTAATCCGTGGAATATAAAAAAGACCGCAGGCGGCTCCTCGGGCGGAGGTGCGGCTGCAGTCAGCGCAGGGCTTTGCGCTTATTCCGTCGGCTCGGATACAGGCGGCTCGGTTCGTATGCCTGCGTCTTACTGCGGTATTGTAGGGCTTAAGCCGACCTACGGCACGGTTTCACGCTACGGACTTGTTGCTTATGCATCATCCCTTGACCAGATAGGAATTATGGCTGACTCGGTGAGCGATGCCGCCGCCGTTTTTGAAGCGATATGCGGCAGGGATAAGAATGATATGACAAGCGCAGATTATGCCTTCACCGCCGACAGTATATATACGACGGAGCTTAAAAGCCTTCGTATCGGCGTTATAAGTGAGGAGCTTCTTGCGGCTGACACCGACGCTCAAAATGCCGTGAGGAGCGCTGCAAAAGCATTTGCCGATTACGGCTGTGCGGTTGATGAGGTGAGTATACCCGAGCTTTCGCAGATGCTTTCCGTTTATTATATAATAGCCTGCGCTGAAGCTTCATCAAATCTCGGGCGATATGACGGGATTCGTTACGGCAGAAGAGCAAAGAACTGCGGCACTGCGGATGAGCTTATCATAAAATCACGCAGCGAGGGCTTCGGCGACGAGGTCAAGCGCAGAATTATGCTCGGCACCTATGTTTTGTCGCAGGGCTATTACGACAGATATTATAAAAAGGCGTGTGCGCTCAGAGCGTCGCTTATCGACGCCTTTGATAAGGTGTTTGAAAAATATGATGTGCTTCTTGCGCCAAGTACGGTAAGCACAGCCTTTGACCTCGGAGGTAATCTGACTCCTGCCGAGCGCTACCGCAGTGATATTACAAGCGTTCCCGTCAATATAACGGGAGTGCCTGCGCTTAGCGTACCCGTCTGCCTTAACGGCGAAGCTCTGCCCTTGGGGGTTCAGCTTATCGGAAGGCGTTTTGATGAAAAAACAATACTTTCCGCAGGCCTTTTTGCAGAGGAGAATATAAGCGAAATACCCGAGAGAAAAGGGGGTGTAAGCCTTGAGCTATGAGCTTGTGTGCGGTATTGAATGTCATGTGGAGCTTCTTACCGGGAGCAAGATTTTTTGCTCCTGCAAAACCTCCTTCAATTCAGAGCCGAATACTCAGTGCTGTCCCGTCTGTACAGGTCAGCCGGGTGCGCTTCCCGTCTTAAACCGTGAAGCGGTGCGCCTCGCAATTCGCGCGGGGCTTGCGCTTAACTGTAAGATAAATACCGCCTCCCATATGGACAGGAAGAATTATTTTTACCCCGATTTACCAAAGGCGTATCAGATTTCTCAGCTTGACGAGCCGCTTTGCACGGACGGCTATATCAAGCTTGATTCGGGTAAAATTATCCGCATTGAGCGAATTCATATCGAGGAGGACGCAGGTAAGCTTGTCCACGAAAACGGCTATACCTATATTGATTATAACAGGGCAGGGGTGCCGCTTATCGAGATTGTGTCAAAGCCCGATATAACCACACCCGAGGAGGCTAAGGAGTACGGCGAAAAACTGAGGCTTATTATGAAGAGCGCAGGAGTTTCCGACTGTAAGATGCAGGAGGGCTCGGTGCGCTTTGATGTGAATTTGTCCCTTCATAAAGCTGAAGAGCCCTTGGGAACAAGAACCGAGATAAAGAATATCGGCTCGCTTTCAAATATCGTTAAGGCTATGAGAGCCGAGGCGAAAAGGCAGGAGAAAATTCTTGAAAGCGGCGGCAGCGTAAAGCAGTGTACAATGAGATATGACGAGGCAAACGACTGCGTTTATATCCTGAGAGTCAAGGAAAACTCGGACGACTACCGCTTTTTTCCCGAGCCCGATATTCCCTTCTTTAAGATAAGTGAGGCTGAGCTTGAGGAGATAAAGAAGGAGATGCCCGAGCTTCCCGATAAAAGACTTGAGCGGTACATAAAGAAGCTTCTTCTCCCAAAGAATAAAGCGGAGCTTCTTATAAAATACAGCGGCGCCTGTGCGTATTTTGACAGCGCAGTAGCACAGGGTGCTGACGCAAATAATGCTTTGAATCTGATTTTGAGCGTTGTTTTTGCACAGCTCAGGACCGATTCTGATAAGGAGAGCTTTAACATACCCCTTAAAGCTGAGGAGTTTGCAAAGCTTGTGAGGTTTAATGACGAGCGTAAGCTTACCGCAAGTAAGACAAAGGATACGCTTATCAAGCTGATAACGGATGGCGGTGCGCTTTCGGATTATATAACCGATAAGGACCTTGCCGTTATGAGCGACGGCGAGCTTTTGGCTCTGTGTGAGAAGGCAGTCGGGGAAAATCCTTGTGCGGTAAGCGATATTCTCAGCGGCAAGGATAAGGCTAAAAATGTTTTAATCGGCTCTGTTATGAGGCTTTCAAAGGGCAGAGCGGATGTGAAAGCAGCCGAAAAAATCCTTGCTGAAATTCTTGCGAAAACAGCCGAAAAATAATTTTATAAATATATAAAAAAGTTGTTGAAAAACGCTATTACTTGTGCTATTATTATCACGAATTTTTTGCTGTGGGGTGCGCTATGGATTACAGATTTAACATTCAGTATGAAACCGAAAAGCAGTCTAAGTATACAACGGATACGGACAACGAGGATTTCACTCTTGAACTCAGGGAGGAGGACGGCGTCCTTCACCTTACGCTCAACCCTAAAAGGGCTGTGAGCTTTACAACCTTTCAGATGTATTTCCCTCAGCAGTATGACAGCACGGATAAGCTTTTTACAAACGGTTATCAGAGCTGGACTGTTACCAAGGAGTACTCACCCGATGATAAGATGGATGAGTTTAATCCGCGTATCCTCGGTATGCAGAAAAAGAATTTTAATGTCATAGGTATTTTCGGTTCGGGCGACCTTCTTTTCCACAGGTATCCCGAGGAGAACGGCGTGTTTTACGGCTACTCCTATGCCTATATCCGTAAGGACGGAAGGATAACTCTTTTCGCTTCTCTTACCGAGCGCGTCGGCTACACCATTATTACCTTTGACACGAATGAAAAAATCGTGTCCTTTGAAAAGGATTTGGAGGGCGTAACCTTCACTGAGCCTGTCGAGCTTCTCACGCTTGCCGTTATTAACGACGAGTATGAGAGCGCCTTTGATAAGTATTTTGAGCTTATGAACATTCCTGAGCCGAGAGTTAAAAGGGCAAGCGGCTACACCACATGGTATAACTATTATACAAAGGTTACCGAGGATATCGTTTACAGGGATTTGGAGGCTATCTCCAAGCTTGAGCATAAGATTGATTTCTTTCAGGTGGACGACGGTTACGAGAGGGCTGTCGGCGACTGGCTTCTTTATGATAAAAAGAAATTCCCTAACGGTATGAAGCGCCCCGTTGATATGATTCATAAAAACGGTATGCAGGCAGGTATCTGGCTTGCGCCTTTTGCCGTAACTCCCAAGTCGTATATATACAAGGAGCATAAGGACTGGATTGTGTGTAACGACAGGGGACGCCGCCGTATAACCTCGCATAACTGGGGCGGCTTTTACACGCTCGATATTTATAACGAAGAGGTGCGCGAGTATCTCCGTAAGGTCTTTGACACCGTTTTCAACGAGTGGGGATATGATATGGTTAAACTCGATTTCCTCTATTCCTGCTGTCTGATTCCTATTCACGGCAAGAGCAGGGGCGAGATTATGTGCGACGCTATGGACTTTCTCCGCGAGTGCTGCGGCGACAAGCTCATTCTCGGCTGCGGCGTACCGCTTGCGCCTGCCTTCGGTAAGGTTGATTATTGCAGAATAGGCGCGGATATGGGGCTTTGCTGGGAGAACAAGGCATATGCAAGAGAGGATATCTCAACTCAGCATACCCTCACAAATACAATGTTCAGGCGCCACCTTGACGGCAGGGCATGGCTTAACGACCCCGATGTGTTCCTTCTTCGCGACGGCAATATTCAGATGCCGCTTGAAAAAAGAGAAATTATAGCGAAAATCAACAGCCTTTTCGGTAATCTCCTCTTTGTTTCCGACGATGTTTCAACATATACGGAAAGACAGATGCAGATTTTCCTTGAAACTGTCGAGAGAAACAAGGCGGTAATCAAGAGCGTTGATATGGATAAGAGCAAGAATGTTCTTATAAAATACACTCTTGACGGCAGGGACGAGGAGTACGGCTTCAACATTAAATCGGGCAATTTGGTTTAACGCCGTATGTACTGCCTTGAAATTAAAAAAACGCTGTGTTATAATTGTTCAGTAATATAATTATGGAGGAGAAATTATGCATATTGTATGTCTTGACTTAGAGGGTGTGCTTGTACCTGAGATATGGATTGCTTTCGCTGAGGAAAGCGGCATCCCCGAGCTTAAACTCACAACAAGGGATGAACCCGATTACGATAAGCTTATGAATTACAGGCTCAGGATACTTAAAGAGCATGGACTCGGTCTGAAGGAAATTCAGGATACTATTAAGAAAATTGAGCCTATGGAGGGCGCAAGGGAATTCCTCGATGAGCTTCGCAAGCTCGGTCAGGTAATCATAATCAGCGATACCTTCACTCAGTTCGCGGCGCCTCTTATGGCTAAGCTCGGTTATCCTACAATCTTTTGTAACGAGCTTGTTGTTGCCGATAACGGCGAAGTTACAGGTTTTAAGATGAGATGTGAAAAGAGCAAGCTTACAACTGTAAGAGCGCTTCAGTCAATCGGTTTTGAAACCATTGCAAGCGGCGACAGCTTTAACGACCTTGCAATGATTCAGGCGAGTAAGGCGGGCTTCCTCTTCCGTTCAACAGAGCAGATTAAAAAGGATTATCCCGAGCTTCCTGCTTATGAAACATACAGCGATTTGCTTGAGGCAATTAAAAAAGCAATCTGATAAAAAGCGTTTTTATTTTCCGCTATTCATTTAATCCCTCGGTTATTGACATTTATTGTAATATGATTATAATAAGAAGCAGAGGTGAGAACTATGAAAAGAATTTTGACTTACGGAACATTTGACCTTCTTCATTACGGCCATATCAGACTTCTTCAAAGAGCGAAGGCTATGGGCGATTATCTTGTTGTTGCGCTTTCAACCGATGAGTTTAACGCAGGCAAGGGCAAGAAGGCTTACCATACCTATGAAACAAGAAAAAAGATGCTTGAGGCTATCAGGTATGTTGACCTTGTAATTCCCGAGAACTGCTGGGAACAGAAAATTGACGATGTTAAGGAATACCACATTGATACAGTTGTAATGGGCGGCGACTGGGCAGGCAGCGATAAGTTTGACTATCTTAAAGATTACTGTGAGCTTGTTTTCCTTGACAGGACGCCCGGCGTTTCAACCTCAATGATTAAAAAGGACTTAGGTCTTAAAGAAGCAGTGGACGGCGTTGACCAGCTCCCTGACGAGAAATAATACAGCTTTACTTCGGATACCGCACAGGCGATGTGCGGTATCTTTTTTGTTACATTTTTACTTAATTTGTTTCACGGTTTTTGTAATTAATTTTTGTCGTTTTTAAGCACAAAACAGCATAAAAAGGGCGTGAAACGCCCTTTTGTGAAAACACTATATATTCAAGTATTTTTACGCATTTTATAAAAAAACTACAATATATTGTGCTTTTTTGAAAATTTAGTATTGACATTCCCTTTCTTATTTGCTATTATCTATATAGTGCCTCAAAGCGCTGTAATAATTTTGTAATATTTAATGATATATAGTAACAAATGAAGAAAGGGAAAAATCATGAAGATTATTAAGAGAAACGGTTCGGAAGTCGATTTTGACATAAATAAAATTTATGTCGCAGTATCGAAGGCTAATGCTGCCTGCAAGAAGGAGGAGCTTACGCCGAGTCAGATTCAGGAAATTGCGGAGTATGTTGAGTTCAAGCTCTCAAAGGCGAGCAGAGCTTTAAGCGTAGAGGAAATTCAGGATATTGTAGAGAATCAGATTATGGCGCAGGGCGCATTTGATGTTGCAAGGCTCTATGTAAAGTACCGCTATAACCGTTCTCTTATCCGTAAGGCTAATACAACCGATAATCAGATTTTATCTCTTATCGAGTGTAATAATGAAGAGGTTAAGCAGGAGAATTCAAATAAGAATCCTACCGTAAATTCAGTACAGCGCGATTATATGGCAGGCGAGGGATCAAAGGATATCACCAAGAGAATTCTTCTTCCTCAGGATATTGTTGACGCGCACGAGCAGGGCATTATCCACTTCCACGACGCGGACTATTTTGCACAGCATATGCACAACTGCGACCTCGTAAATCTTGAGGATATGCTTCAAAACGGTACTGTTATTTCGGAAACTATGATTGAAAAGCCGCACAGCTTCTCAACCGCCTGCAATATCGCTACACAGATTATTGCACAGGTTGCTTCAAATCAGTACGGCGGACAGTCAATCTCGCTTGCTCATCTTGCGCCTTTCGTGCAGATTAGCCGTGAGAAAATCAGGAAGGAAGTTATCGCTGAGTCCGACGAGCTTGGTCTTGCAATGACCGAGGAGCAGGTTTCGGCGCTCACTGAAAAGAGGCTTCGCGACGAGGTTTCAAGGGGCGTACAGACAATTCAGTATCAGGTTGTAACTCTCCTTACAACGAACGGACAGGCTCCTTTCGTAACAGTATATATGTATCTTAACGAGGCTAAGAACGAGCAGGAGAAGGCTGACCTTGCGCTCATTATCGAGGAAACCCTCAAGCAGAGAATCAAGGGCGTTAAGAATGAGAACGGCGTGTGGATTACGCCTGCTTTCCCGAAGCTCATTTATGTTCTCGAGGAGGACAATATAACAGAGGGCTCGCAGTATATGTACCTTACAGAGCTTGCGGCAAAATGTACTGCAAAGCGTATGGTACCCGACTATATCAGCGAGAAGATTATGCTTGAGCTCAAGGGCGATGTATACACCTGTATGGGCTGCCGCTCCTTCCTCACACCCGACCGCTTCACGGATAACGGTGTCGGCAATATTGCAAATGCAAAGAATTACGAGCCGGGTAAGCATAAGTATTACGGCAGATTCAATCAGGGCGTTGTTACCCTTAACCTTGTTGATATAGCTTGCTCATCAGGCGGAGATATGAATAAGTTCTGGAAGATTTTTGACGAGCGTCTTGACCTTTGCCACAGGGCTCTTCAGTGCCGTCATGAAAGACTTAAGGGTACGCTTTCGGATGCGGCTCCTATTCTCTGGCAGCATGGCGCGCTCGCAAGACTCAAGAAGGGCGAGCCGATTGACAGACTCCTCTTTGACGGTTATTCAACCATCAGCTTAGGCTATGCAGGTCTTTATGAGTGTACCAAGTATATGGCGTGTAAATCACATACCGACGAGGAGGGCAAGCCCTTTGCGCTTTCGGTAATGAGATATATGAACGACGCGTGCGCAAGATGGAAGAAGGATGAGAATATCGACTATTCTATCTACGGTACTCCGCTTGAGTCAACGACCTATAAGTTTGCCAAGTGCCTTCAGAAGCGCTTTGGCAAGATTGAGGGCGTAACCGATAAGAACTATATCACAAATTCTTATCATGTTCATGTTACGGAAGAGATTGACGCGTTCACAAAGCTCAAGTTTGAGTCGGAATTTCAGGCTCTTTCACCGGGAGGCGCTATCTCTTATGTAGAGGTGCCGAATATGCAGAACAATATTCCTGCAGTCCTTCAGGTAATGAGATTTATCTATGATAACATTATGTATGCAGAGCTCAATACCAAGAGCGACTACTGTCAGGTATGCGGTTTTGACGGTGAGATTCAGGTAGTTGAAAACGAGCACGGCAAGCTTATCTGGCGCTGCCCCAAGTGCGGTAACGAGGACCAGGATAAGATGAATGTCGCACGCCGTACCTGCGGCTATATCGGCACTCAGTTCTGGAATCAGGGCAGAACTCAGGAAATTAAAGAAAGAGTATTACACTTATAATATCAAAGGGAGGGCGTTTTGTCCTCCCTGTGTTACATATGGAGTTATTATGAATTACGGAGAAATAAAAACAAATGATATTGCAAACGGTGAGGGCGTGCGCACATCGCTTTTCGTGTCGGGCTGCCGTCATCATTGTAAAAACTGTTTTAACGAGGCGACATGGGATTTCGGCTTCGGCGAGCCGTTTACCGAAGAAACCATGCAGAAAATCTTTAAAAGCGTTGAGCCTCACTGGATTAATGGACTGTCGCTTCTCGGCGGCGAGCCGTTCGAGCCCGAGAATCAGAAGGTGCTTCTGCCGTTTCTGATTATGTTTAAGGAGCGTTTCCCCGATAAAGACATCTGGTGCTACACGGGCTTTACCATCGAGGAAATTCTCGGTAAGTGGAAATCGAGGGCTGACACGCCGATTGCAAAGGAAATGCTTTCACTTATCGATGTGCTTGTCGACGGAAAATTCATTGAGGAGCAAAAGGACATCACGCTTGTTTTCAGAGGCTCTGCAAATCAGCGTATAATTGATGTCAGGAAAACACTTGAGCAGGATGACCTCGTGCTTTATCAGGTATAACTATGAAAAGAATTTGTAAGGATTGCGGCAGAGAATTTGAAATAAGCGCAGGCGAGGAAAAGTTCTTCAGGGATAAAGGGCTCAGCCTGCCTAAGCGTTGTAAGGACTGCAGGGCAAAGAAATCGGGCTCAAGCAGGAATACGCCGGAAACGCCTGCTCAAAGCATACCCGAGCCCTCGGGCAAGCGTAACAAAACGCCGATAATATTTGCGCTTGTGCTTGCGCTCATTGTGGCGGTGTTTGCGGCTGTAACAATAAGCAGCCATTATAAAAATGCCGAGAGGCAGTTGACCTCAAGTACCTTTATCTCGTCAACGCAGGCTGAAGCTGAGCAGACGAGCGAAGCGACCACAGAAGAAACGACTTCTGAAAAAAGCGGACCCGTATATGAGTACACCTTCAGGAATAATGCAAAGTGGGTTGAGCATTTTGAAAAGCACGGCGCAGAAACAGGCTGCGCCACTAAGGAGGAATATCTCGAAAAGGCGAACGCTCTTATCAAAAATCCCGACGCTCTGACAAAAACGGAGGCGGAGGACGGCGATATAGTTTACTACCTCCCTTCAACGGGTGAAATTTGCTTCACAACGCCGGGAGGAACAATCCGTACATATTACATAGCTGACTATGATTATTTTAACAGGCAGTAGAGCAGAATAATAAATTATAAAGGGACACCCTGAATTTCAGGGTGTCCCTTGCGCTTTTTCCTGATATTATTTATTCTCTTCCGTCCCAGCAGTATGTGCAAAGCTTGTTCTCGTCAATGCCGACGGAAGCAAGCATATCGTCAAGTCTGTGATAGCGAAGCGAGGGGAATTTAAGTTCCTTGCATATTTCGTCAATCATATTCTGGTACTTATCACTGTCGGGGTCGGCGTAAGCCCTGAGCATTTCGTCGTCGGGCTCTTTACCCTCGAGTTTGGTAATCACACGCCTTGTGATAAGCTCCATCTCAGAGGTCGAACGCGAGAAATTAAGGTACTTACAGCCGTAGAGCAGCGGCGGACAGGCAGGTCTGATGTGAACCTCCTTTGCACCGCTTGCGAAAAGGTATTCCGCAGTTTCACGAAGCTGTGTGCCGCGAACGATGGAGGCGTCAATCATAAGAAGGCTCTTGCCCTCGATTAAATCTCTGATGGGTATTAACTTCATCTTTGCGATGAGGTCGCGCTTGCTCTGATGCGTCGGCATAAAGGAACGCGGCCAAGTCGGAGTGTATTTGACAAACGGCCTTGCGTAAGGTACGCCCGATTCGTTTGAATAGCCGATTGCGTGTGCAACGCCCGAGTCGGGTACGCCTGCCACAATATCCACCTTAACGCTGTCGCGCTTTGCGAGCGCCTGACCGCATTTATATCTCATTTTTTCAACGGAAATTCCCTCGTAGGACGATGACGGATATCCGTAGTAAATCCAGAGGAAGGTGCAGATTTTCATTCTGTCGCCCGATGGCACAAGCGTCTTTACACCGTCGGGAGTCATTACAACAATCTCGCCGGGGCCGAGCGCCCTGTAATCCTTGTAGCCTAAATTTATGTAGGCGAAGCTCTCAAAGCTTGCGCAGTATCCGTTTTCTTTTTCGCCGAGAACGACGGGGGTTCTGCCGTATTTATCCCTTGCGGCGTATACTCCCTTTGGCGTGAGCACAAGTATGCTTATTGACCCGTCAACAATTTCCTGAGCATATTTAATGCCTTCAATAAAGTTTTCTTTCTGATTTATAATTGCCGCTATAAGCTCGGTTTGGTTGATGTCGCCGCCGTGCATTTCAAAGAAATGCGTGTTGCCCTTGATTATATCGTCAACAATTTCGTCGCTGTTGTTAACCTTGCCCACAGTCGCAATAGCAAAGGTGCCGTGATGTGAGCGAACAAGTATCGGTTGAGCCTCGTAGTCGCTGATACAGCCAATGCCCATATTGCCGTGCATCTCGTTTGATTCCTTGGTGAACTTTGTTCTGAACGGGGCATTTTCAATATTATGAATTGCCTTGTCAAAGCCGTTCTCCTCGTCGTAAACCGCAAGACCTGCTCTGCGTGTACCGAGATGTGAGTGGTAGTCCACACCGAAAAACAGGTCAAATACACAATCTTCCTTTGATACCGCACCGAAAAATCCGCCCATAGTCGACTCCTTTTGATTTAATTTATTAAAGCATTAAATTATCGCTTTGTTGTATTATAACAATATATACTGAAAAATAAAATACTATTTTAAAAATTATTTTATTTTTATAAAATTTGATATATAATGTATTTATTCAGTTAATTATTTTTGTACAGAATTTTTCAGATTTCTGTTGATTTTATTGTTTACTGAATGTACAATTATTTGATAACAAGTTGTAAAACACGGTGAATTTATGGAGAATTTAACGAATAACGGCTGGGATGAGATTATTACAGCCGACGGCTTTTGCGAAACTCCGCTTTCGGATATTATGAAAGCTGTTGATGAAAGCGCAAAGCGCAGTAATGTGTATCCTGAGCGTAACAGGATTTTTTACGCATTTCGGGAAACTCCGCCCGAAAGGGTCAGGGTAGTCCTGCTCGGTCAGGACCCGTACCATGAGCCGATGCAGGCAAACGGGCTTGCTTTCTCGGTTTTTAACGGCGTTAAAATGCCGCCGTCGCTCAGAAATATTTTTAAAGAACTGAGCCTTGACCTCGGAGGTGAGCCGAGGACTGATACCGACCTTACCGACTGGGCGCAGCAGGGCGTGCTTCTTTTAAACAGCGCGCTTACTGTTGTAGAGCATAACGCTAACAGTATGGCTTCGCTCTGGACGGATTTTACCGACAGCGTAATCAAAGCCGTGAATGACTTTGAAAATCCCGTTGTATTTGTTCTGTGGGGAAATAATGCGAGGTCGAAAAAGAGATATATAACAAATCCCCGCCATCATATAATAGAATCGGCTCATCCGAGTCCGCTGTCTGCGAGCAGGGGCTTTTTCGGAAGTAAGCCCTTCAGCAAGATTAATTCATACCTTGAGTCCGACGGACTGACGAAAATTAAATGGAAGTGATTTTATGGATGAGAATGAAAAGATTGTAAAAAAGTATAAGCTTTTGCGCCATAAGATAATTATTCATTATCACAGGGGCTGTAAATATCTTAACATCGCAAAGGTCATAACAGCGATTGCCTTTCTGATTTTCACGGCTGTCGGCATCAGCGTCAGCCACAGAACGGGTAATCTTATGACATGGCTTTTGTGGTGGGTTATCGTCATAATACTTGACTGCGTTGTTTTCATAATAACGGACTATTGTAAATATCTTATGAAAACAAAGGTTATCCCTTATCTTGAAAATGACGACCTTCTCGATTTTGGCGAATATGACCTTTTTATCGAGAATGACGAGGACGAGGATGAAGAAGAGGAGGAAGAGCAGTGAAAAACATACTTGCAATTTTCAGGCGTGATTTAAAGAAAATATGTACAAATTCAATGGCGATAGTGCTTGCGATAGGTATTGCGGTGCTGCCTTCGCTTTATGCGTGGTTCAATATTTACGCTAACTGGGACCCGTACGGAAGCACGGGTAATATGAAGGTTGCCGTGATTATCGAGGACGAGGGCTTCAGATATAAGGATATAGATATAAATGTCGGACAGCAGATTGAAACAAATCTTAAAGCAAATGATGTTATCGACTGGCAGTTTGTTGACAGGGATACTGCTGTAAGCGGTATTGAGGCTGGCGAGTATTACGCAGGTATCGAGATTCCCTCGGGCTTTTCACAGTCGCTTACAAGTATTGTAACAAGCGATTTTAAACAGCCTCAGATTACTTACTATGCTAATGAAAAGAAAAATGCGATTGCAACGAAAATCACGGATAAGGTTGTTCAGACAGTACAGCAGGAGGTCAATGAATCCTTTGTTGAAACCGTTGTAAACCTTGTAAATAACCTTCTCGGGACCGTTGTAACCGAGGCGAATAAAGAGGGCAGCGGTATGTTTGCCACTCTTAAAACCCAGATTCTTTCCGCAAAGGACAGTATAGCGGCGGTTGAAGCCACTGTTGACAGCTTCGCTAAGGTAATGGAAATTACACAGGGCCTTAATAAAGCCGTCAGCAGCGAGGATGTAAAAAACCTTCTTGAAAATACGGATAAGACCATACAAAGCACTGAGGATGTCATAACCGTTACAAAGGCTTCTGTCGAGTCCGTAACAGGCACGATTGATACCGCGACCTCCGATACTGCCAAGAAGCTTGACGAGGCTGCAGACAGGCTTGAAAAGCTCGGTAACGCGTCAACGGAAGTAGTGGTAGCCGAGCTTACGAAGGTCGCTGAAACCGCGTCCGCCGCTGAGAATGCGCTCAGCCTTGCGTCGCAGGCTTTAAGGACTGTCAATGATTCTTTGCCCGAGCCGCTTGATGCGATTAACGATGTTGCTTCAACTCTTGAAACTCAGGCGGAAAACCTCGGTAAGCTTTCCGACGATATTACCTCCGCTATTGCCGAGGGTAATGCCTCAAAGGCGATTGCCTCCACCGTTTCAACCCTTCATAAGATTTCCTCGGACCTTACAGGTGCAACAGAAACATATAAGAGCGATATTAAGCCTGTTATTGAGAATAATATCAATTCTCTTGTTGAGGTGCTTGCCGATGTTTCAAATCTCATAAATGCGCTTGAGGGCGATATGCCTCAGGTCAATGAGCTTGTAAAAACTCTTAACGCTTCAATGGAGTCGGGCGACGATATGATTACCGCGCTTTCAACTCTCCTCTCAAGCTCCAAGCAGCAGCTTGACAATCTTTATAAGAAGCTTGACGGGCTTGGCGACAGCGAGATTGTAAACACGATTCTTAATCTCACCGAGGGTAATTCAGACGAGCTTGGAGAATTCCTTGCCTGCCCCGTAAAAATAGATACACAGAAGATTTACGGAATTGAAACCTACGGCTCGGCTATGGCGCCGTTTTACAGCACTCTTGCAATCTGGGTAGGTGCGATTATCCTTGTTGCGATACTCAAGCCGAATGTTAAGAATAAAAAGGAAATAGGCAGGGTAACTCCTTTTCAGGAGTATATGGGAAGAGGATTTACCTTTATGTTTATTGCTGTGATACAGGGCTTTATTATCTGTATCGGCGATTTGCTTTTCCTCAAAATACAGTGTTATCATCCCGTTAAATTTGTGTTTGCAGGCGTTTTCGCTTCGTTTGTATTCAGCTTCTTTATCTACTCTCTTGTAGCAGCCTTCGGCGATGTGGGTAAGGCGATTGCCGTAATCTTCCTCGTGCTTCAGATTGGCGGCTCAGGCGGTACCTTCCCGATTGATGTAACGCCGAAGCTATTTATCAACATCAATCCGTTCCTGCCCTTTACCTTTGTAATTGAGGCTATGCGTGAGTGTGTATGCGGACTTTATCAGAATAATTACTGGCTATTCCTGCTGAAGCTCTCTTCCTACATTGTAATCGGCTTTGTTCTCGGAACGCTTTTCCGCTTCCTTTTCAAAAATCTTATTAAGTTTTTCGGCAAAAGAATAGAAGAAACAGGGCTGATGTAATTTTAATAAATATTTCTTCGGGAGGGCTAAGCCCTCCCGTTTTTTTTACTATTCATTAAAAAAACCGCGGTTATTCCGCGGTTTTTTCTATGATTTTATTTACATCATTTTTGCCCGTATGGTGAAACGGTTTTATCCTTAATCCTATGTACGCAATAACCGCGCCTGCAACATTGCAAACCATATCCGTCATTGTATCCATAAGCGCAAAGCGCATCGGAGTGTGCGGGTCAAATATACCTTTTTCTACGCCGCTTCCTGCTTCTATTGCAAGCTCAAGCGACCAGTGCTGTGAGTCGCCGCCGAAAAACTGGTCAAAGGTGAACTCGAAAAGCTCCCATCCGTTTGAAAAAAGCATTGAAAGCCCGAGCGAGCATAGAAGCACTATTGCAACACTGCAGGTTTTCTTATCCCTTAACTGCATAGCGGTGCAGATTTCATATCCTATCCAAACGAATGCGCCGCCGCCGATTATATGCAGGAAGGAGTCATATCCGGGTATCGAATAATAAAAATTGAGCGCAACGCCGCCGAAGGATGCCGCAAAAAATCCGAGTATCAGCGGTGTGTTTACATAGGACTTTATATAACGGAAAAAGGTCCTTTCGGGAAAGAGCATCATAATTTCCCACGCAAACATACCGACTAAATTTCCAAACGCCTGAAGCGCATACTGAAAATTGCCGATGACAAGGAAATATACTATCGACCCTGCCTGAATAAGCCTTATTATCCACCATAGTATTTTCTCCCAAAGTTTACTGCCGTCGCAAAGGCGCTTGATATAACTTTTCATACTCCACCTCTTTTATGCTTTTGTTCATTATACCATATGCGGCTTATATTAGCAAATCGGCGAAATACTCGGCGGTTATCACTATCGGCGCGACGGACCAGGGGTGAAACAGGCTTGTGTTCCATTTTTCATCCTTTCCCCATACCTCATAGCAGGTGGTTGCGCCTTCCTTAATCATATTAAGCCAGCCGTGCTTTCCCTCGTCTTTTATGAACCCGAGCGCTTCGTTGTACCTGCTTGCTTTGCAAAGTGCGCTCAGATAAAAATAAGCCATAAACGGCGAGCACTCCATACCTCTTTTAATGAGATAATCGGCAACTGCACCCTTGTTATTCTCCTCACATATATCAAAGGCAAGCGCAAGTGCGTTTGCGTGTACGGAGGCGTGCCTGCTTTCCTTATTGTCGGTATAAACTCCGTTTTTAAAATAATTTTTGTTGAATTCACTACGGAGAGCCTCGCTCTTTTTACTGCAGCTTTTGCCGAGGCTTTCACAGATTTTTTCATATGCCGACGCGGCGCATACGCAGTAAGCGTCGAATACGGCGTGCGGCTTTTTCTCATCAAATTCATAACCGTCCCTGAGGTTTTCGGGCCAGTCGATAAGCTGCCAGTATTCCGCCTTGATTTTATCAAAGGAGCTTACAATAAATTCACAGGCAAAAAAGGTGCTTTCAAGCAGCGCCCTGTCGTGCGTAAGCCTGTAAAGCCTGAGCACCGCAAGCGGATAAAGCAGTGTGTAATCCGCAATTTTTTGCCTGTATGAGCAGGGCGCAACCGAGAGCATATCGCCGTAAAGCTCCGCCGTGCGCGCGAAATTCACAAGCGCCCGTCTCAGCACAGTGCTGTCTTTTGTAAGGTAGTAATGCGCAAAACCCGTGATAAAGGCGTCGCCGAGGTACTGCCCCTTTTCTCTTGTCGGACAGTCGATGTAATTTTCCTGCACGCCGTATTTAACCGTCCTTTCACAGAGGGAAA
>ODAI010862908.1_pt1 | contig 18946 bp, 19 predicted proteins | sample 1539321 | NCBI WGS metagenome assembly ODAI01 (sample SAMN02144231, study PRJEB22623) | gut metagenome | biome: sheep rumen | host: Ovis aries | place: New Zealand
TATGAAAATGCGGCTTGCGAAGCCGGGAAAAAAGTTTCGTATATAAAAAAAAATGAGCCGGAGGTTTCGTTTAGTCTTTTTCCGAACGAAAAAGTAAAACAATTCGATTATATTAAATTATCTCCGGAGCATCGAGAGGATACATTATATTCAGACTTAAGAACTTGCGAGATGAAACTTTTACCGAAAGATTTTAGCGAAAACGATGAAAGAGTGGATTTAATAACAGAATTTACTTTTCTTTCGTCAAAAATTCGCACTGAAGATAATAGAGCAAAGGATATACAGAACTTTATAGAAAAATATGGTTTCTTTTTTAATATAAAAGAAGACTGTAGTGTAGGTATTAAAGATGTATATTTGTGGAGTAAGAGATTACAAAATTTTGCTTTTTTATATTCTGAAGTTATGAAATGGAAAGCGTATAATAGCTGTGATTTTTATAAAATATTTGAGTGTGTTATTTACTTTTTAACGGCAGAAAAATTGCTTACTGAATTAGGTAACAATGGTACAAGAAACTCCTATGTGTTTTATTTTTTTGAATTGATGAGAACGTATGTTGGGGAACAATCAAGTTTATATGATGAAGTTGATGACGATTATATAGAGGATGACAAAGATGCAGAAGAAATTGATATATATGAGGGTAGTGAAAATCATGATAGTATTATGGATAGAATAAAAAAAGTAAGAGAGATAGGGAAATGGAATATTCCATACACCATTAGTATTGCTGATAATCTAATAGAGAAATTAAGGTGTAAATTAAATGAAGATAGGGAATTACTTGAAGATAAAGAAAAATTTGAGCAATTATTAGGAGATTTGGGTGAAATTAGTTTTGCACTAAATCACCCGCAATCAACGGATGAAGATTGTAGTGAACGTTGCATAAATAAAATGAATAATTTTATTTATGCAACATATGTTCATTATAGGGAATATCCGGATAAAATTACGCAAGTAGCTATCGAATTTTTGCTCGAGTTAAAGAGTCATAATTTAGATAAAACTAATAAGCTATGTGTAGAGACGTATCTTGTAAGCGTTATAGCACATCAACCTAATCTTGAAATAACTGGTGAAATGGGAGACGCAGAAAAATCTATTAAAGATTTTATGGATAAGAAGATACCAAGTTTAAATTTGGCCAATAAATTAATTGCGTTGTCCGAGTTGGTTATTGAAGCACTAGTTAATTATCAATTTAAGGGTCTTTTGTATAGGTATGATTATAAAGAAAATAAATTTGAATTATCAATCGACGATATGTATACTGCAATGGTACTTGCAATATGTAATTTAGACAAAGCTTGGGAATATCGAGAATGTAAAAATTGTGGTTGTGCATTTTTGGTTAAACGCACAACTACAAATAAAACTAATTGCGATAAATGCAAAAAATAGAAAATGTGTTGATAATCGCACGAATATTAAGCCGTTGGAATTATAAGTAATGATTCCAACGGCCTTTTTTGTTTGTTTTGAATAGATAGGGACTTGGTGCTGAAAGTCCGCAATATGCATTGTAGTAGGAATTGTTAGCGGCGGTGAGGAAGGCATGTTGATTGAAGGGGCCTAACAGTGCCGTAAATAACATTAACCAGTGAATTGCCTGTGTTAATGACGCCGTTTTTAATCGCTTAATTATACACTAACTTGTTGTCTTAATATAAACCCGAAAAAAATTGAATGATTATTTCGGGTTTTGAATGGATAGGGACTTGGTGCTGAAAGTCCGCAATATGCATTGTAGTAGGAATTGTTAGCGGCGGTGAGGAAGGAATATTGATTGAAGGGGCCTAACAGTGTCGTAAATAACATTAACCAGTGAATTGCCTGTGTTAATGACACCGTTTTTAATTGCTTAATTATACACTAACTTGTTTTCTTAATATAAACCCGAAAAAAGTTGGATGACTATTTCGGGTTTTAAGAATGCAATCCATTTGAGGAAATAGTATAATGATATTAACCAAGAAAGCAGTGCTTTTATTAATACCCCGTAATGAAAAGGTCATAGTAAAAGCGTTAATACATAAGCATTGCTTCCATATAAGTTGGCATGCAATACTTATCGTTCTTGGTAAAAAATAAAAAGGGAGTGAATTATCATGGTGAGGACATAAGTACTTTATATACAAAAATGTCGATGCCAAAAGCGGGATAATGGTTTTAAAGGAAGCCCCATCTCGAAAGATATTTTACAGCTTGGTGCAGAAGGAATAAACAAAATTTGGCGGGATGCTAGTCGGTAGGAATTATCACCAAAGGGACTAACCCTGTGATGGAGCTAAACCGATACCTTGTTATGGATAGGCGGAACGAAGAAAGTTGGAACTCCGAACGGATGATCCCGGCAGATAGGGGTGTGTGCAGTTGTAACTAAAAGGGGAATTTAAGGGCTGATAAAATTGAACTTGATGACGTTTTTAATGTGCCTTAATCCACCTAAAAAGACACTGTTAAACTTGTATTTTGCGATAATACTCCATGACTGATGCTTTTGGATTGCTTGAAAACACTGATATTTATAAGAAAAATAACTTGACCAAATAGGAGGTGAAAGTTTTGATTTTTTTAAAAAATCAAAATTTAAAGAAATTAGATACGGAGGATCTAATTGCAAATGTATATTCTTTCAGAAGAGGAACTGGATTAGTTTCATTTTCAGAACCTATCTTATACAGTAAAGGTATCATATATACCGCGTATGCTTATTGCTTTTCACTTACAGATCAAAATGGCAATAATGTACATGGCAGTTATTTGGCGGAAGAAAATTCCCTAGCAAGAAAAATGGGCATAATTAACCAGTTCATCATAAATGGAAGAGATGTTTCTAGTGAAGGCTATTATTTAGTTTATTGCTATATGGATAAGGAGAATAGTCTAAGCTTTTCTTTCGGAACAGAAGCTGAGAAATCTTTGATGTGTTCTAAAAATATACAGAAAGGTTTTTTCTATGTAACATATTACAATGGACAGGATAAAAATGCAAAGATTATGGCAACTTATGGCGCTATGGATTATACCGTTAACGTATCCGATGGATGCTTTAGTGTATGTGGAGAAAATGAGGCTAATACCTTAAGTATTGCGGCATTTAGTCGCTACTTAGAAGTTTAGTAGCTTCTTATCAGAATGCGTAATGAGGTTCTGCCGTATGCTTTACGGTAACGGCAGAACCATCTAAAAGATATAAGGATAAGGCATACTGTTGTTTTGATAAAGGAGTAGTTATATGAAAAAAAATAATATAACATTTCGTTCCATTATGGAACGAAGAGAAGAAACTTTAAATGAACTTATTTCGGATGTTAATGAAGATCCTCTTTTAAAAACTAAAAATTTAGATTTTTTACCAAAAAGGGAAGCAAGGAACTACGGAGATATAATTGCTCAAGCTGAATCAGTGGATTACAGTGATAACGAAGAGTTTTATCATGATACATATACGGACATAGACCTCCTTGATAACGGGCAGGATATAGATAAAGACTCTGCAATGCCTAAAAACTTTGGTGATATAATTAAGCTTTCAAAAGAAAATTATACAGATGCCTCTGCGGCAGTAAATGATGTAGGTAAAAAAGCATCAGAGAATAATTGTCCGAAACTATCTGATTTTAAAAAGAGTACTTTCAAGGAAAATCCTCAATTTATACAGTCGCAGAGTAAAGATATAACAAAAGATTGCATCTTTGGGGATTGCGATGATGACAATTCTGTGCTTGGTTTTCATGATATTGTCGAAGCGTATGAACAAAAGAGCGGTAAAAAGACGAAATTAAAGCAGACTTCGGAAAATTCACTTGAAAGCAATGCTCGTACACAGGCGTTGTATAAGCATGAAAAGGAACTTGCTAAGAAGCTTGGCTTGCGAGTTTGGGGGAATCGGATATACATCTACCATGATATATATTGGCGTCCTTTAAAGCTTGTTGAACTAATGATGGTGGTTAGAGATCAGTTTCCTGAGGATCCTGTTTTTTCTTCCAACCAATATAAGGAATTAGAGAAATTATTATTAACCGACCCTAAATTGCAGGTAAGCAATAAAGAAATTGAATATTTGCATAATTACGTTAATTTCAGGAATTGTATTTATGATATCAATACAGGTAATACGTATGAACACACACCGGATATGTTTTTCCATAGCTACATTAATTCTGATTACGAGCAATGCAGAATAGGTGACGGCTATTTCGATCTGTTTGTTAGAAATGCTTCAAACGGCGATCTTAATTGGAAAAAGCGTTTACTGGAGATACTCGGTTGCATAATTGCCGGTATTCAATGTAAAAGTTTTTTTGTTATGTTTGGAGAACCCAACACAGGAAAAACACAGATAGCAAATTTCTGTAAAGAGCTTATTGGTGATGAGTTCTGCACTGCAATAAAAGGACCTAATGATTTTTCGGGACAGTTCAGTCAAGGTGCTCTACTGGGGAAAAAGCTTTGTATAGCTGCCGATGTACCGAAGACATTGGTGAATTCGGATGCGGTAGGAGCCATAAAAAGTCTTACAGGCGGCGATACTATAAAGGGTGAACTCAAGTATCAAAATTCGTTTACTTTTGTAAACGAAGCAACATTGCTGTTTTGTACGAACCATCCCATTAATGTTGCTGAAGGTGCTGATGAGGCATTTAATGATCGTATGATTGTACTTCCTTATGAAAACTCGGTGTCAAGGGAAGATAGGATTCCGGAATTGTCAGAAAAGTTTATGCAGGAAAGTTCTTACATAGTTTATGAAGCAATGCAAGCGTTACGCAGGCTTATGACTCGCAATTTCAGGTTTACCGAGGTTGATTATGATTATTCCCGAATTACTGGCAAGACAAGCGGTGGAGATGCTCATGTTGAACGCTTTTTTGAAGAACACTGTGAAGCTGTAGAAAATAATCTTGTGAGTAATAAAGAGGTTTATGCTGCTTATGAGGGATTTTGTAGTGAGAACAATTTTGTTCCCTTACCTGATTCGGTTTTTGGTAAGAGGTTTACTGCGGTAATTACAGCGGAAAATCTTGGTATAGAAAAATATAAGACAAAGCTTGAAAGAGGGTATAAGAATCTTAAAGTCAATTGATGGGGTTGTAATAACCCACATTCAGTGAAAAATCGTTGGTTGAAAAAATATATTATATAAAAGAGGGGTGATGATATATTTACTACTCAAAGAAAACCAACGGTGATGATTTGCTTAAGATTCGGCGGTACTCGGATATAGGGCATTGTGTGGAAATGTACGATGTCTCAATGTACAATTTTATTATACCGGTAAAAAAGGGTAACACAAGAACATTTACAGAGATTCAAAAAAAGGAGGCATATTTATGCAAGGTGAAAACAATTTTCAGAGAATTTATCTTACAGCAAATGATATAACGGAGTTACTCGGTATCTCGAAAACAAAGGCTTACAGCATTATTCGCAAGTTGAATGCTGAGCTTGAGGCTGAAGGCTACATAGTAATTAGCGGTAAGGTATCAAAGAAGAGGTTTGAAGAGAGAGTTTATGGAATGGCTCTTTGATCACAACATAACGGCTTTGTTTGCACAGCGGCAAAGCCGTTTTAAGATGAAAAGGAGATGACAAAAATGGCAGCTTACAAGGATGAAAACGGTACATGGTATTCTACCTTTTATATCAAGGACTGGCAGGGCAAACGAATCAGAAAGAAAAAACGTGGCTTCAAGACCAAGAAAGAGGCTTTGCAGTGGGAGGCATCTTTTATAAGTCAGGAAGATGGCAGTATGAAAATCAAGCTGAAGGACTTTGTTGAAGTTTACTTCAAGGATAAGGCACACGAATTGAAGGAGCGCAGCATTATCAATAAGAGATATATGATAGAGACCCGCGTGATTCCTTATTTGGGTGACCGTGAAATGGACAGCATAACCTCGGCGGATATTATCAAATGGCAGAATACCATAAGGGAGTTTGGGTTTCAGCCGACTTATGAGCGAATGCTCAATAATCAGGTAAATGCGCTGTTCAATCACGCTTATAAGATATACGGGTTAAAAAGCAACCCGTGTGCAAAGGTCAAGAAAATAGGTAGAAGTGAAGCAAACAGACTTGATTTCTGGACTAAAGAGGAGTACGAACAATTCATTGCTGTGGTCGATAAGAATGATATTTACTACATTATGTTTGAGATCCTGTTTTGGACAGGGTGCAGAGAGGGCGAGCTTTTGGCTCTTACTCCTGCCGACGTTGATGTAAATGGCAAAACGGTAAATATTAACAAGACCTATTTCCGCAGGGGCGACAGGGACATTATTACCGAGCCAAAGACGGAAAATTCGGTAAGAACAGTAACCATACCCAAATTTCTTGCCGATGAACTGCGGGAATTTTTATCAAGACTGTATAAACATCCCGAAAATGCAAGGCTGTTTCCGATGACAGCAAGAGCATTGCAGGTGGCATTTAAAAAGTATACAGCTAAAGCGGGACTGCGTGAGATACGCGTTCATGACCTCAGACACTCTCATGCGTCGATGCTGATAAATCAGGGTGTTCAGCCGCTTTTAATAAAGGAGAGATTGGGGCATGGAAACATAAAAATTACGCTTGATACATACGGGCATTTGTACCCGAATAAGCAGCAAGAACTTGCAGATATGCTTAACAGTAAGAGATAAGCCTCGTTTCGGGGCTTTTCTTTTTTTATATAAATTGATATTGCGTATATCAGATAGGGTGTGTTATAATAAATAGAAGATATAGGCTGCTGGGAAAGGAAGGTGAAAGCAATGGGGATTTATTTGAATCCAAGCAATGAGGGCTTTAGGGAAACTCTCAATACAGAAATATATGTAGATAAATCCGAGTTAATAGGCTATACTAACAGAATGATAGGCACAAGACGCAAATATATTTGTGTCAGCAGACCAAGACGTTTTGGAAAGACGATCACAGCGGAAATGCTTACGGCATACTATTGCAAGGCTTATGATTCCCATGAATTGTTTGAAAAACTTAATATAGCTCAAAGTGACAGCTTTGATAGATATATAAATAAGTATAGTGTTTTGTTTTTGAATATGCAGACATTCCTCAGCAGGGCAAAAGAGCCTTCAAAGATGACGGCTTATATGGAGAAAAAGGTCGTTTCGGAAGTGTGCGAAAAATATGCCATAAAGAATGATGATCTTATGCTTTCGGAACTCCTTGAAAAAATCAATTCGGAAACGGGCGAGCAATTTGTTATAATTATAGACGAGTGGGACTGCATTTTCAGAGAATATCCGGATAACATGGCGGAACAGAAGGCATATCTTGATTTTATGCGAGAGCTGCTTAAGGACAAGGCTTATGTTGCACTTGTATATATGACGGGTATTTTGCCGATAAAGAAATACGGTACACATTCCGCGCTCAATATGTTTGACGAATTTTCTATGACGGATATGGGCGAGCTTGCACCGTATACAGGCTTTACAACGGAAGAAGTCCAAGAACTGTCGGATAGATTTAATGTGGACTTTTCCGAAATGGAGCGTTGGTATAACGGATATTTGATCGAGGACAGACACATTTATAATCCGAAATCTGTTGTCGATGCTCTTACGAAGAGACGTTTTGGCAACTATTGGACTAAAACGGAAACCTATGAGGCATTGAAGTATTATATTGACCTAAATATAGACGGCTTGAAAGAAGACATCATAAAACTTTTATCGGGTGAGAAGATAAAGATAAATTCCTTGAAATTCCCGAACGATATGCGAACATTCAGGTCGAAGGACGATATTTTTACCCTGCTTGTACATTTGGGATATCTTAGCTTTGAAAGAGCTACCGAAAAGGTCTTTATTCCAAACGAGGAAATTAAGGCAGTGTTTGCGGTCGCTGTGGAAGGATAAAATAATAAATTTTTGAAATCATGAAAGATTTTAAACAAAAATATTGTTTTAATTCAAATAATGGTGTATAATATATAGTAGGCTAAAATAATATATATGGGTGATTATTATGAAACTTTTAAGAATTAAAGCAAGTAATTTTAAAAATTGTATTGACGATTTTACTATTGATTTTATTCCTAAATCTAGAAAGACCGCAGAAGATAAAGAGTATGAATTGCAGGAGATAGCTGATGGGTTATATGTATACAGTACGGGCGCGTTTATAGGAAAAAACGCATCGGGAAAAACTAGTGCCATTGAGTTAATGGATTGCTGTTACTCTATTTTAAGCGATTTTCGAGTCGAAAACAAGCATTACAGTTTTGAAAACGTGAAGCTTGAAATCGTGTTTTATCACGATGGAAATGTATATAAATATAAAACAGTGCTTATGCAGGATAAATCGTTGCAGAACAAGGCTCTGTTTACCGAACAAAAAATATGGGTCAAAGAATATTTAAAATCTTATGTAAATAAAATTTATGACGATGATACTTATACAGAATTTGAATTGAACGGAGAACTCCCGGAAGATACTTCGGCTGTGTTTTTTGTGTTGAAAAAGAGAAAAACACAGGCAATTTATTTTGGCTGTGATGGAGAAGGATTTGACAGTTATCAGCTTTCGTTCAAAGCACTTAACAACTATGGCATTTCATCCGATGTTGTGGAAAATATAATAAGAATTTTTGATGAGAATATCAGCAAAATTGAAATGCTTGATGAGCATAATTACAAACTGACATATTCGGATAAAACGGAGATCAAGTCAGACAAGGAACTGTTTTACTTCCTGTCAAGCGGTACGACAAAGGGAATGCTGCTTTATATAATGGTATTTGCTTCGCTGAAAAACGGATTTGACCTGATTATTGACGAGGTTGAGAACCATTTCCATAAAACATTGGTTGAAAATATGATAAGTTTGTATAAGGATAAGAGCGTGAATCAGAAGAATGCTTCGTTGTATTTCACTACACACTATTCTGAAATACTGGATCTGTTTAACCGACAGGATAATATTTGGATATGCAAGGCTGATAAAAAAGTCTGCCTCGAAAATATGTATGGCACATATAATGTAAGACCCGAATTGCTGAAAAGCAAACAGTTTTACAATAATGTGTTTGATACGGCGGTAAATTACAGTGAGCTTATGGGCTTGAAAAGGAAGTTGAAAAAATGAAGTATCTTATAATGTGTGAGGGGTCAAATGAAAAGGAAATAATAGATATTCTTTTGGAAAATGACCGATTGATATACACAGAGGACGACCTTTTAGGCTTGACAACATATCACGCAAGGCAAATTACAAAGTCGGCTCAGGTCAGAACAGAATTGAATATTTATCCGTATGAGGTAACGGTTATAAGGGTAGGGGACAAACAAAATGAGAAACTTGTTATTCCTGCCGATTATAAGGATAAAGTAGTTGAAGTAATGAAATACTGTACTAAACCTGAGCTTGAAATTCTTTTGATAATATCAGAGGGGTTATTGGGTACTTATGAGAAAGTAAAATCAAAAGTTAAGCCTAAAGACTTTGCAAAACAGTATATCAAGCTGGGCAGAAAAAGATATGATAACAGCACAGCATTTTATAGAGAATACTACGGAAATGATGTTGAACTTCTGATAAAAGCTATTGAGGAATATAAGCGAGTGAGAGGTTCACATGCAAAGGATGAGCTTTTTCTGGCAGATTTGTTATCGTGAACGTCAAAAATATTTAGACGTTCACGATATGATGTGGCTCATAAATAATCAGCCTTAAGCGAGCTTAAGTCCGATTATTTAATTCGCTTACTATAAAATAATTATTTCGATTGGGATGTTCTTATTATGATCTCGATGTAAAAAAATGGAAATGATATTTCGGAATAAAAGTTGGCACTATTTTGGCACTAAAAAATTTAAAAAACTAAAAACTGGATAAAAATTATAAGAAATTTCGCTGAAAAAGTGTCCGAAAAGGTCCTAAATTTTAATTGGACACCCCGGATATGTTCGTGAGGGTGGTAGAACAGTTGGTTCCGGTTCTGTTGTTTCTATTATCGAATAAGCAAAAATTGGTTAAAAGCAAATTTTTTGAAGTTTAAAAATTTGCGTACATCAGCTTTTTGCGCTGCCGCGGTTTTGCGGTAAAACAACTATTGAACTTTCATTCCGCAGTCACGCTTATTTGGCGTGATTGCGGATTTTTTTGTTTTTGAGAAATTTACATTTTTTACCATTCGGCACTGTGGCAGATGTGGGAAAAGTACTAAAAAAGTACTAAAAATTTTGAGTTTTGTTTTTTATAATGTTTTTTAGTGAAATGATGACGAGCATTATATATAAAAGGAGGAAGAAAAAATTATATCATTGCACGTTAATTGAATAAATATAGCCAATTTCATTTGCGTAAAATCAACGATTCGCAAGATTGTTTGTATACGGATGTTGTGTTATACTATGTAAAATGCTATTATGCTCTCAAAAAACTCCTGCCAAGAAATGACAGGAGCAATTTTTTTGTTTTTCCGCCGACGGCGTACCACAGTATTCTTAAAATTTGTTATAATACACTTTGACAAGGTTTGCTGTTGCTTTGAAAATTATGATTGCGTCATATAAGTCTCAAAAATTCGGCAAGCCTTGTTTTTTGCTCGACCGACAGCTTTGATATTTGTTTTTTCAGTTCTTTGTCTATCCCGTCCTCGTCGTTTGGCGGCTCAAAGAAATCCGACATCGTTATGCCAAGCGTTTCGCACAGGATTTCAAGATTATCGACCGTTATACCCTTTTGCGAAAGTTCAACATCGCGTATAAAGCTTTGGGATATGCCCGCTTTGTTTGCAAGCTTATTGGTGGTCATACCGCGCTGTTCGCGGAAATAGGTTATTCGTTTTCCTACATCCATAAATATTCGCTCCTTTCTCTATAGAGATAGGTTATCAAATATTTGCGGAAATATTTACAGATATAGAGATAAATTATTTCGCTTTATCGTTATTTTCTGCCAATGATTTATGACCCAACTCTTCCAAAAGCAGGTTGCAGTTCATAACGTTCTTTTTATTGTTGATAGCATATATAATAACACTGTCGCGGCTGTTTCTTGCATATAAGGGCGGCAGCTCGGAATATTTCAACAGCTTTTGTGTCTCATCCAGATCAAGCCCCATTGCAATGGCAAGCCGCAGCATAACGTCTCTTGAGGGCATCTCCTTTTTGCCGCTGAAAAGCTCGTAACCATAACTTTTGTGCAGATTTGCCGCCTCGATTATCTGCGATTTTTTTAAATTTTTTCTGTCGATTATTTCGTTAAGAAACGCCGATATTTTCTTTGTTATAAGCTCGTCCTCGTTTTTTGAGATAAAACGGCGTATATCGTCCGCTTCCTTTAATTCGTTATTCAGCTCGTCCGTGGTTTTGTTCATAAAAGCATCCCCCTTGCGTTATCTTTTTCTTTATGATAACATAATAAAAAGGATTTGAAAAGAGGGAGCTTATGAAACCCGAAATTATGGAATATCTTGAATATAAGTATGAAAAAATAAGTGTGATCACCGAGAACGCGGATAAGACAATACTTCTGCTGCGCGACAGGCAAACGGGGGAATATTGCCGTTACAAGCGTATAAACAGAAGGGTCGAAATTTACAGGCAGATGGAAAAAATCAAAAGTCCGTATCTGCCCGGAATTTTATATCTTCATTATGACGAGAACGAAACCGTTGTTGTCGAGGAAGAAATACAGGGCACAAGCTTGCAGGCACAGCTTGACGGCGGCAAGGTCTTTGCGGCAAAGGAATGTGAAAAAATTTTTATAGACCTGTGTAACGCCTTGAGTCTGCTGCACAAAAACGGTATTGTCCACCGCGACCTTAAACCCGACAATATAATGCTTGCAAACGGCAAAGTCAAGCTTGTGGATTTTGATGCATCAAGAGAGGTCAAGGCAGGCACCCTGAACGATACTGTTCTGCTTGGTACAAAGGGCTTTGCACCGCCCGAACAATACGGTTTTTCGCAGACCGACAGCCGCTCGGATATTTACGCACTGGGTGTTACGATGCAGCTTATAGCGGGCAATAAAAGCAAGTACCGCAAAATAATCAAAAAATGCGTTTCCTTTGCGCCAAAGGACAGATACAGGAGTGTAAATGCCGTCAAACGCGCCGTTTATCTGCGGAAATATCGGGACTTGCTCGTCCTTGCGGCAATTATCGTCTGTATTGCCGCCTTTGCCTATAATACATATTATAACGATCCCGTTTTTCGCGATGATATACTGCTGCTTCTGCGTGACGGCGGCTTTATAACTCTGACAGAAGAGCAGGAAAACAGGATATTTGCCCGCCAAAGCTATGATAAAACGGAAATAAAGAAACTTTGGTGCGGCAATTACAGATCGCAGGACGGCGCCGAGCTTGAAATAAGCTATACCGACCAACTTGAATTTACCGCCGTTACCTATAATAACGGCCTGAGCTCAAACCTTGTCGGCGGCAAACTGACACTCGAAAATAAACAGACCGCCGTATATACAACTTCCGCACCAAAGGGCGTGTATAAAATAACCATCTATATCTATGAAAACGGCGTGTTCGTCTCCGAAAATGATGTTCCGTCCCCGTTCGGTAAACAAGGTATAGCGGGATATTATGAGAAAATTGAATGATGTTGAAAATTGCTGTGTCTTCGGATGCAGCTTTTTTTATGCAAAAATTTGACATTTTCCGCTGTGAGCGTACCCCATTTGTTTTGGAAAGATTTATAATGTAAATGTAAACTAAAAAAATTTATATTTTAAGGAAAGGTGATTTATATGGCGCAAAACAATTCTAACTATTTTAAGAAAGATATACACATATTTTTGCGAAAAAAATAACCTCGCCAAGCACGGCAAAAATGTCAAAAATAATCAAACCTAACTCAAATTGTGAAATGGAGGTAATATTATGAAGAAATTTTTAGCTGCTATATTAGGCACAATAACTGTTTTTGCAACGTCAATATCCGTATTTGCCGAGGACGGCATCATAAAAAACGGCAGAACGCTTGTACCCGTAAGAGGAGTTTTTGAAAGTCTCGGATTTACCGTGGATTGGGATGCAGCTGCAAACAAGGCAGTCATTTCCGACGGCATACACGATGTATCCTTAATAAAGGATATGAAGTGGTTCAGGGCAGACGGGCAGGATATTTTTCCCGATGTACCGCAGCAGCTTATAGACGGCAAGTTTTATTTGCCGTTAAGGGCAATAGGCGATGCAATAGGCGCGGAAACAAGCTGGGACGACTTTTCCCAAACAGCCCATATAAGCTATAACGGAAATGATGTTTATGTTAAATGTACCGTATCAAAGGCGGATGTAAAATACTATCCGGGCACAAAGGTTCCGGATTTTGGCGCGTGCTACGGTATTTCACCGATAAAAACCGAAACATCAAACACAAATAATTCCGTTGCAAAAGTGCAGTATACCTATGACACAAAATATGTTGATGATATAAAGCCCTATGAACAATGGGCAAAAGCCGTGGGTATGTATTCTGACGGTCAACAGGCCAGCTACCTTAATCGTACATACTATAATTCAAAAAGCTATGTATATCGCACAGGAGATTCCTGTGTATGGGTATACTTTAACGGAAAAGGTCAGGTGTATGTTTATATACCTAACAGACTTGATTTTACCCAAGTTATTATGTATATGAATGCGGCCGAACTTTATAATGCTTTTTACTGATACCAATGCTATACAGATATAACAAAAAATACAGCTTATAGAAAGGTGGGGTATTTATGTCAGGGGAATCCTTTAATGAAAAAGTCAATAAAATAGTGAACAGGATCACAATATTCGTTGTATGTTTCTTTGGCATAGGCGTAGTATACGGTCTTGTTGATAAAGATACGCGCTCGGAGATAGTGCAGGATTATTACGATTCCAATCCCGAAAAAGCTGCCTAAAAGAAATATGAAGAAACAAAACACGAAGGCAACGCAATGGACGAAGAGGAATTTAAAAGCCTTTGTAAAAATGTAAGCGGCTCGGACAGCTACAGAAACCTTATCAGAAATTCTGATAGTTTAAAAGGGACAAAGGTCTGCGCAGATCTTAAGATCGAAAACACCAATTTAGGCGAGACGGCAATGGGTATGAGCTTTTCGGGTAATATGGTCGTGGGCATAACGTGCAGTAACCCATCAATGAATATCTGGCTTGGTGATAGATTTGCCTTTAATGATGAGCGACGCGCAGGACCTAAACTGCTGGTCGGCGATGTTGTAAGAGTGTACGGATATTTTTCGGGTACCGAAGTTTTTACAACAACAGGCGGAGGTAATGTCGAAGCACCTGTGCTGGATATACGGTACATAGATTTTTATAGTCAATGATAATAATATCTTATCGTCTGATTGTCAAAACGGAGATTCCAATATGTTTTTTTAGAAAAATGGTAACTATGTTTTATGGAGTGTGATTTATATGAAAAAAATATGGATTATTATGGTTATTATTACGATTTTTACCTGTGGCTGCAGTGATACTTCATCATCTTCAAATAATAGCACCGGTAATAATACCAATACTGCTAATAATACCAATACTGCTAATAATAGTAACACTACAAATAATACCGCTGCTTCTTTGGAGCAGATAAGACAATCCATTGATCTGGACAATTATGCAACTACCCCGCTTGGATTGTTGCAATTCTTTAGTGACTATAAGGAACAAGATATGAATTTTGGTATTTGCGATAACGCAAGAAATTTTCTTTCTGTGCATCCTGAGCTTTTTACTGAACATGGTATGCATTTGGTTAGTGATTACATAGATTATTCTGTTGAAGGCAAAGATATATACAAAAATCCAAACTATTATGCGAATCAACTTTGTACTTTTTCCGGCCCTGTAATTTACATAAATGAAGGAGATGTAGACGGATGGGGAAATGTTACAGAAATAAATGTTATTCAAAATGATGGTACTGCTTTTTTTATTTTCTACATAGGGGATACACCTGTAAATAAAGGTGATATGATAAATGTCGTTGGTTTGCCTATAGATAAAAGCAGCTACGGAAATGTAAATGGAGGCTACACTCCGTGCGTTATAATCATGGCAGCGGAGATAGAATAATTGTTTAGTAAATAGAAATTTTTCAGTCGATAATAGCGTATTTAAGATTTAAGGGTTGTTGCGGTGTGTGATGACCCTTTTTAATTAAACTTATAATGTTCATAATATCTACAGCCAAGTACGTTTTGTACTAAAACGCAAAAGCAACTTTGTGAAAAGTGCCGATTTTTTATCTGGTTATAGTGTTTTTTTGTTATGTATTGACATTTATAGATATAAGATATATAATTATAGATATAATAAATAATATCACAAAGGGGTGATCGGTTATGTTTTTAAACAAATTAAACAAAGAGCAGCAAGACTTCTTTATTGAGTTGGCTGCATGTATGTCTTCGGCTGATGGAGTCTTTTCCGATGAAGAAAAGGAAATAATAAGAGAGTATGAAAATGAATTACACAGGCCTTTGGATGTGAATTTTTCGGATGGGTTGAACTTGAAAAAGGTACTGGATTCTACTCCTGAAATGTCAGCAGAGGCGAAAAAGATTATCTATTTTGAATTGATGGGCTTGTCTTTGTGTGACGGTTCTCATAGATCGGAGGAAGCAATTTTAGATGACCTCGCAGAAAGATTTGCCATTTCAAAAGAACAAAGCAAGTGTATGGGTGACGTTATAATTGAACTTTTTAAAGTTTATAAGAAAATCACGGATGTTTTTACTATGTAAAAATAGTTTTTCAGGAGGTGCCGTATGAAAGTTTACGATGTTTCACATTTGATTGAGCAAAACACTGAAAACAAGCGCCTCATAACAGAAAACAGCAAATGTGACAAATACGATTATATTACTGCTGTTGCCTGCGGAGCGTTAGGTGGCATAATAGATGTATTGTTTGTAGATATGCCCCAAACAAGCAAACTGTGTGAATTTACCGACAAGCAGGTGGATAAAGCAGTAATGGCATTTGCAAAAAGCCAGGGTTGGACAGGCGGCAGAAATAACAGTGTTCAAAGCGCCATAGGCTTTCTTGAAAATGGTTCGGCCAAAACAGGCTTTTCCGGCTTTAAGATAAACTATGACCACGCAACCACAGCGGCAACAGGTGGTATAGTAAAGAATATGTCGCCTAAAAATCATCATATGCTTTCACTTGCGCATTCACCAAGTATTGTTGGGTTGTTTTTTTCTGTGCTGAATCAGTTCACGGCGACAGCTTCATTCGTGCGTAACGGAAGTTTGATCACTATAGGAAGCGATAGCATGCTGTTGGGGAATGACCTTCCGTCAAAACTTTTTTGCGGTGTTGCAAACTGGTTTGGGCATATAATGTCCGATGTAGCGGGCAGCAGTGGCGCTTTAGGCAGAGGGAGTGGTATAGTCATTCCGTTTTACGAAATCTTTGGATTTTGTAATTTTGGCAGTTTTAATGTCGGAAAATATAAAAATACATTATCACAAGTTGCCGTAAAGGTTTTTGAAGAAGGCTATGATTTTCGCTTTGGTTTGGCTATGGCCATACCGGTTCTGGTAACTGATTTGTCAATAAAGTTCATTTGGGCGCTGCGGCAGCATTTTCAATATGGCATGCCCATAGCAAAATGCATTCCTTCATCCGATGATAAAAGACTGCGCACGATGCTCCTTGTCGGCCACGGAACTTTATGTGTCATTGATGTTACACACGCAGGTATTATGTCGGGCGGCAATGCAGTAGCGTTCTTTGCGCGGTTAAACCTGATCGCGTGGACAAGATTTGCTTTATTGGTAATAAAAGAAGTTTGTATCAGACTTAAACTGTCATGGGGCATTGAACGAACGATAGAAGCATTTAAAAAGGTAAATCAAGCTTTGAGTGAATATCTTGAAAAGCTGAAAGAGTTGGATATTGAAGCCTATAAAGTTGAGGTTGAAAGGACAAACTATATTGTTTCCGGAATCAGCAAAATATCTTCAGATGATGAGCTAAGCGGTTATTTGGAATATGTATATTTGGAACTAAACATCGAAAAACCGTGGAAGGGAGATTTTGATGAGTTTATGTCTGATCCGAATTCGAGGCTGGTATTCAAATGAGCTTTAAGTGTAATCAATGCGGCGAATGCTGCAGAAACATAGGCGGAGTTGAGCTTTATAAGGATCTGGATAACGGCAATGGTGTTTGTAAATATTTGGTCGGAAATTTATGCAGTATTTACAACGAACGTCCTATCCTTTGCCGTGTTGATGAAAGCTATGAGCTGTTCTTTAAGCATATTGACAAAGAAGACTATTATAATGCAAACTATGCCGTATGTAAATTATTAAAAGAAAAAACGGAAAAATCGAATCAAAAGGAGTGATATTTATGCCATTACCATTAATATTAGGAATCGGTGCAGGCGTTGCGGGATTATTCGGTGCTGGTGCAGCCATTTCAGGAGCATCCGATATGATAGATGCGAATGACAAAATGAAAAAAGCACAGGCAATACAAAATGCTGCAGTACACAACTTTGAAAAGCAGAATAAAGCAACAACCAAATCAATGGACGAGCTCGGAGAGCTTGAATTATCTATAGTATCGGGATTTGATACATTTGCGGATACCATTGAACTGATAAACAACCGTCCGTTATTTAACGAGCTCAATATTGGCGGAAACTCAATTCCCAAATATAATCCTTCAAAATTGAGGGAAGTGGCCGTCGGAGCAGATGCACTTATTGGTGGCCTTGGCGGTGCAGCTATGGGTACTGCAGGAGGTTTTGCGGCGTCAGGAGCAACAACAGCGGCCGTTATGGCTTTAGGTTCAGCTTCAACAGGCACGGCAATATCAAGTTTGAGTGGAGCGGCACTGACAAACGCAACACTTGCCGCACTTGGCGGCGGTTCTTTGGCTGCCGGTGGCGGAGGAATAGCGTTGGGTACTACTGTTTTAGGTGCTGCAACATTGGGCGTAGGATTACTCGTAGGAGGAATTATATTTAGTGTTGCCGGCGATTCAACATTAAGCAAAGCAAACGATTCCATGTCGCAAGCAAAAAAAACTGAACAGCAGGTCGATGAAATATGCGAATATCTCAGTGAATTAAAATACTTATCTGACAATTATTACTGTTCATTATCAGACGTAAACGATGTATATGAACAAAAATTCAGACAGGTAGAAACAATTATCAATTATCACGCATTATCCGACGGTAAAGCAAACTGGAATGATTTTTCGGCAAATGAAAAGGAAATTATAAAGCAATGCGTTATGCTTGTCGGTGTGCTTTACAAAATGTGCAGTTTAAAAATAGTTAAACAAAATAGCAATAATGATGGAATAAATACAATAAACAACAGAGAAGCAAATTCTCTTATGAACACAGCATCAAAAGTCATTGATCAGGTTGCTTGATAAGTATGCTGTTTTTTTACCTGGCTGTATCAGTTGTCGTGATACAGCCGTTTTTTTATATTTTATACGACTTACAAATAGTATTGGAAGTGATTTAATTATGCGTAATTTAGCACAAAGGAAAGTTAAATTTCCGATTATAATGAAAGACGGCACTGCAGTACGCCGTCTTGATGAATTAAGGGAACATTTTGATGCCGAAAGTATTATAAGCAGTTTTTTATACGGGAAGCTGGCAATATGGCTTGAAGACAGATACTATTACGAAGCTGCGGACAAAATAAAACACCTTACTTCGGAGGATATAAAATCCAATCCGGAAAAATTATTTGACGCCTTAAAAATTGAATCGAACAAATGGAACAAAGATGAGATAGCATTTGGTATAAGCGTTGCGGAAAAACGCATTAAAGTGCGTAAAATGACCGATGACAGTTCAAGAAGTGTCGACAGCGATAAACTTGCCTTTAATGCTGCCGATTTGGCTGAATTGTTTGGAAAAGGGGTTGAGTACATATATCTGTGCGGCGATATGTTTACGCTTACAAATAA
>ODAI012151221.1_pt1 | contig 18944 bp, 13 predicted proteins | sample 1539321 | NCBI WGS metagenome assembly ODAI01 (sample SAMN02144231, study PRJEB22623) | gut metagenome | biome: sheep rumen | host: Ovis aries | place: New Zealand
CGTGGGAGACGGGGCCTGGGTAGATATGGGCGGCTATTATACTTACCTCTATCAGAAGGACTCCAACGCATCATTCTCCTATGATGAATGGGGAGTAGGAAACAGCCTTTACTGGGGCGGAAGCCTTGGCTACTGCAAGGACACCTGGGTAGACGGCCGCTATATAAACAAGAGCTTTATTCCCGGAGCATCATTTGAGGATCACCCTACCAGCTCGATTCTTCTTACAGAGACCACAGTCCCGGTCATAACCAACTACAAGAGGACCTGGGATTCGGCTTCAAGCAGTTACGTGTATACATCAGCAGAGGTGGAGGAAACTGTGGTGAAGAACGTGCTTTACCGCTATGACTCTACAGACCAGGTCTGGAAGGCAAACGTTAACTGGGGAGAGTATTACAACACCTACAGCAATTTCAAGGCCATGTCAGACCAGGGAGTCATTGACAGCAAGTACCTTGATATGCTGACTCTTACCAGCGAACAGGTCAAGGAGCTCATAAGCAACGGCAATACAGATAAGAGCCCGGAGGAAGGCTATATATTTGACGGCTATGCGCCGCAGGGGGCATATTTCCTTAAAGGCGACTGTAACGAGGACGGAGCTCGCAGCATATCCGACGTTGTAACACTCCAAAAGTGGCTCCTTGCCGATAAGGACATTCAGCTTGAAAACTGGAGGAACGTTGACCTTACAGAGGACAAAAAGCTGGACGCTTTTGATCTTTGCCTGTTGAAGAAGATGCTCATAGAGCAGTCAGCGGACTGAAACTGAAAAGTGCGGACGCAGAGGCTCACCTGTGTCCGCACTATATTTTTATTATACTATTCCGTTCTTGTGTTTAGTCCCTCTGGAAAAGGTCTCTGGTGTAGACCTTATCTGAAACGTCGTCGAGTACAGAGTCGTAGCGGTTTGCAACGATACATCCGCACATCTTCTTGAATTTTTTTAGGTCATTCACGACTACAGAGCCGAAGAATGTGCTGCCGTTTTCAAGGGTAGGCTCATAGATAACGATAGTTGCGCCCTTAGCCTTGATACGCTTCATAACGCCCTGTATAGAGGACTGACGGAAGTTATCACTGTTGGACTTCATAGTCAGGCGGTAAATACCCACTACCACCTGCTTTTCCATATCGCTGCTGAACTGGTTGTTGTCGGCATAGCTGTAGCCGCCTGCCATTTCGAGCACACGGTCAGCAATGAAGTCCTTTCTGGTGCGGTTGGACTCAACGATAGCAGTCATCATATTCTGAGGAACGTTCTGATAGTTTGCGAGGAGCTGTTTTGTGTCCTTAGGCAGGCAGTAACCGCCGTATCCGAAGGACGGGTTGTTGTAGTAGTCGCCCACACGGGGGTCAAGGCATACACCCTTGATGATGTTAGCGGTGTTGAGGTCCTTGACCTCAGCGTACGTATCGAGCTCGTTGAAATAGCTTACACGGAGTGCAAGGTAGGTGTTCACGAACAGCTTTGTAGCCTCGGCCTCAGTTGTTGCCATAAACAGTACAGGAATGTCAGTTTTGACAGCACCCTGCTGAAGAAGTGCGGCGAATGTCTTTGCGGCCTCTGTATTCTTCTCGTCGAATCCCACAATGATACGGCTGGGGTAGAGGTTGTCATAGAGAGCCTTTGACTCACGGAGAAATTCAGGGCTGAAAATGATATTGTCCATGCCCATTTTCTCACGCACCTGTACAGTGTAGCCGACGGGGATAGTGGACTTTATAACAACAGTAGGCTGTTTTTGGGAGTCTGCCGTTACTTTTTTTATGAGTGCAAGGACTGACTCAACAGCGGAACAGTCAAAGAAATTGGTCTTGGGGTCGTAGTTAGTGGGAGCGGCAACGATAATGAAATCGGCATCCCTATAAGCAGCTTCACCGTCAATAGTGGCAGTGAGGGAGAGCTTTCTCTCCTCATGCTCAGCGAGGAACTTCTCGATATATTCATCCTGTATAGGACTTGTCCAGTTATTGATCTTATCAACTTTTTCAGGGATGATGTCCACAGCAGTAACATCATTGTGCTGAGAGAGGAGAACTGCAAGAGAGAGGCCCACATAGCCGGTACCGGCAACAGCTATCTTTTTGCGCTCGACCGGTGCAGTTTCAGCGGCATCGCTTTCAAAGAGTTCATTGCAGTCGAATCCGAGGACCTCTGAAAGGGCGAGTAGCTGGTCTACCGAAGGAGTGTAATCCATGTTTTCAAGGCGTGTGAACATTGTACGGTTGATGCCTGTACGCTCTGCAAGAGCGGACTGGGATAATCCCAATGTTTTTCTTTTGCTGCTGACGAGCTCAGCAAGTTTTTTCAGAGAAAGGTGCTTCATTATGATACCTCCTGATATTTCTTGGATGTCACTAAAAATGACATATTGACTAAAAATGCGGTATATATATTATATATCATGTATCTGATAATGTCAATAGCTTTTGCAATATTTAATATAAAAGAGGAAAATGTCCGCATATTGAGGACAGATTATGCTTTACGGATTTAAAGCAACACGTCAAATGTCTGGGAGAAAGGCCTTAAAATAGGGACTTTACAGAGAAAGAACAATTCCAAATACAAAGTGTATAATCGGAGATTGATATACTTAAAGTTTTATTATGCAGAGTATTATTTTTGTGCTGTTTTAACAGGGACCACAGGGCGGTTTTTGTGAAAAAATGACAAAAAATAATGCCTGAATGCGATTGCATAATTTTACTACTTGATTTTTTTCGTTTGTAAAGGTATAATATTGTTATACAAATTTTGTGTGTAGAAAATGATGATTTATTTATTGAAAATAGAATAATTGGCAAAGTTACAATATAATGCAAAGATCTATCCGAAATCAAGGCAGTGCAGACATAAATAATAAACCGGACTATCAGAGGCTGCCGACCACTTAGAACTTCTTTTATTTATCATAAGCAGGTAAGCGAAACCTTTTAGTATCGGAGGGTGGAAAGATGCAGGCAACAGATGTGAATGTACTCAACAATTATTCGGAGGGAGAAGTGATAAAGGATATGTTTGAGATAAAAAGAGCAAATGAAATACTTCTCTCGGAAAATGATGTGACTCAGGATCTGCTCCATCAGCTTGAAAAGGGCGAGGAACCGAAACCTACATTGCCTGGAAAGTCAGGCGTTACTGAGTATCCTATCCTTAATTTTGACGAGCGGGCACTGAATCTTCTTCACGAGGGAGTATCAAATACGCTCAGGTATTCTAAAGTAAGACCGGCAGGCGGAAAGTTCTACCGTTTTATAAAGAGGACCTTTGACATCGTGGCATCAGCCTGTGCTCTCACAGTCCTTGCAATACCGATAGGTATAGTTGCACTTATAATCTACGTTGACGATAAGGGAAACCCATTCTTTTCGCAGGTTCGTCTGACGCAGAACGGCAAGCCTTTTAAGATGTACAAGCTCCGCTCGATGTGTATAGATGCAGAGGCGAGATTTGCTGAGGTCCAGAAGGTGAACCAGTCCGATGGACTTGCGTTCAAAAGTGATGATGACCCCCGTGTAACAAGGATAGGAAAGTTCATCAGAAAGACATCCATCGACGAACTTCCGCAGTTCTGGAACGTATTTAAGGGTGATATGTCTTTCATAGGACCGAGACCGCCGCTTCCGAGAGAGGTAGTGCTTTATACACCTGAGCAGATGGACAGGCTCCTTGTAAAAGGCGGACTTTCATGTATCTGTCAGACAGAGGGCAGAAGTGACATGGAGTTTGACAAGTGGGTAGAAGGCGACGTCCGCTACATAAAGACCCGCAGTGCAGGACTTGACCTCAAGCTCATGTTCAAGACTGCCGCAGCAGTAATACTCCGCAAGGGCGCAAAATGATATATCAGCAGCATCAAAACGATGCTGCTTTTTACTTTTTATATAAAATATGGTAGACAAATACACTGAACTATGGTATAATATACTGTGCATTATAATACTTTATCGGGAGGATACGATAGTGTCTGATCCTCCGGAAAAACTTATGATACGTTACCGATACATGATGAAGAAACAGTATATATGACAGATCAACAGATTTACAAAAGCATTCAGAAATAGGGGGAAATATGACAGGGATCAATATAAAGGTTGCGGTATGTGACGATCAGAAGTATCATTGTGACTATCTGAAATCTCTGCTCAACGAGTACAGCGTTGACATGAACATCTATGAATTCAATAACGGCGGAGACCTTCTTCGCTCAAATGAGAAATTCGACATCATATTCCTTGACATTGATATGCCGGGGACAGACGGAATGTCGGCAGCAAAGGAGCTCAGGGACAGGGACGAGGATGTAAGGATAGTTTTCACCACAAGTCATGACGAATTTGTATTTGAGGCATTCACGGTAAAAGCATTCAGATTCCTGAAAAAGCCTGTAGTATATGCCGAGCTTGTGGAGACGCTGCAAAAAACAGAAATGGAAATGCTGAATACAGAGCATATTGTAATAAGTCAGAAGGGAAAGATAGCCAAGATACAGCTCAAAAACATTGTGTATATGGAGGCTTTCGGTGACGGCACATACATATATGACAGCGAGAAGCACTTCTATGAGAGCTCCTATCAGCTAAAGTGGTTCGAGGAAAAATTAAAGGATAAGGGATTTTTCAGGATACACCGTTCATATCTTGTATCATTGAGGCACGTTAAGAAAATAGAAAACGGAAATGTACTCATTGACAGCTTTGACATGGAGCTGCCTGTTTCAAGAAGGAACATAACAGCAGCAAAGGATGAGTATTTCAATTATATAAAGAATAATGCCCAGATACGATAGAGGAAAATATGCTGATAAATATTGCGAATTTTTATGTAGAGTTTTTTAAGCTTATCCTTGCCATGAAGGGGATAATAAATCGCAGGGTCAAATATTCTTTGCCGGCATTGATACTTTTATGTGCCTGTACGATATACCTTGTGATAATGAGCATACACGACAGCAGCTACAGGATGTCTCTGCTTGTACTGGCGGTGATACCGATATGTTCACTTTTGACAGAGGGGCACCGCAGACTGCTGCTGAGTACCTTTGTCTATTTCGGAATATGCTGTCTGGACGACCTTATATGTATAATAATGAGCCGAATACTGCATATAAGCAATGAGCAGCTCAGCGAGGACCCGATGGTCTTTTCACTGATGAATTCAGCGAACCTCATGGTACTTATGCTCATATCAGTTGCAATGGAGAAATTCTACCGCAGCAAGCACAGTGAGAAAGAGAGCATATTTGAAAAGCCGGATACCTCGTATATACTTATATTTATAATCGGGCAGGCAATATCGCTTATAGTTGTCTCACCGTTCATTACGTCCGGCTTTTCATCGAGCCTGCGCAACAATCGCATCATAGCGATATGTACAGCACTGTTCAGTGTGTTTTTCCTTTTGTTGGGAGTGCTCCTCATATACAGCAACAGCTCGATGAACCACTACAAACAGACCGCAGAGATAAATCACAGGCTTATGAAGTCGAAGGAGGGCTACTATCAGCAGCTCCTTAAAAATGACGAGAGCCTGCGGCACTTCCGGCATGATATGAATAATCATGTACTATGCATGAGGGCGCTGTTAGAGTCCGGGAAATACAATGAGGCGAAGGATTATCTTTCGTCCATGTCAGCTACGCTTGCATCGGCAAGACAGAAGTACAGCACCGGAAATATACTGGTAAATGCCATAGTCAATGACATCAAGGAGAAATATGCTGATGTTTCTCTTTCCTGGGAAGGTGTAGTTCCGGGAAAAATGAATATGAACGATATGGACATATGTATAATCTTTTCAAACATACTTGAAAATGCAATGGCGGCCGCATCAAAATGCAAGGAAGAAAAGACCGTGGATGTATCCATAGGACAATTTGCCGGGAGCCTTGTTATCACTGTAGTCAACACAAAGAGTGAAGATGTCAGAGAGAAGAGCGGCCGGTTCATCACCAGCAAGAAGGACAGTGAAAATCACGGACTTGGCATAATGAATGTAAAGCAGTGCGTCTCCGGAAACGGAGGAACAGCGGAATTTACCTATGATGAGCGCAGATTTAAGGTAGAGATAATCCTGCCGGACGCAGTACCGGACAGGAGCTGACAATATGAACATAAAAGTGATATTTTTATTATACAGAGTGAAGGGATCCTTTTAAAGGGTCCCTTTTTTTGCCGCAAAAAAGCCGGAAAAGATGTAAAAATACCGTTTGCCGGATTTCACCGACCTGAAACCGGAAAAAAATTGAAAACTTCCTCAGTGGGTGGTATACTCACATTGTAAACGGAAGACGTGAAGAAAAAACAGCAAAAACAAGTCTTTCACAATAAAGGAAAAGGAAGTGAATAAAATGGCATTATGCATCATAAATCTTTTTGGTTGGCTCTGGGACTGAGCGGTCAAGTATCAGTAAAAAAGAGGAGCAAATATGAAAAGTTCAGTTTTTACAAAAGATAATATATTGGACTACTGGAAGAGATTCTATCCGGAAGTCGGGCGCGGGGAACTTGAAGAGCTTATCTCCTCAGACGGAAGCATAGACCTTGATGAGCTTGAAGAGAGCTACAGCCGATACAATGACAAGGGAGATTTTGAGGCGGAAGAATACGCAGACTTTGATTACTGCACTTCCTGCCGGAAACTTGAAAATTCCCTTGAAGGCAGATACAGATTGTATTCACCGGTGATAATGCCGGTCCTGAACAAAGTGCTCAAGTCCCTTGCAGAAAAGTGCAGGAACAGCAGGATAATAGTAAAAGAGAGCTTCCTGAATAACGCAGCAGGACTGATGTTCAGCAAAGCGTCAGGGATAATGTTCAGGTCTATAGTGTACGAATACAATTATCTCAGCAGCAGCGGAAGTCTTGATGACCCGGAGCTAAAGAGCCGTCAGGAGTTCTTCATCAAAAGATACTGCACCGAAAGGGAGAACGTGGTCCGTTTCTATGAGGAGTACCAGAACATAGTAAAGCTGACATACCTGAAGCTCGATGAAGAGTCCGGGATGCTGGCGGAGGTGCTTGAAAGGACAGAGCGCAGCAGTGAAGAGATACGCCGGAGATTCGGGATAGACGTATTTTCAGACAGGATAACGGCGGTAAAGACCGGCAGCGGCGATACGCACAATCATGGCAGGAGCGTTGCTGAGATAATGGTCCGGAGCGGCGGACTTTTCCTGAAAAAGCCACATCAGATGAAGATAGACCTCCGGTTCAGAGAACTGCTTGACTGGCTTTCAGAGGAAAGCGAAGAGGTGCATGACCACATCACACCGGAAATAATTTCCGGAGAGGACCACGGCTTTTCGGCCTTTGTTGAATACCGTGAATGTGCTGACGAGGATGAAGTCCGAAGGTTCTATGAAAGAAGCGGCGAGCTGCTGGGGATCCTTTATTCTCTGAACGGTTCGGATATGCATTTCGAGAACATCATATCCTGCGGAGAATATCCGGTGCTGATAGATCTTGAAACTCTGCTCCAGCCTGACCTTATCGTAGAAGAGAACGCAGGACGGAACAGTTCAAGACGTATCGCAATGGAGAAATATGCATCGTCAGTCGTGACAGTGGGAATGCTTCCGGTCTATGTTAACGGAAAGCTCGACATTGGCGGATTGAGTGCATTCCAGGAACAGGAGTCCACGATAAAAACAGATTTTGTCACTGATGAAAACAGTGATGAGATACATATCGAGAGAAGATACGGAGTGATGAGGCCTGAAAAAAACAATCCTTCCTTCAACGGAGGTATGGCTGACGCTCAGAAGTATTCCAACGAGATATGCAAAGGCTTCAGGAATGTTTATTCCTGGATAATGGAAAACAAGGAAAAGTACATCAGCAAGGTGAGCGAGCTGTTCGAAGGCATTGAGGGACGAGTCATAATCAGACCCACATTCAGCTATATGCAGCTTCTGAATATAGCGCTGAACCAGGACTTTGCCCGTAAGGAATTTGAACGGCGCCTGATACTGCACCGTATATTCATAAACGAGTACAGAAAGCGACCTGAGATAACGCTCAGTGAATACGAGGACCTTCTTCACGGAGATGTACCCTACTTCACATTCAGGATAGGAGACAGCCGGCTTTACAAAAGCGGGAGTCCGGTAGCGGAGAAAGCAGTCATCGAGCCTGTTCTCGGAAATATCTCAGCAAAGGTCCGGTCCTTTGGCAGTGCAGACCTTGAAAAGCAGCTTGAGTTCATAAGGTACTCCTTTATCACAAGGAAGGACCTTAGTGAGGTCACGGGAATAAGCATCCTTGACCATAGTATAGATACCGAAAGGTGGCTCAGGACGGCTGAGGACATCGGAAAGCTGATGATAGAGAACGCCATTGAAGGCAAAAGTGACAGCGGACAGAAGGACGCATCCTGGATATGTGTGACAGTCGAAGGCTTTGAGGAGGACGTATGGGTGCCGTCGGTGCTTGGAAGCGAGCTCTATAACGGAAACTGCGGAATAGCACTTTTCCTTGCAGAGCTCTGGAAGCTGACCGGGCGCAGGGAATATCTTGAATATGCAGAAATGGCTCTCAGGACTGTTGTGGCTGACTACGAGCCGCTTTACGGTGAAAGTGAGCTGTCCATAGGCGCCTTCACAGGAGTCTCAGGACTTGCATATTCCGCCGGACATATAGCCTCACTTACCGGAAACGTGAAGTGGCAGGAAACAGCGGAAAAAGCGCTGGAAGTATGCGGCGGGCACAGCGAGTCTGACAGGTATCACGACCTTATATCCGGAGCATCAGGAGCACTGGCAGTTGCCCTTAGCATGAGAGAAAGGCAGACCGGCAGCAGCAAGAGAATGACAGAGCTTGTCATCAGAAGGCTTGCGGAAAGTCTTTCAGCATCAGCAGTCTGCAGCGGAGGTGCTGCGGTATGGGAGCAGCCGAGCGGGGTAAGATATACAGGCTTTGCACACGGCAATGCCGGGATACATCCATATCTTTACCAGGCAGGAAAGATAACAGGCAGCGAAAGCTGTTCAAAGCTCACCGAAGACTCTCTGAGGTTTGAGCGCTCATGCATGACAGCGGACGGTGCCGGCTGGTACAGAGGAGATAAGGACCGGAAGGTGACACATCTCTGGTGTCATGGCTCAGCAGGGATACTTCTCAGCAAGCTGCTGTTGTTCAGATATGGCTATCGTGACAGCATGATAAAGGACGAGATATTCTCAGCAGTACAGACAGTGCGGAAGAACGGCTTCGGAAAAAGTCCCACCTACTGTCACGGAGACCTTGGGAACCTTGCTGTCATAGACCTGGCAGGAAGGGTACTGAACAATGTCATGCTGCGGAACAGCGTTTTCAACACCTTTGAGGAGCTGTATACAAATACCCTTTCCAGAAACTGGAACAAAAAGGAGCTGAAGAGCTGCAACAGCTACGGGCTGATGATAGGACTGTCCGGATGGGGCTACTCATTGCTTTCACATTATACAGATTTTGAAATACCACAATTTCTCTGGCTTGAATAGATATGCATTTGTTCTTGATGAAGATGTCTTTAATATATCGCATATGTAAAAAAATGGAGGAAATTAATTATGAAAAACCCAATGATTGAAAAGGACATCAACACAAATCTTCTTGAGGCTATCGATGAGGCAAGCGCAAACTTCGTAGGCGGATACCCTGACTGGATGAAGCTGAGCTGGTTCAGCAACATCATGGGCAACAAGGGCGGCGTTTGCACAGCAACTATCGAGTGCCAGAACAACTGCAACTGATAAAAACTGCATATAACAGCTTATAAACAATACTAAAAAATAATATTTAAAAAGGAGAAATTAATTATGAAAATGGATAAGATCACAGGTAAGGTTGACGAGATGGAGCTTGAGGCTCTCGCAGGCGAGAACGTAAACGGCGGCGGTACACCCACAGTAATCATAACTGCTACTATCGTTGCATCCTATATGTGGGGTGGCTGCCCTACATCTGCTTGCACAAAGAGCTGCAACAAGTAATCTGATACAATAACACGACCACGATCTGCCGCAGAAGGGAGCCGTTAGCTATTAGCTGTTAGCTGTTAGCACGGATAACGGCTTGCCGAAGCATGGCTGTCACGCAGGACTGAGCTGGCGGCTAATGCTAAAAGCTAACGGCTTTAAACGGCGATCAAAAGAAAAAAATCAAATAATGCATATGCGATATATTAAGGGCATCTTCCAAGGAGGCATTCAGATGAACAATATCGACTTTCTCACAAATGTAATAAACATCCCGACAGAAGAACACGATGTAAAAATATCATTCATAAACTATATAGGCCGCTATGCGGCCTATTACCAGAATAGGATGTCTGAGCTTTGCCTGAGATACGGTATAAACAATGCAGATGACATAGTAAATGAGAGCACCTCTCTTTACTACACTATGGTACATACAGTATCTCTCCGGACGCTCATCTATGAGCTTCACCTGAGCAAGGAAGAAGCAAGCGGACTTAGTCCGGAGGAACACTATGAGCAGTTCTGCTCACAGTTTGATGACAGGGCATATTTCATGGGATTTTCAGAGAAATACCCTGTGCTCACAGAAAAGATAAGGACGCTCACGCTGAATACACTTACGCTCTGCGAGGACGTATTCAGCGCTCTGGAGCGTGACAGGGAGCTCCTGCTCGACGGCTACGGGTTCGACACGAAGAAGCTGGAGCACATGAGCTTTTCAGGGGATACCGATTCACATAATCATGGAAAAAAGGCCATAATGCTTGAAGCAGGCGGCATTAAGATAATATATAAGCCACATTCACTTGCAAACGATATATTCTTTTCAAAACTCTTTGAAGAGCTCTCACCGAAGCTCACCTATGACCTCAGGACTATGCGTTCAGATGACATGGGAGACTATGGCTGGCAGGAGTTTGCCTGTGCAGTAAAGCCGGGAACAGAGGATGAAAAGAAGAAGTACTACTGCCGTTACGGAGAGATAATGGCAATAGCCTATTCACTGGCAATGGGAGACCTCCATAAGGAGAACATCATATCCTGCGGAGAATATCCCGTTATCATAGATACCGAGACGATGATATCGAACAGCAGCTATACTCTTTCCCAGGTAAAAGCAGACAGATATTCTGCTGCCATGACAAGGGCGATGAAGGACACGGTGCTTGACACTATGCTGCTGCCGATGAATCTTTCACATAATATTTTTGACATTGACATAAGTCCTCTTTCATCCGGAAAAAAGCAGGCTTCACAGAAGATAGCAGGCTACAGGCTGAAAAATGAATTCTCCGATGATATATGCCTTGAAAAGGAGTACTATACCGAAGAGGCCGCAGAGGAGGAGAATGCCTACAGATTCATGCCGCAGATACTCAGCGGATTTACCGGGATGATAAGGTACATCCTGTCTGACAGGGCCGGGTATGAGAAGATGATACTTTCTCTGCTCAGAGGCACAGATGTCCGTATAAGGCAGGTCCTCAGGCCCACATATGTCTATGCGAAATTCATGGATGCGTCAAATCATCCGGACTATCTTGGCAGCTTTGAAAAGCAGTCAGCACTTATAGGCAAGCTGAAGTCATCAGCATATAAGGGCTGTGAAAAGTTCAGCAGGCTCGCAGACATGGAGACAGAGAGCATTTTAGGCGGAGATATACCATATTTCTATCAGCCGGCAGGTTCAAAGGAGCTGTGCTCCATATTCGGCAGTATAGAGAACTTTTTTGACGAGGACATCCTGAGCATAGTCAGGAAGAGGATATCCTGCATCACAGAGGATGACCTTGTATCTCAGCAGAGGATAATAAGGCTTGCCATGTCCACGATGTTTGACGATAGCTGGGACCGCAGCAGCGAAGTCGCCTTGGAGGGAATGGAGACATACACACCTCATCTAAGAGAGGGCGGCATGGAAGGAGTATACAGCGCAGCCGATTACTTCTGCCACGAGGGCCGCTGGGATGACGAGCACGAAATGTGCATATGGCTCAGTCATATCATAGGAGACTCAGTCAGGGTCGGGCCTATGCTGTCGAACGTATACGACGGCGGAGGAAGCGTACTTTTCCTTGCCAGACTTGCGGCTGCTTCAGGAAACAAGGGATACCTTGAATATGCAGAAGGAGGCATCAGCGCCTTTGAACTTGCTCCTGCCAATGATATGCTCTCAGCCTTCAACGGTATAGGTTCGATGCTTTACATCTATTATTCCATGTACCGGATAACAGGGCTGAAAAAGTACTATGGGGACTACAAAAGAGTGCTTGAGCACATAAGGGGTATAGTCCCTGATGAGGATGCAAGTATAGATTACTGCGGAGGTCTTGCCGGAATGGCAGTCCTTCTCGGAAGGATATACAGATACGAAAAAGATGAGCTGCTAAGAGAGCTTGCAGCGGAGTATATGGATATATGCATGGAAAGGTCCGGCAGCATAGAGATGAACGGACTTGCACACGGATACTCCGGCCTCATGATGGCAGCGGCCATCTGCTATGATATGACCGGGGATAAAAAATACTACAGGTTCATGGAAAAGATGTTTGAAATTGAAAACCGCAGCTATGACCCTGAAAGGAACAACTGGAATGACCTGCGGTATCCTGAAACGGATACCGAGCAGATATACTGGTGTCATGGCGCCGCAGGCATCGCACTTGCACGGCTTGAAGGCTATCTTGCAGCAGGGGAAAGCAAGTATCTCAGCGACATTGAGAAGTGCATTGATAAGCTGGAGTCATCCTGGAGAGATTCCGGTGATCACAGTCTCTGCCACGGCAGATACGGCATACTTGACTGTCTCAGCGAGATAGGCAGAAAGCTGCCGGAGTACAGGGAGCGTACAGAAAAACTGACTGCTGAGATATATAGCACTACCGGTGCTGAAATAGCTGAGAACGGTATAAAGTGCGGCATAGCCAATGCCCATGATATGTTTTCATTCATGCTGGGCATGACCGGTATGGCATATTCTATAATGCGGTATAATGGCATTGAGTGTCCGTCAGTACTGACTCTTGAGGTATGATACCGCTCAAAAAAGGAAGCAAGGAGAACTATGAAAAGAGTACCTTATATTGAACAGATGAATCAGACGGAGTGCGGACTTTGCTGTACCCTTGCGATACTGCAATATTTCGGCAGCAAGGAAAAACTCATAGATCTCCGCAATGATATAGAATGCGGCCGTGACGGATACAGTCTGGCAAATCTGAGAATACTATTCGAGAGCAGGAAGGTGGCGGTAAAGACATATTCAGCCAAGAGCATAGCTGCACTCAAAGGAGTAGTCCCACCCTGCATAGCATTCTGGGACAATAAGCATTTTGTAGTCGTAGAAAAGCTCACAGACAGCACGGTGTACATCATGGACCCGGCAAGAGGCTATCAGAAGCTCAGTTACGAGGAAGCAGAGGAGCATTTCAGCAATGCGATACTCGTTCCCTCACCGGAGGAGGATTTCGTACCCGGAAAGAGCAAAGCGGAGTCGCCGTGGAAAATGGTCATAAAGACCATGAGCGATAACAAGCTGAATCTGTTTCTGGCTCTCCTTTTTGCAGTACTGAGCTATCTTATCGTTATAAAGGTCCCTGACAAGACGTCTGACGTTATAGACAAGGCGATAATCTCCACAGGAAGTGCGTCCATACTTCCGGCAGTAAAGGCGATAGCCATGCTGGGGGTACTGTATCTTGCAGCAACTCTGATGCGGAGCATGAACATCATGATATGCAACATATTCTTCTGCCGCAAGATAGAGCGTTCCACATTCCGTCATCTGCTCAGACTTCCGTATAAGTTCTTTGAGCTGAGGAGCTCCGGTGATATACTCTACCGTATGTCAAGCCTCAGCGGATTCCGTGAGCTGTTCACGACTCAGGTAGTCAGCGGAGTAGTCGATATAGGAACGATGATATTCATAATGGTATTCATGTTCAGAAAATCACTGTTTCTGACGCTGTGCGTTTTAGGGCTCAGTGTGCTGAATGTATTGTTCCTTGCGATAACAAAGGAGCCGATAGCCAAGAGCATCAACAACGAGGTCACAGAGCAGTCAGAGCTCCAGGCAGTGGAGAATGAATGCCTCATCACCATATCATCGGTAAAGACCTCCGGACTTGAAGAACAGGTCTATGAGAACTGGGGAGAGCATCTTGACAGGCTCATAGCAAAATACAAGCAGAGGTACTCCCTCAGCAATATCTATTCGTCTATTACGGGAACATTCCAGATGTTTGCGCCTATAGCGATAATGATACTCGGAATCTTCAAATACTTCAAGGGAGAGATAACAGTAGGCGAGGTCGTAGCCTTCCAGAGCCTTGCAGCCACACTTTTCGCATCTGAAATATCCATTTTCAGCTCCTATACGCAGTTTGTGCTTGCGAATGCATACCTTAACAGAGTGAATGATATATGGTGTGAAAAGGAGGAGGCATCATACGAGCGTACCAATGACCTTGACATGAAGGGCGGTATAGAGATAAGAGACCTGGAGTTCTCCTATTCAAGAAACTCCAAGCCCATACTCAAAGGACTATCCTTTTCTGTTGAGCCCGGTCAGAGAGTGGCGTTTGTTGGAAGGTCAGGAGCCGGAAAGAGCTCTATCGGAAAGATAATATCCGGACTCTATGAAGTTGGTGACGGAATGGTATTCTTTGACGGAGTGGATATGAATACCATAAAGAAAACATCATTCAGCAGAAATATCGGAGTAGTTCCGCAGGATGTATATCTGCTCAGCAGGTCTATACACGATAACATAGTAATGAACGATGAGAGTGTCACAGAAGAAGAGGTGGAAGAGGCCTGCCGGGCAGTAAATATCTACAACGAGATAAAGGCCATGCCGATGGGCTTTAATACAATGGTCTCAGAAATGGGACTCAACCTCTCCGGCGGACAGCGTCAGAGGATAGCTCTTGCAAAGGCGCTCATCCACAAGCCTAAGATAATAGTAATGGATGAGGCAACGAGTGCTCTTGATTCAGTGAACGAGAAGAATATCACAGATTATATACGCAGGATAGGATGTACACAGATAATGATAGCTCACAGACTTTCGACTATCATAGACGCAGACAAGATATTCGTAGTTGCTGACGGAAGGATAGTTGAAGAGGGCAGACATGAGGAGCTTATGGAAAAGAAAGGCGAGTACTACGAGCTCTATATGAACAACGAGTCGAATTGAAAAAACGGAGGGTCATTATGGAGAATATAGTTAGTTTCAATAAGGTGTCGAAAAAGCTCGGCGGAGCAAAGGTCATCAACAAGGCAACATTCGGCATACGAAAAAATTCGATATGCGGCTTCATCGGTCCTAACGGAGCAGGCAAGACCACGATAATAAAGCTGATATTCGGAATAATCAGTCCGGACTCCGGAAAGATCTCGATAAACGTAAAAGACAAAGGCTCCCATTCTTCAATGGGAGCTATCGTGGGCTCAGCAGCATTCTACGGACATCTTGATGCATACACCAATATGAAGGTAGTTTCTGAGATGAAGAAGGGCAGCTATGACGAGGAGGAGATACGCAGCCTTCTGAAGCTGGTACATCTGGATAAGACCGGGCGAAAAAAGGCACGGGATTTTTCGCTTGGCATGAAGCAGAGGCTTGCGATAGCCATGTCACTTATCGGTGATCCGGAATTTCTGGTATGGGATGAGCCTCTTAACGGACTTGACCCTGAGGGCATCATCGAGGTGAGGGAAATAATAAACGAGATACGCAGAAAGAAGAATGCGACATTCCTCATATCCAGCCATATCCTCAGCGAACTTGACAAGATCGCAGATCAGGTAGTACTGATAGACCGTGGAAGGATACTGTATGACGATGACCTGGACCGTTTCCTTGAGGAATATCAGGCAGATTCCATGGAGGAGTCATACATGAAGTGTATAAGGGAGGCAGGTGCGGCATATGAGAACTGAGACACTGGAGCTTACCAAGCAAAAAAAGACCACACTTCTCTTATGCATTCTTTTTCCGATAGCAGTAAATATAATGCTCTGTATAAGTCTCAAATACAGGTACGAGTCATATCTTCTGCCAAGAATAGATGTATACGGCATAAGCAGGTGGCAGCTCATATTCAAGGAGCAGACGATCCTGTATTTTTCCGAGATATGCCATATCATTGCCGGAGCTCTGGTGTATGAGTCCTTTAATTCCGAGATGAAGAACAATAGCTGGATGCTCGTAGCAACATCGGGATACAGAAGGAAGATAGTCATAAGGAAATTTACAGCAGTTGCATTTGACCTGTTCGTACTGCTCGTAAGTGACTATGCAACACTCACAGCAGCAGGCATTATAACAGGAGTCAGCGACCCCTGGGAGCCGGGACTTTTTATAAAGGGATTCCTGATACAGTTTTTCTCTGTGTGTATGTATGCGTCCTTTTATATATTCCTTGTAGCGTTTACCAAAAAGCTCTCATTAGTACTGCCGGCATCTATAATATTTATGATGACCGACATAATGGTGTATTACGGCAAGGGCTTCAATTATAGGTTCAATTATTATGTGCCGTCGGTATATGTATCACACAATTCGCTTTCCACATGGACGGAGGCTGCGGTGATAGCTGCATTTTCATTTGCAGCGGCAGCAGTACTTCTTTTCATATCCGGAAGGCTGCTGAGAAGGAACTGCGACATCCGGTCATAGGAGAATAGAATATGAAAATGATATATCCTGAGCTGATAAAGAACCGGTTTATCTCGCTTAGCATCATGCTGATGATAACTGCATCTGCAGCAGTATCGGGCATAGCGATAGGCTGTTCAAAGCTGGAAAAAAATATGGATAAGGTAGAGAAGGGACTGACCTATGTGACCCTGTGCCAGATATTTCTGCTGTTCCTGGTGCCAATGGAGATAATGCTGCTGAATATGCTTTTTACTTCTCGTGAGGAGAGCTGCGGTGGCTGGAGGATAGTAATGACGAGCGGCATCTCTTCGGGCAGCGTGCATTTTGCAAAGATAATCCTTATCTTTGCAGCAGTCCTCATTATGTTCATTCCGCTGACTATAGGCGGCATATATTTCATCAGAGACCTTGCACCGGGTCCTGTCACAGAGACAGTACTGCTTCCGCTTGCATCGGCATATATCTGTTTCCTGCCGATGTGTGTACTGATGTATTTTGCGGCTATTCTTCTGAACGGCACACTGCCGGTCATATTCAGCGGACTTTTGTTTATCATATCCACGATATTTATTTCAAGCTCGGATATGGAAAAATATGACCCCTTGTGTTATCCGTATATATTGTCTATGAATAACGATAATGTACTGTACAGGATAGCAGCAGCGATAGGCGTATCAGTGCTTTTGTATGCAGCAGGTACTCTTATTGCACGCAAGCGTATAGCTGCATATATCTGAGCAGAGTATTGCAGGTAAATATGATGTAAAAACAGCCCCGACCGGAGGTATATCTGAGGACAGGGCTGTTTTGTATTTTCAGATGATGAAAGCCGGTAAAAAGGAATGGCTTTATGTATACTTGACAATGGCCTGGGATGTATATTATAATATTATGTAAGCGGAAAAGTCTGATAATGAAAGGGGATGGATGATGTGTACGACTATTTGATCGTCGGATCCGGCCTTTACGGAGCAGTTTTTGCCCATGAAGCGAAAAAAAACGGCAAGTCCGTTCTTGTTATCGACAAGCGCCCGAACATTGGGGGTAATGTGTACACGGAGAACGTTGAAGGCATCCATGTTCACAAATACGGTGCACACATCTTCCATACCAACCATACAGAGGTCTGGAACTACATCACGCAGTTTGCAGCATTCAACCGCTTCACCAATTCACCTGTTGCAAACTACAAAGGTGAGCTGTATTCGCTCCCATTCAATATGTATACCTTTAACAAGATGTGGGGAGTCGTAACACCGGAGGAAGCGGCTGCAAAAATCGCAGAGCAGCGCAGGGAGATAACCGGCGAACCTAAGAACCTTGAAGAACAGGCGATCTCTCTGGTAGGACGTGACATCTATGAAAAGCTCATCAAGGGTTACACCGAAAAGCAGTGGGGACGTGACTGCAAGGAACTTCCTGCATTTATCATAAAGCGGCTGCCTGTGCGTCTGACCTTTGACAACAACTACTTCAACGCACTCTATCAGGGCATTCCCGTGGGCGGCTATACGCAGATGGTCGCCAATATGCTGGAAGGCATCGAGGTGCGTCTGAACACGGATTATTTTGAGCATAAGGAAGAACTGGATGCGATTGCAGAAAAGGTCATCTACACCGGTCCGATCGACGCATACTTTGATTTCAAGCTCGGCACCCTTGAATACCGCAGTGTACGTTTTGAGAACGAGCTTCTTGATATTCCGAACTTCCAGGGCAATGCTGCCGTGAACTACACAGACCGTGAGACACCGTGGACTCGTATCATTGAGCACAAGTGGTTTGAATTCGGCAAGGATGCACAGGGCAATGACCTGCCGAAAACTGTCATCAGCCGTGAGTTCAGCTCCGAGTGGAAGCCTGGCGATGAACCCTATTATCCTGTTAATGACGAGAAAAACAGTGCGCTCTATGCAAAGTACAAGGCGCTGGCCGCAAATGAGAGCAAGGTCATCTTTGGCGGACGACTTGGCGAGTATAAGTATTATGACATGGATGCGGTCATTGCAGCGGCTTTGGAAATGTGTAAAAAAGAAATATCATAATGCTCCGAAATACAGAAAGGCTCCGGCTATGTGAAACGATAGGTCTTACATAGTATGGGGCCTTTTTGAACGTCAACAATTTCTTCGCTTTAGCAGCGGAATGAGGCATTCTACGGAGCGTGGATTGACTGCCGACATCGCAGCTGGTATAATGAGGTCATCGGCAGCAGGGAGTTAAAAGATTAGGAGTGATGGTATGGATCATGTGAAAACCGGAAAGCTGATAAGACGGTTCAGAATAGAACATGGGCTTACTCAGAA
>ODAI012728215.1_pt1 | contig 18942 bp, 18 predicted proteins | sample 1539321 | NCBI WGS metagenome assembly ODAI01 (sample SAMN02144231, study PRJEB22623) | gut metagenome | biome: sheep rumen | host: Ovis aries | place: New Zealand
CACCGGGAGACGGTGATCTGCTTTCGCTTACAGAAGAACTGTGGAAAAGCCGTATGTACGATAATTAGCCGAAGGCTGCGCTTTTCACGCTCTCACTCGCAAGCTCGTTACTCACCGGGAGGCAGTGATCTGCTTTCGCTTACAGAAGAACTGTGGAAAAGCCGTATGTACGATAATTAGCCGAAGGCTGCGCTTTTCACGCTCTCACTCGCAAGCTCGTTACCCACCGGGAGGCGGTGATCTGCTTTCGCTTACATCGGAATTTTTATCCGATTATCTTTGGCCGTTTCTTCGGCCGGACCGACAAACCATATAAGCCGGTTTTACCTAATTTTACAAATTCAAAGGAGTGCTTAATATGTTATACAGTGAAAAGGTTCTCGACCATTTTTCAAATCCGAGAAACGTGGGAGAGATAGAGGACGCTGACGGTGTCGGCGAGATAGGAAATGCCAAGTGCGGAGATATCATGAAGATGTATCTCAAAATAGATAACGGTATCATTACAGACGCTAAGTTCAAGACCTTTGGCTGCGGTGCTGCTGTTGCAACCTCCTCAATGGCTACAGAGCTTATCAAGGGAAAGTCTATCGATGATGCTCTTAAGCTGACAAATCAGGCTGTTGTTGAGGCACTTGACGGTCTTCCGGCTGTTAAGATACACTGTTCAGTGCTTGCCGAGCAGGCTGTAAGATCAGCACTTTCTGATTACTATACCCGTCAGGGTATCGATCCCCTGCCGATAGTCGGCGAGATCAAAGAACCAGAGGAATGATCTGATATATAAATATCGAAGGGCACTAAGGGTGCGGTCTTCGGCAGCATAGGCTGTATTTCCGGGACTGTTATTGCAGGATCGGCAGCCGTGTTTTCCGCCGAAAGCCGCTTCCTGTATGTGCCCTTTTTTATTTTTCTGTTTTTTACATAAACCGCAATTTATATCTTGATTTTTTAGCAATGATTCGCTATAATATAGTTAACTATCATTATTGCGGCAGCACTACTGCCCAGGCTTAACAGACATCAGGTGAAATAAATGAAAATAAGAAAGCTTACATCCGTTTTTCTCGCACTCTCTCTGGCACTTGCAGGCTGCGGAAGAACTGTTTCAGATAAAAGCAGCAGTACCCCGGTAGACAGTGAAGTGCTTATCGTTACTGAGGCTGACACCCTTCAGCCTGAAACTGAAGAAACCACTATCCCCTCTGAGGCCGAGACTACAAAGCTGCCGGCAACTACTGCTTCCGGTACTGCAAAAACTACTATCATCACAACATCTGTATATACAGCAGAGGCTCCTTCAGCCGCTCCTCAGTCTGAGAACGAGGAAACAGAAAGCCCTGAGGAGGAATACAATGAGCCGCCAGCTCCGGTATATAACGGCGGCGGCTATTCGCCCATCGCAACTGCGGTTCCGCACACAACAAAAAAATATACAGTCACTACTACACCCAAACGACCGTCAGCTCCTGCCGTGACCACAACTGTAAAAACTCTTCCCGCAGATCCTACTCCGGAACAGGTCCTGGAAAGTCTCACCCTTAAACAGAAGGTCTGCCAGATGTTCATGGTGACTCCGGAGGCTCTTACAGGTATATCGCCTATGACCGCTGTGGGAAACGGCACCGCAAATGCCCTTAAAAAATATCCTGTGGGAGGTATAATCTACTTCGCACAGAATCTCACTTCAAGATCTCAGATAAGCAGCATGATAAGCAATACTCAGAAATACGCAAAAGCTGCCTGCGGTGCAGGAGTTTTCACTGCCATTGATGAGGAGGGCGGCACCGTCGCAAGAGCTGCTCAGAAACTGGGAACAGCCAAATTCAGCAATATGGCAGTATATGGTGCGGCAAACAACAGCGATACTGCATATAATATAGGAAGCTCTATCGGCAGGGACCTCAGCGCCCTTGGCTTCAATGTGGACTTCGCCCCGGTGGCGGACGTTAATATCAACAGCGCCAATGAGCTGGGCAGCCGTATTTTCAGCAGTGACCCGAATGTAGTGGCAAATATGGTTTCCCATGTATCTATGGGACTTCAGGATAACGGTGTCAGTGCCACACTCAAGCACTTCCCCGGACTTGGTGCCGAGGACGGAAATACCCATACAAATTCCTTCGTCGTTATCAACAGAAGCATAGATCAGCTCCGTGAGACTGAATTCATCCCGTTCAAGGCAGCTATAGATTCCGGCGCAGATTTCGTTATGGTAGGACATCAGATCGTTACCGGCTTCGGAGATGATCTGCCCTGCGATCTCTCTTATACTGCTGTTACAGAAATGCTCAGGGGCGAGCTTGGATTTGACGGCATTGCTGTTACCGATGCTCAGCAGATGAACACTATTTCAAAGGTCTACAGCTCAGGAGAGGCTGCTGTGCTGTCTGTCAAGGCAGGTATGGATATTATCCTTATGCCAGCTGATCTGCCGTCTGCTGTGGACGCTGTCTGCAATGCTGTAAAAAGGGGAGAGATCTCTGAAGAACGCATTGACGAAAGTGTAATGAGGATACTCAGCAGAAAATATGAACTCGGACTGCTTAAAAAATAACCCAAGGGAAGGAGGCTTAGCTATGGATAAATTTACCGAAATTGCCGTTATTGTTGCCGGGATCGATGAGGAATATCAGAACGGTGTCATAAGCGGTATCATCAACTGCGCCTCTGAAAATGATATCAATATATCCTGCTTTGCCGCTTTCGGCGGAGTTATCTCCAACAGCCGCTACGACGAAGGCGAATACAGGATATACGATGTTATAAATTATCAGAGCTTCGACGGCCTGATACTGCTTACCAATACCATAAGCGATACCCCCGTAAAAGAAGCTATACTGAAAAAAGCCGCTGGATCCGGTCTCCCGGCAGCTGTTCTGGATTGCTCTGACCACCCGGACTTCTATAATGTCCGCATCGAAAACAAAAAGGCAATGGCAGAGATAGTACGCCATGTTATTGAGGTCCACGGAGCAAAGACTGTGAATTATATCTCAGGTCCTCTTTCAAATCCGGAGGCTGAGGAAAGATATATGGCTTTTCTCGAGGAAATGGCCGCTCATAAGCTCCCTGTAGATGTGAGAAGAGTGTTCTTCGGCGATTTCAGAGCCGCTGACGGCAAAAAAGCTCTTGAGGTATTCCGCAGAGACGGTCTTTCTGTTCCGGACGCTGTGATATGCGCCAATGATGCAATGGCTCTGGCAGTCGTAGAAGAGCTTGAATCTGCGGGGTACGTCATACCGGATGATATTATCGTCACAGGATTCGATAATACCTACAATGCCCGTCATCACCTGCCGGCCCTGACTACAGTTCAGCGTCCCCTTGAAGAAGCCGGATACAGAGCCTGCAAAATGATACTTGATAAACTCTCCGGTGCTTCCCATGAGCACCAGATAACTCTCCCTGCTTCGCCGGTATTCACCGGAAGCTGCGGATGCGGAGCTCCTCATGCTGACGCTTCTGAGGAATATATGAGAAGCACTTATCGCCTCATAAACCGCTGGAAAAACGATGTCTCCCTGCTGAACAGAATGACTACATCTCTGGCAGAAACTGAAAATGCACAGGACGAACTCTCAGTATTGGAGCAGTTCCTCCGTGAGATAAAATGCGGACAGTTCTGTATCTGCCTGTGCGAGAACTGGGACGAGACATTCAGCAGTCCTGACAGCAGCGGAAACGGCTCGTCATATACTGACACAATGAGCGCTCCCCTTATTATAGACAACGGCGAAAGCCTTCCGGCAAGAGAGTTCCCGCTGTCGGATATGTACCCTGTAAAGCACAGCTCCGGCGGCAATATAAGCTACTTCCTGCCCCTGCACTACCGTGAAAGGAGCCTCGGCTACTATATCATCACAAACAGCGATTTCCCGCTGAAAAGTATGCTCTGTCACTCCATTATGCTGAACATGAGCAACTCTGTTGAGAACATCCGCAAGCTGGTGAACCTTAACAGAATGATACAGGAGCTGGACAGACTTTACGTCAACGATCAGCTCTGCAATATCTATAACCGCAACGGCTTCGTAAGAGCCGCAGATGCAATATTCAAAAAATGCAGAGAAGAAAACGGCCGCCTGATCATTTCCTTTATCGACATGGACGGCCTGAAAATGATAAATGATACCTACGGTCACAAGGAAGGGGACCTGGCTTTGCAGAAGCTGGCCTCTGTAATAAGCGACTGCTGTTCAGGTGATAAGATATGTGCAAGATTCGGCGGAGATGAGTTCATCATCGTCGGCACAAGCACCTCTGAGGATGATGTAAGCGTCCTTGAAGCGACCTTCCACAAGCGCCTTGACACCGTTAATGCCGCCCTGCAAAAGCCCTATGAGGTGGAGGCAAGCATTGGTACGATAATCACAGGTGCGGACGACAATACCTCTATATTCAGCCTTATAACTCAGGCTGATTCGGTAATGTACGAAAAGAAAAAGCGCAAAAAGACCTCACGTTATCTCCGCAAATGCTGATATTCTCAGCAATTATCTTCTGCAATCATCAGGATGGGTAGAATATATAGAAAATGCCTGCGGCCTAAAAACCGCAGGCATTTGACTTTTATGATGCAAAATCGCTTTCAGAAAAATTAAAATCTATATCGTCAAGCTTGAATTCCATATTGATATCAGAAGTCTGGTCTATGGAAAAATCAAGACCGCTGAGATCGAAGCCTGTATCAGCTTCGGGATCATAGCTTGTGAATTCATCCACCTTCATGAGGTAGACCAGAGCGTTGAATCCGCTGTCATTCAGGTCACCAACAAGTCTGTCGTCCTTGAATTCAAGCTGCAGGGTACGCTCCTCGCCCTGTATATTTCCAGTGACCTCAACAGTTGTATCACTGAGTTCCTTCCATGTACCGGTGTTGTCTGCGTCGACGCTGTCCTCCATAGCAGAATGAGCGATGAACTTGCCGTCGTCGGTGAGTTCCGCCTGAAGCATTACATTTACTGGTGTACCGAGGAAACTGTCCATTTCAGCTCCATTCCACTCCAGCTTCTCACATTCCCACTTGCCGACATATTTGCTCGGCTCTTTTTTCTCTGATGAGGAATCGTCTTTTTTTCCGCAGCCTGCGCCGCAGCCCATTATGAACAGCGCCGCTAAAGATAAGCTCATAAGCTTCTTCATGGTTGCATCTCTCCTTTTTCTTTTGCGAGGGTTTCAAGCCCTTCTCTGAGGTAATTATATCATACGTTTTATCAGATTGCAATATCGTCAGGAGATTTTTTCCAGTTTGTTCAAATTTTTCACATTTTTTTCCGCCATTGCCGGTACTTTAGACATACACAGACCTCAATCCTCATTCTCCCTGCATATCTCCACAATAAATTCTCCGGCTGATGACCTGGTGAAAAACTCTGTTCTGAGGGCACCCTGGCTTTTGGCCTTGGTGTATTTCGACTCCGGCATTATCCTTACCCGTTTCGGCTGGTCATAGACCACCATAACAAAGTTTTCCTCGTCGGGATACTTGGTAAAGGAATTTACCAGCTTCAGTCTTATATGGATAAACCGTCTGACAGCCTTTTCACTGCCGGAAGCTGTTATCCCCTCATAGTATTCCTTCTCATCCTGCGAGAGCTCATAGGAAAGGGCAGTTTCCCTGCGTTTTTCCTCTTGTGCAGCCTTTGCAGCGGCAAGCCTGTCAAGGCGCTCCTGCCTCAGTGCTGCGAACTCCGGGCAGTTCCGGAAATCGCTGGTATGAACAGCTTTGTGTATGGTATAAAGAGCCTCCGCATCATTAAGGGCATTGTGGAATGAGCCGGTCTCGGGAGCATATCCGAATGCAGAGGCAAGCTCCTCTATGCTTATTGCCTGCGGGAGCTGCATCTCCTTCACCATTTCATCCTGTATATCCTTTATAGCAGAGCACACCCTGTCGATATGCTTATGGGGCTTTCTGAACTGGATATGCTGCTTGCGGTCAGAGGTCAGGCCGGGCTTATCGAAATTTCCCCAGACAAACAGCTCGTTTACCGAGTATTTATCCATAAGGCCTGCTACCTTTTCGAGGACTGTCTCACTGTCAGGTGACTGATTTATCTCCGCCTGAGTGAGCTTTGTCAGCCTCTTGCACTGACTTGTCAGCTTTGGAAAGTGATTCGGACGGGCAGTGCAGTAGAATGTGTCCATTATCTTATAATCGCAGTTGCATATAACTACTCCCACAGAGAGCATCTCGCTCCTGAGCCTGTGAGCCGGACTGCCGCAGGTAAATTCAAAATCCGCAAAACAGAGATACTGCTGCATTGCCTTTGTCCTCCTTTCTTATGACAATTATGGGATCATTGCTTTTCTATATTATACCAGAAATTGCTTGTGTTTGCAATAGCTTACCTGTTATTGACCTGTTCTGGATACATATCATGGTGAGCAAGTCTGTCCCAGGCGAGCTGCTCCCATTTTGTTCCGGGCTTGCCGTAGTTGCAGTAGGGGTCTATAGAAAGGCCTCCTCTGGGGAGGAATTTTCCCCATACTTCAATATATTTCGGATCCATGAGCTTTATCAGGTCCTTCATTATGATGTTCACGCAGTCCTCATGGAAATCTCCGTGATTGCGGAAGCTGAACAGGTAGAGCTTGAGGGATTTGCTCTCCACCATACGCTCCCCGGGGACATAGGATATGTATATAGTTGCAAAATCTGGCTGTCCTGTAATTGGGCAGAGACTTGTGAACTCAGGGCAGTTGAACTTTACAAAGTAGTCGTTTTCAGGGTGCTTATTCTGGAAGGTCTCCAGCACATCCGGGTAATAATCAGACCTGTATTCGGTGTTCTTCTCACCAAGCAGGGTGATATCGCCGTTTTCCTTATCTATCGTCCTGTCCATTGTTATTCTCCTTTCAATGCAGGGTCTTCCACTCCGTTGAGACGGAACGCCTCGGCTCTGTCACGGCAGGGGCCGCAGGTGCCGCAGGGCTTGTCTCCGCCCTCATAGCAGCTCCATGTGAGCTCATAGGGCACTTTCAGTTCAAGGCCGGTGCGGACTACATCAGCCTTAGTCATATTCACGAACGGAGCCTCTATACGGAGCTGTTCGCCGCTTCCGAGGAATATTGCTCTGTTCATAGCCTCATTGAAGTCATTGCTGCAATCGGGATATGCATTTCCGGCCGCATCATCGCTGTGAGCGCCGTAGTAGATAACTCCGCAGTCATTTGCAATGGCTATACTTGCCGCAGAGGCAAGGAAGAGACCGTTCCTGAACGGAACATAGGTGGATACGGGAGCTCCGCCGGTCTTTTCGAGCTGTTCAGCATAGCTCTCCCTGGGGATATCCTCATCGGAGCCCTTCAGGAGCGAGCAGTCTGAATCTGCGAAAATAAGGGCAAGGTCCAGTTTTTTCAGCTTTATGCCGTAATGAGCAGCAACATTTTCAGCAGCTTCCAATTCACGGCTGTGTTTCTGTCCGTAGTAAACAGCAAGTGCGATGACATTTTCCGCACCGTATTTATCCACGGCTATTCCAAGGCAGGTGGCGCTGTCGACGCCGCCGCTGAGCAGCACAAGTGCTTTCATAGTATTCTCCTTAAAAATAATAATAATGCCGAAGGCGGCAAGAAATGTTTTTTCCAAAGAGCGAGATGATGAAATACTCCGATGTAGGGGAGGACGCCCTCGGCCTTCCTTATAAACGAAAAATATCTCGTCGGTCAAGCCGAGGGGCACAATGCGGTGCGGCCGTCCGGGGGTTCTTTACTCCCGGTCTGTTAAATTCCTGATAACGGACCGCCAAAGGCGGCCCCTACAAGACCAGTTCAGTTTTGGCATGAGTTTTATTCTATCATCTTTTTCAGCTCTCCGTCTGTACGGAAAGCTCCGCAGTACGTCCTTGTCACAGTCTGAGCCGGTGTATTGCGTATTCCCCTTGCTGTCATGCAGCTGTGTGAGCCTCTTATAAGGACTCCTACATCAGGTGTACCTGCTGCCTCGGAGATTATCTCCGCTATATCACTGCCGAGGCGCTCCTGCAATTGAAGCCTCTTTGCTGCCATATCACAGATACGTGCTATCTTGCTCAGGCCAAGCACTCTCCCCCTGGGGATATATGCCACATTGACATACATATCATACATCAGTGCGAGATGATGCTCGCAGTAGCTGAATACTGAGATATCCCTCATTACTACGGCAGTCTCGGAATTTTCAGAGGGTGTTACCTCAAAGGTCTTTCCGAACATCTCTGCTATATCATGATTGGTATAGGCTATGCCCTCGAATACCTCCTCGTACATTCTTGCTACACGCTGCGGGGTATCCTTAAGTCCCTCACGGTCAGGGTCCTCACCGAGAGCTTCAAGCAGTCCTCTTACGTGAAATTCTATTGCTTTTGTATCCATTCTCAGACTCCTCTCTGCTCCGGCGGCCATATGAATTTGTGAAGCTGGAGCTGTAAACGTATGTCGTTCATTTTATGCTCCTTCATAAACTCAACTATCTCTGCCGGGGCTATCTCCCCGAATACGGGACTTATATATACATGGCAGCGGTCTGTAAGATAGTGCTCGCTGATGAGCTCCGCTGCACGTTCAAGGTCTTTTATGCTTCCTGCCACGAATTTTACAGTGTCGCATTTTTCAAGGCAGCCGAAATTATGGCCGCACATACTCTCCTCCATACCGCTGGAAGGGAGCTTATAATCCATGGTGAACACAGGGCGGTATTTCCTGTCGGAATAGCTTTCTATCGGCAGACTGCCGTTGGTCTCTATCTCCACACGGAATCCGGCTGACATAAGAGCATCTGTAAGCTCAGGAAGCTCCTCCTGCAAAAGAGGCTCTCCACCGGTTATGGTCACATTTTTCACTCCTGTTTCGCTGACATATCCCACTATATCCTCTGCTGTCATATTCTCCACAGGTACATCAGGCTCATTTGCCCACTTTGTATCGCAGTAGCCGCAGCTCAGGTTACAGCCGGAAAATCTAATAAATACTGCCAGCTCGCCGGCCCGCACTCCCTCACCGTTGATACTTACGAATTTTTCTGCTATCGGATACATAGTCATTCCTCCTCGGCCTCATAGACGGCACAGTTTTCAGGTGTCTCATATACGGTCACGCTTTTAAGGGGAAGTCCCTGGCCGGATAGTATCTCGTAGAAATGTTTTGCAAAGTTCTCGGCTGTGGGACGGAAGGGGACTTCTATAAGCCGGAATCCCTCTTCGTTCAGAGCTTCAAGAGTTTTCGGGCGGAGTGAATCGCTTTCATAGATGAGAGCATGGTCGTAATTCCTTGCAAGGGTACGCACCATTTTCTTCACATCGCCGAAATCCATCAGCATACCACGCTTTTCGCCGGATTCCTGAAGCTTGTCACTGCGGAGCATTATCTCAAGAGTCCAGCGGTGTCCATGGATATTGGCGCATTTTCCGTGGTATCCATGGAGAAAATGAGCGCTGTCAAAGGCAGCGGATGTTTTCATATAATACATTGATCGTCTCCTTTTCTGCGCCAAAAAAAGCACCTGCCAACGCAGATGCATCCCATGACGATAAAGCGCAGTTATCCACCGCACTAACGGATGCCCTGGTTTTGTTTTACGACAGGATGGCGCAAACGAACTGTCGGTCATTTTCTTATGTACTAAAATAGGATCATAATAAATACTTACCTATTCATTATATCACATAATACATGATATGTCAAGATATACGCAGATATCCCTCACGACAACAGCATTTATTTTTTGTGTGCGGAGGTAACTCCGCAGGCATATAAATTGTACGCTGTAACAAGGGAACGCCTTCGTATTATTTCGCCGTCTTTAAAACTGAAAACGGCGACCAGAGGCACTGCCTCTGGACTCTGGCAAGGGATAACATCCCTTGCATCCCTTTTCACGCTGATGCTCTGTACGAGGAGGTTACTCTGCTTTCGCTCACCTTAATAGAAAGTAAATGCTGTTTCCCTGAGATATCCATAAACCGATAAGAGGGAGGCTTCTTCTGAAAAAAGCCTCCCTCAGCTATGGACTTATTTTAAATCAGGGATGATATCCATTGCTCTCAGATAATGATATCGTTTCCGGTACTCTCGGCAGTCGCCTTCTCAGTATTACTGCTGCTTCCGCTTTGTCTGCTACCTTTTTTCTGAGCTGCACCGCTTTCAGTATCGGTTTCAGAGCGCTTTCTGCCGAAGCCTTCGGGGGGAGTCATATTCTCGAAGCCTTCCGGAGGAGTCATATTTTCAAATCCCTCGGGAGGTGTCATGCCCTCAAAATCACCGAAGCCCTCCGGCGGTGTCATACCTTCAAAGTCACCGAAATCCTCAGGCATCTCTGAGCCGTCAAAATTGCCGAAGCCTCCTCGTCTTCCGCCCATACCGCCGCCGAAGCCGCCCATTCCGCCGTGGCCTCCGCCCATCATGGACTGGGGTATCTCTGATACCTCTTCGCCGTTGACGATAATTGTTCCGCCGTTGAACTGTGCCTCACGGTCATAGTCGAAGGAGGACATCTGTGCAGTAATATCGATAGTTCCGCCGTTTACATAGATAGAGCCGTTTGCGTCAACACCGTCAGTATCCCCGGGGCCCATGACAATAGTCGTATAGCCGCCGTTGAATTCCACGGCTATATCACAGAAGCTGCTCTTATTTGCTGCATTTATTCCGTCATCGCTGGCATCTATGCTGATAGTTCCGTCGTTTATTTGAACATAAGTTGCTTCAATTCCCTCAGCAGAGGTGATATCGAAGGTACCGCCGTCTATCTGTACATATGTTGTGCCCTGTATACCGTCGCTTCCGGAATCTATGGTGAAATCGCCGTCTGATATGTAAATCCAGCCCACAGTATCATCTTCGTCATTTTCGCTGTGGAAACCGTCCTTGTCAGTGGAGACAGTGAATTTTCCTCCGCAGACAGCTATTGATTCATTGGCTTCAACAGCATCCTTGAGAGTATTTATCTCATAAGTGCCTCCGGTGATCTTTATATCATCCTTGCCGGATATTCCGTTGCCCTGGTCTGAGGTGATTTTCAGTGTTCCCAGGCCGTTCAGCACTATATCATCCTTTGAGAATATTACCGCATCAGTATTGGTATCGCCGTCAGCCCTGAACTCTCCCGATACTGTAAGGCTGTTCTCACTGTCCTCAGCTGTGGTGATGAAGCACTTGTCTGCACTTACCACATATATTGCCGGGAAGTCGTCATTTGTGATGCTGACACCGTCAAGCACCAGCTGTACCTTGTCTTCCTTTGCAGCCTCTACACGGATAGTACAGTTCTTTGCACTGCCGGAGATAATGTACACGCCTGCCTCAGTGATATCGATGGTCTTTCCGTCAGCCGCCTGCAATGAAGAAGCCTCTGAAAGATCTGCTTCCTGTTCCAGGTCACGCTTGCTGAAAAGGTCTGTAGTATCGATAACTCCGCCATCCTTAGGCGAGTACGATACATTTGAAGCCTCTGCGCCGGAGTTCTTTTTCTCATTGCCGGCAGAAGATGTAGTCTCTGTCTCAGAAGCTGCTTCCTCTGACTGAGATGTGGTCTCCGCTTTTTCCGAGGATTCCTTGTATTCGCTGCATCCGAAGGCTGTTGTGAAAAGCATTGCTAAAGCTGCAATACCTGCTAATGTTTTTTTCCTGTAATTCATCATAAGATCGCATCCTTTCGCCGATCCCCATGATTTTCCCCTCAGGATCATTCTCTTTGTTTCTATGGTCTTAGTATACAGTACATTTATGTGAAACTAAGTATTGAAAAGTGAAAAAATGCGGAAATATATGTGTACGATCATGGCTGGTATTGCTTGACATATTATGCAGAAAGATATATAATAATAGTATATAAACTGCTGTTGACAGCAAATAATTATATAGAAAATGCCTATGGCAGAACGGAGATAATTATGGAATACCTCGAAAACCGAGAGCTTTCATGGCTTAAATTCAACAAAAGAGTGCTTGAAGAGGCAACGGCACCGGAAACACCTCTCCTTGAAAGGCTTTCGTTTTCTGCAATATATCAGAGCAATCTCGACGAATTCTTTATGGTGCGTGTAGGCGCCCTCACCGAGGAGGCCCGCAGCGGAAGCCGGAAAAAAGACAGCCGCAGCGGTATGACTGCTGCCGAGCAGCTTGACGCTGTTTTCACTGCCGTCCGCAGAACTCAGCCTGATGTCGAGGATGCATACAGAAAAACTATGGACGAACTGGCAGCCTATGGCTTCAGGCACGTTACTATGGCCTCAGCTACCGAGGAGGAGCGCTCCTTCCTCGAACTTTACTTCAAAAGAGAAATGAAGCCTTTTATATCAGGTATCGTTGTAAACGATGCTCTGCCCTTCCCATTCCTGAAAAACAAGGAGCTCTATGCAGTAGTGCGCCTCAGTGCAAAAAAGAACGTGGCTATCGGTATCGTACCGGTGAACCATGAGCACAGTGAGCGTATAATCCCTCTGAGCAAGGACGGCAAGCGCTTTATTCTCGAAGAGGAAGTCGTTCTCCACTTTGCACACCTTATGTTCAAGAGCTATAAAGTGTTGGACAGAGCCCTCATAAGAGTTACAAGAAGTGCGGATATCATGGTCTCCGGCAAGGGTGCAGAATTCCGTGACAGAATGGAGGAGCTCGTTGTTAAACGCACAAAGCTGGCTCCTGTGAGACTTGAGATCTCAGATGAGTTCTCCCGTGAGGCTCTGGACTATATCTGCCGCAAGCTGAAGCTGAAATATTCAAGAGTGTTTACATCCCATATCCCCCTTGACCTCTCTTACCTCTTTGAGCTTCAGGAGCTCGATGCTGACCCGGCTCTGCACTATATCCCAAGACAGCCCAGAAAACCCGCTGCACTCTCAGATACAAAGCCGGTGTTCTCACAGATAAAATCAAGGGACCTGCTGCTCAGCTATCCCTTTGAATCCATGAATCTTTCATTTATAAGACTGCTTCAGGAGTCTGCCTCAGACCCTAAGGTAACATCTATCAAGATAACTCTCTACCGCCTTGCAAGGAACAGTCAGGTGGTGGATGCTCTCTGTACCGCTGCTGAACAGGGTAAAGAGGTACTTGTCATGATAGAGCTGAGAGCAAGATTCGATGAAGCAAACAACATCGAATGGTCAAAACAGCTTCAGGCTGCCGGTGTTAAGGTCATATACGGCCCCAAAGATTACAAGGCTCACTCAAAGCTCCTTCTCATTACAAGAAAGGCTCAGGGCGGCGGATTCGACTACGTTACTCAGGTCGGCACCGGCAACTACAACGAAAAGACCTCCGCTCTTTATACAGACCTGATGCTCCTCACCGCTGACAGGGATATCGCTGCTGATGCAGAAGATGTTTTCAATGCACTTCTCAACGGCACTCTTGTTGAAAAGACAAGAAAGCTGCTGGTATCTCCTCTTGCACTCAGACCTCAGGTGCTTGCTATGATGGATGAGCAGATAGCTATTGCTAAAAACGGCGGAAAAGGCTATATCGCCGCAAAGGTAAACTCCCTCTGCGACAAGGTCATCATGGATAAAATGGCAGAGGCCTCTCAGGCCGGTGTTAAGATAGACCTGGTAATAAGAGGCATTTGCTGCCTTATCCCCGGAGTTCCGGGATATACCGATAATATAACCGTGAGAAGTATCGTGGGACGCTTCCTTGAACACAGCCGTATCTTCATTTTCGGCACAGACGGCAAGGAGCAGAAGATATATATCGGCTCTGCTGACTATATGAGCAGGAACACTATCCGCCGTGTGGAGGTCGCTGCTCCGGTAGAGGACGAAAAGCTTAAAAAGCGCATCCGTGATATGTTCCATACCCTTATGAGGGACAATGTCAAGGCAAGGATAATGCTCAGTGACGGTAAATACGTCCGTGCAAACGCAAGAAGAGCTACCGATGAGCCGCTGAACTCTCAGGAGTTCTTCTACGACGAGGCCTACAAGCGCCTTGAGGATAAACAGGCCCGTCAGGAACAGCTCCGCATAAACCGTGAAAAAGGCGCAGCAAAGGCCTCAAAAAGGAAAAATACTGCTAAAAAATCATCCGGTACTGCTCCAAAGAGAAAAAAAGCTAAAAAAGCCGATTGATCGGGCTGATTTTACACGAAATCTCCGAAAAAGACTTGAAACAATAAGCTTTTTATGGTATAATATATTTTATACACTTCAAGTTTATTAATTTTTCAGAGGTCGAAATAATGATAGGTTATTATAACTATACTGTTATTCTTACATATATGAGCCTCATCTCATCAGTGCTTGGAATGTTCTTCGCACTCGGTGTTGACGGCAATCCTCCTCACCCGGATTACGCTATCGTCTGTCTGATGGTGTCAGGACTCTGCGATATGTTCGACGGCAAAGTTGCCCGTACCAAGAAAAACCGCACCGAATGCGAGAAAAAATTCGGTATACAGATAGATTCACTCTGTGACGCTATCTGCTTTGGCCTTCTTCCGTCGGTCATCGGCTATTCCATCGGTATGCGTGACTGCGGTGACATCCCGATACTGATACTCTTCCCGCTCTGCGCTGTTATCCGCCTGGCATACTTCAATGTCAATGAGGAAGAGAGACAGCAGAAAACAGAGGATGTGCGGAAGGTATATGAGGGGCTCCCTGTTACAAGCGTCGCTCTTATTCTTCCGGTGATTTACAGCTTCCATAAGGACATCGGCATAGAATGCTTCCCTATGGTCTACGGTACGGCTATGCTTATTATTTCTGTGGCTTTCATCACAAGATTCAAGCTGAAAAAGCCTTCCATGAGAACTATGCTCTGCTTTATCGGTCTGGGTGTTATCGAGCTTATATGGATGATATACAATACCAAAATAAAATGAAAAAAGGCTGTCCGTAGGGCAGCCTTTTATTTCTGTCAATTATCAAACATTTTATAGTACTGTATCATCTCATATTCCTTTATGATATCATTCTGCTTTGCAGTATCAGTCTCAACAAATCTGCCGTCCTTGTTTACAGAAAACAGATAGGTCAGAACAGGATATTCCTCCATAGCCTTGAGCCGCATTGAATCAAATGGTGTGAGTTCAAGGCCGCAGTTCTTCTTAAGTACAGCTGACAGATAGTTAATGCTCAAAAAGTCCGGTATATCCCAGTCTATATCATAATTTGACCACAGCATATAGGGGACGATGTACTTGTTTGAGGTCCTTTCCAATAATGATTCCTGCTTTTCATCAGAGCGGGGAGTAAATGTGGATAATCCCGGCTGATGATCTCCGAACATGAGTACCACTGTTGGCTCAGAATAGTCTTCAAGGCTATGGATAAGATCAACATAGGCCTCGGATGTATACTCGGACAGTGTGAGATAGATATTCAGTGATTCATCATCCGAATAATCCTTCACCTTAAGGTCTCCTATCTTGTCAGCATCATATCCGCCGTGATTCTGCATTGTGATATTGAAAATGAAGCTCTTGTCATTCTGACTGTTGAACTTCGTCATCTCCTCAGCTACCTTCCTGAAGCTCTCGGCATCACTTATGTAATGACGTATGTACTCCAGTCCGTCTCCGAAATTGACATACTTATTCTGTTCAAAGATTTCGTCATAATCACCGTCAGCGTCACCGAATTCCTCTCCGGAGATGAAATCCTCTGTGAACCAGTTCGGATATATAGTCGTTCTGCGCCACTCAGCCGCAATGTAGGGATGTATCGGGACTGACTTGTATCCGAGGCCTTTAAGATCATTTCCCATTGAGCTCAGGCCGGAAAGATCGTGTCTTATATACGGTATGTCGTTCTGAGGCAGAAATGCAAGTGAACATCCTGTAAGGAACTCGAACTCACTGTTGCAGGTAGAGCCTCCGTAAACATCAACAGCCAGCTTTCCCTCCTTGAAATTGCCTTCAAGAGTACGGATAGCCTTCAGCGGATCCTCCTTGATGCCGTTGTCTCCTATCAGTGAATAGTCGGCAAAAGCCTCATCCATAATAACTATGATATTAGTGGGAGTCTTGCTCTCTGCTGCTACTGTCGGGTATTTCTCAAGATAGCTTATAGCCTTCTTGCTTGAATATCCGTCAGGGGGGATCACTTTACTGTTCTGATACTCGTTGTAAAGTGAGAAGAAGAGTCCGTTATTTTTCATGTATTCATTTTCGTCCCAGATCAGAGGATCGCCGTCAAAATATCCGAGCACATTATAGAAGATAAGCATTCCAAAGGCCAATACTCCGGCAGCTAATGCTGATACAGGCTTTGTGTACTTTTTCTCCGGCTTTTTATAGAACTTTATTACCAGAAAACATACAGCCGCTGTTATCAGTAATGATATTATCAGCTTTATGACTATCGACAGTGTTATCACCACAGAATATGAGCCCTTTACATTTGCCGCATCCTTTATACAGAAGAAATCCATATAATTCAGCGGCCTCATCCTGACGTTCATGAGGAACTCGTTTATGTAGTAAAATGCAAATATGACTACCGTTTCGATTATCGAAGCTGCCACATAGCCTATAGGCAGCAGTATGAGCACTGCCATAAGCAGAAGTGTCATACCCGAATTGATAAAATATGTCATAAGGTCCGTCTTTGGTGCTATAAGCATTTTTGTCAGGATCAATGTCTGTATCAGCATTAAAAACAGGGGGAAGTTTTTCCTGATATATCCCTTGACTTTTTCCATAATACACCTCTTTTTTTATTTGTAAACACTCATCTATATAAAAACACTTTTAAAGCGGCTTTCTTTCAAAAAGCAGCACAGGATAGCCCTCATAGTAGGGCTTGACTATCTCAGGGTGTTCATCTGCATAGGCAAATATCCTGTCTGCCAGGCCTTCCTTTAAGAAATCCACAAGCTGAGAAAGAGGCCTTGCATAGAGCTCTTCACAGATAGAGGCGAAGGTGATAGCTCTGCGGCCGCCTACCTCCATTATCCGGTAGGGCCATATACGGCAGTCGAAGGGCTTATCGTCCCCAAGCATACAGCCTTTCTCCGTCAGAGCAGGACATGAGAAGAGTTCGTCGCCCTTGAGCTCCTCCACACGGAAAATATATCCGCCGTCCTTTGAGATAAATCTTGCATCAGGCTTTTCTGCCTGTATACGGTCTCGTATCTCCTCAGTAAATACCGGGGTCTCCCAGACATCATACCTGTCAAAAATACAGCACAGTCTGCACTTTGCACAGGCTTCGCCGCTGAGTATTTTTTTTAGCATAAATTTCCTCTTTTCTCTTGACTTTGTGAACGTTTTGTGATATACTTTGCATGACAATACTTTATGGAGGTGCTCAAAAATGAGTCCAAAAAATGTAGACATCAAAGAAGCAATTCAGCTCTTCTTCAAGAACTACACCAACTTTAACGGTCGTTCTACAAGAAGCGAATTCTGGTGGGTAATGCTTGCTTGCTTTATCTTAGGATTTGTGTTCGGTTTACTTGGTGCTGTATCAAGCATATTTACCGTTCTCATGGTCATCGTAGAGCTTGCTATAATCGTTCCCAACCTTGCACTGGAGATCAGAAGAATGCACGATATCGGCAAGAGCGGATGGTACATCCTTGTAGCTCTCGTTCCCGTCGTAGGCGGACTTATTGTTCTCTACTGGTTTGCACAGCCCAGCGATCCTAATCCCAATCAGTACGGTGATCCCGCAGTCTGATCGGAAATTTAAAGCAAATGCTACAAAAAACCCGCCGAACTTCCGGCGGGATTTTTTATTCGATAGTAACAGAGACCTTAAGGTCCTTCTTAGCGGCGCCTGCTCTCATTATTGTACGGAGAGCCTTGGCGATCCTGCCCTGCTTACCGATAACACGTCCCATATCATCGGGAGCTACTGAAAGGTGGAACACGATAACGCCTTCTGCGTCCGGCTCATCCTCTGTTATCTTTATTGCAGTCTTATCCTCAACGAGGCCTGCTGCTATAGCATAAAGTAGATCTTTCATTTGATTATCCTCCATAGGCCACGGAAACAGAGGCAGAGACTTTACGTCTCACCTCTTCCGCAGATTTAGTCCATTAGAGTACGCCCTCGTTCTTGAGGATGACCTTAACGGTATCTGTAGGCTGAGCACCCTTTGCGATCCAGTCCTTAGCCTTATCAGCATCAACCTTTACAACAGAAGGATTCTTTGTAGGATCGTAGAAACCGATCTCCTCAACGAATCTGCCGTCTCTGGGGTATCTTGAATCAGCAACAACTATACGATAGAAAGGAGCCTTCTTAGCGCCCATTCTTCTGAGTCTGATCTTTACTGCCATTGTATTCACCTCCGTGTATTTATTATGTATTCCATGCGGCGGGAGACGTCGCATTGAAAGCTTGTTATATCGGCAGATTTCCTCCGCCCTTACCGGTCATCTTATCGAAGTTCATTCCGGCCAGATTCTTTCTTGCCTTACGCAGGGACATCTTGCCGTTCTTTCCGGTAAACTGCTTCATCATCTTCTGCATCTGGTCGAACTGCTTCAGCAGACGGTTTACGTCCTCTACCTTAGTACCTGAACCCATTGCGATACGCTTTTTACGGGAAGGATTGATGATGGAGGGCTTTGATCTTTCAGCCTTTGTCATTGAAGTGATGATAGCCTCAACTCTGTCGACCTGTCTCTCATCGATATCAGCGTCCTTGATCTTTTCTCCAACACCGGGAAGCATTCCGATTATGGACTTCATTGAGCCCATCTTCTTTATCTGCTTCATCTGGTCGAGGAGGTCGTCCATATCGAACTTATTCTCCTTGAGCTTCTTGGTGAGCTTCTCTGCTTCCTTCTGGGACATTACGTTCTCAGCCTTTTCAATGAGGGTAAGAACATCTCCCATGCCGAGGATTCGTGAAGCCATACGCTCAGGGTGGAACTGCTCGAAGTCATCAAGCTTTTCGCCCATACCAACGTATTTTATCGGCTTACCTGTTACAGCGAGTACGGAAAGTGCCGCACCGCCTCTTGTATCTGAATCGAGCTTTGACATAAGTACGCTTGTGATACCAACA
>ODAI010273298.1_pt1 | contig 18938 bp, 16 predicted proteins | sample 1539321 | NCBI WGS metagenome assembly ODAI01 (sample SAMN02144231, study PRJEB22623) | gut metagenome | biome: sheep rumen | host: Ovis aries | place: New Zealand
CATAGAACAGCAGATTGGTGCCATCCCATACGATGGAGAGCAGATACCACTGGTTGTTGGCAAACTCGGTGTTCGACATCATGGTTCCACAGGGCGTCATGACCTGAAGCTTGTTGGAGGTGTTGGCCTCGTTGAAGCGCAGCAGCAGTGCCTTCGACTCGTCGGCCTGCTCCAGAGCGCAGAAACGCTGGGGACCACTGTTGGCAAGTCCTGTGGGATAGATCTTCATCTCATAGGTGAAGGTGGTCAGGGGAATAGGCTGATCGAAGATGAAGTTTGACGAAGCGTTGTAGTTGGCATTGACGGCTGCGAAGTTGATGACGCGCGAGACACGCAGGAAAATGGTGCGCGAGCCTTCGATGACATTGGTCATGCCGCCGCTGACGTTCTGGATGGTGACAGGAATCATATAAGTGGCACCTTCCTCGAAAGCCTCCGTGCTGACAACCTTGACGGTTGCAGCCGACGAAATGGCATTGCCCTCGCTGATGGTCACCTGCGAGTTATCAAGTTCAACGGCTCCTTCAGGAATGGCGAAGAAGTTGGTCTTGTTGATCTTATTGTATTCTTCGACCTTGGCGCGGTCGATGGCCAGCGTGAGGTTGACGTCGGAAGCCACCTTCTCAGTGCTCTGCACGGTGACGGCATAGCTTGCCGGCGTGTCCTCGACGACAAATTTCACGACGGGATTCTCCTCAGTGCCGGAGAGATAGAGCGCCGAGTGGTCGTAGTCGAAACCACCGTCGCTGCGGCAAGAGGTAAGCAGGAGCGAGGCGATGGCCAGCACTCCCAGAGTTGCCTTTGAAATTATGGTTGTTTTCATTGTTATTGCTTTTTGATTGTTTTAGGGAGTTGCTGTGGTACAGCAACATACTTGACAATTACTTGTGGATGGCGGGATTCATAATCTGAATGGCCTTACGGAACTCACCGTAGGGAATGCCAGAAGGATCCTTGTAGTTGAAGTCGACGTAGTAGGCGCCACAACCACCCTTGTGGCCTGTGGCAGGCTCCCAACGTGCATAGTCGCAGACCTGAGCACCACGCGGACCGGCCTCACCGGCTTCACCGCCAAAACTGTCGCAGTAGATGGTCTTCTCCTGAGGGCGACCACCGGTACCGGTCTGGAAACCGATTTGCCACGTGTAAGCCTGACGCACGAAGTAGTCGCAATAGTCGTCGCAACCACTCGGTGCACCACCGAACCAGTCGATGATGAAGAGCTTCTCGGGCCAAGCTCCCTCGGGACCGAAGAACTTGTTGCACTCGTCGGCAACGATGCGCATGCTTTCGTTGTCCCAGCCTTCGTAGTCGAAGTCGACACCGTCGAGGCGGCACTTCATCACTGTATCGCAAGCCCAGCGGGCGTAGGAACGCAACGAATACTCGTCGTTGGGATCCGACTTCAGCACGATCTTGTTGCCATTGGCATCGAGTTTATACTTGAACGACTTCGTGGCTTCGTCGAACTCGCGGTCATAGAAGTAGTGGTTGAAGTGGCTGGCATCGCCGTGGAAAACGAAGCGCGTGCCCAGCACGTCCTGCGCATAGACCATGTCCTCGTAAGCCACGGGGTGAGTCTCGGGTGTGGGAATGCCCATCCAGAGGTTCACGATGTCGAGACTGTCGGGCAGGCCCTTGATGCGCTCGCCCCATGAGGCGGGATCCTTGTAGCCCTCCTGGCCTTCGAGCGGAGCCCAGGCGGCATAGTAGACGTAAGTGACCTCGTGGGGAGTCTTCTTCCAGGCACGGAGGTTCTCGTAGTACTGTGCATCATATTTATACAGATGCTGTATGGTTTCGTTCTCTACCTCGGTGTCGCAACTGGTGAGTGCAGCACTGATGGCGCAGCAGGCGAGGCAGGCAGAGAATATATTCTTTAGTTTCATATTGATTCTTTGTTATGATTTGTGATATTGTTGCTTATCAACATACTGTACTTACACGGGAGCCACTGTTCAGAAGTTAGGGTTCTTGTCCCACCATAGGCGCGTACCGCAGTTGTCATCGCCTCCGAGCAGCTGGGCAGCAGCGGTGACGGCGGCACGGTTGGTGTTATACTCGGTTCCAGGATAAGGCAGACGGCGGATTTGCAGGTCGCTCGACACGGCTCCGTCGCTGTAGTTGAGTTTCACAGGGAACATCTTCGGATAGCCCGTACGGCGGAATTCCGACCAAGCCTCGCAAGAGTTGCCCCAGCCGGCAATCCACTTCTGCACGATGATGCGCTCGAGATTGGTCTCGAAGTCGTCATTGTCGTTCCAGGCGATGGTGATGGCGCTGGGGGCAGGAGCACTGTCGCCACCGGCATTGTCGACAAAAGCTGCGGGCTTGTTGGTCCTGTTCTTCACATACGTGTCGACACCGCTGCTGATGCCGTTCTCCTGCATGGAAGCCTTGATTCCCGACTCATAGAAGCTCTTGGCAGTTCCACCCATATTCCAACCGCGCAGGGCAGCCTCTGCACGCAGGAAAAAGCTCTCGGCAGCAGCCATGTAGAGTACGGGCGAGTTCTCGCTGAGGTTGACGTTGGAGATCTTCTCACCGATGTACGCACTCTGGTTGGCACCATCGGCAAACACGCCTTGGCGCACACCATGGTACTTGCCATCGGCGGCAGCCACGAAGTAGACCGAAAGACGCGGATCCTTATAACCGTTGAGGTAGGAATCCATAGGAGCGCTCATGCGGTTCTCGTTCCATTCATAAGCCTGTTGCCAGATGGGGTTGACGGCAGCTGCGTTGGGCAGACCGTTATACTGCACGCGGCTGTCAGCCTCCTCGATGAAGCCTACGGGACTTGCAGCCGACTTCTCGGCCTCAGCCTGAGCCAGAGCAGCATCAGCATAGACCACACGCAGGGCCAGACGCAAACGCAGGGTGTTGGCCATCTTGGTCCACTTCATCACGTCGCCACCGAAGATGGGGTCGTAGTCGCCGAGGATGTTGTTGCCTGCGAGGGCATAGGGAGTGAGTGTCTCGATGGCGGCGTCGAGTTCCTCAAAGAACTTGGCATACACCTTGTCGAGTGCATCGTAAGTCTGACCAATGGCACCGAGTTTGTAATTCACGTAGGGAATGGGGCCATAATGGTCGGCCACACGGTGCATGGCAAACACCTTCACGACATCGGCCAGTGCTGCCACCTGGGGCTGATTCTGTTCCAGGGCCTTTGTGCGCATCTGTGCCCAAGCAGGCATGATCTGCACCATGCCCATCTTGAACATGGCGTTACCCCATTCGTTGCCTTTCGAGAAATTGTAGGTACCGTTGTAGCGACCGCGAGCCCAGCCGGCCGTGTGGCCGATGTAGCCGGAATAGCTGTCGGCGCTGATGCCAATCTGGTGCTGGTAGGCACCCGTGGAAGCGAATTCATCGTCCTGGTCGCCGCCAATCTTCATCACCGTCGTGCGGTTGATCATCTGTGTGAAGAAGGAACCTACGGCCTTGCCATCCTTCTCCATGTCGGCTTCAGTAGCAGCATGCTTGTTGGTGTTCAGGCTCTCGAAGTCGTCGGTGCAAGCCGTGGTGAGCGAGAGAGCCAGGAAGCCATACATTGTATATCTCAAAAAATTCTTTTTCATTTCGTTTTCTCCTTTCCTTCGTTTAGAATCTGAGTTTAAGCGAGAATCCCATCGTGCGCAGGCTGGGCTGCATGAAGTAGTCGAGGCCCTGAGCGTAAGTGCCCGTGTTGGCTGTCACTTCAGGATCGAAGGGAGCCTTGCAATAGAGCATCCAGAGGTTGTGGGCGACGAACGAGATGTTGGCGCCCTTCAGGACGTTCTGCCACTTCTGCACGGGGATGTCATAACCTAGCGAGAGTTCCGACAGGCGCAGGTTGGTAGCGCTGTAGACATACTGAGAGCCAATGATATGACTGTCGCTGGCCACGGTCTGGTAGTAGTCGGAAGCCTTGATGGGCTTGCCGTTGATCATCACGCCACCGGCATCGCGGGCATCTGCTGAAGCCTTCGAGGCACCGAAGGCATCCATGATGGCCTGTGTCTGCGAGACGACGATGCCACCGGCACGGAGTGCGAACTGGAAGCCGAGGCGCAGCCCGTTCCAAGAGAGCTCATTGCCCCAAGCCAGATTGTATCTCGGAGCAGCCTGGCCGGCCTTCACGAAGTTGTTGGCATCGGTGCGCAGGGAGTGAGTCTGCGGGTCCACATAGTACTCGCCATGCTCACCCACAGCCAGCGTGTTGACGTAGATGTCGGAGAGCGTACCGCCCTCCACGAGCTTGGTCTTGTAGCCAGAGAGGCCGCCCTTGTCCAGTTCGGTGAGCGAGTAGACATTGCCGTCGATGGGGTTGGTCCACTCGGGCAGCAGTTCCTTGATTTCGTTCTTGTTGAGCGTCCATGTGAGGTAGGTCTCCCACTTGGCAGCACCGAGAGGCTGGCTGTAGCGAGCCGTCAGCTCGATACCCTTGTTGTCGACGCGACCGCCATTCACGATGGTGTTGGTGTAGCCCGACGAAGCAGGCAGGGCAACATTGAAGAACTGGTTGTAGGTGCGCGAATGGTAAAGCGTAGCGTTCACGCGCAGGCGGTTCTGGAACATCACCAGGTCGATACCAGCCTCCCACGACTTCGTGCGCTCAGCCTTCAGGTCGGGGTTGGGCATGCTGGTGGTCGTGCTGATGCCGGCAGCGGTCAGCGTGTAGTAAGGAATCGTGATGAAGCACTCGGCGGGGTCGTTACCCACTTCGGCATACGAGATGCGGGTCTTCAGATAGTTGAGCCAGTTGTTCGACTTGATTTCAGGAAAGATGTCGGTCCAGATTCCCGAGAGACCTGCCGACCAGTAGAAGTAAGAGTCTTCGGCGTTGGCCATCTTCGACGACCAGTCGTTGCGGGCGGTGAGGTCGAGGTAGACCATGCTCTTATAGCCCACCTGCGTGCTGCCGTAAAGACCGAGCTTCTTGAAGGGCATCAGTCCCTGGTCGTACTTCGTGGCGCCGCCAGCCACCACGTTGCGCAGCGAGAAGATGTTGGCGGCCGTCGAGAGATGACCGTCGAAGCTTGTGAAGCGCTCCTGTTGCTTGTCGTAGCTCGTACCGAGGATGGCGGTCAGACTCCAGGTGTTGTCGTTCCAGTACTTGTTGACCGTGGCAAAGGCTTCGGCAAAGTACTGCGTGTACTGGCGCTGGGTCTGGCCGTAGTGACCGTACTTCGAAGCAAACTGCAGGTCGGTACCTGCGTCAAACTTCGACTCGTTCTTCACGTCGTTGTTATCGTACTTCACGCGTCCGGTCAGCGACAGCCAGTCGGTGACGTCGTACTTCAGCGAAGCCGTAAACGTGTTGCGGAACTTGTGGTTGGTGAAGTTGTTGTGCTCCGTAATCCAGTATGGGTTCTGCATCGACATGGCCTGACGTCCGTAGGGCCAGAACTGCGTAGCGAAGTTGCGGTCGGCATTGTAGCGCTCGTAGTAGGTCACGGCCTCCCAGTCGGCACCGGCGGGGAAGAGGTAGAGCGGCACGAGTGGGTTGAAGTACTGACCCTGAGTGATCATGTTGTTTTCCTTCACCGATGACATCATGTAGCTCAGGTCGAGGGTGACCTTATCGTTGAACAGCTTCGAGGTGTTGCGCACCGAGAGGTTGTAGCGGTCGAAGTCGTTGTTGTGGATGATGCCGCCAGCGTTGGTGGCACCGATGGAGGCATAGGTCTGGTTGCGTTCGTTGCCTGTTGAGAGCGACACCGAGTTGCTGAAGTTGGTTCCCGTGCGGAAGAAGTCGGCGGGATCGTAGCTGGAGGGCGTGCTGAGTTTGTCGCCCCAGCTGTAGTAGCTGCCGGCCTCGGTCTGTCCGTAGGTGTTCTGGAATTCGGGTAGCATCAGCGGATTCGAGAACTGGAAGCTGCCCGTGTAGGAAATATTGGTCTTGCCGGCGGCGCCCTTCTTCGTGGTGATGAGAATCACACCGTTGGAAGCCGTTGAGCCGTAGAGGGCAGCAGCCGACGGACCCGTCAGTGCCGAGATGCTCTCGATGTCGTCGGGATTCAGCATGGCCGTGGCATCACCGGTCTGTCCGTTGCCGCTGTAGGCCAGCGCATTTTCGTCGAGTCCCGACTGGGCATTCACCACGGGAATACCGTCGATGACATACAGCACATTGTTGTTGCCGTCGATCGACTTGGCACCACGCATCACCACACGCGAGGCACCGCCGATGCCCGAAGCAGCGGCATTGATTTGCACACCCGCCATCTTACCGCTGAGCGAGTTGACGAAGTTGGCGTCTTGCACGGTCATCACAGCATCGCTGCTGAGCTGCTGCACGTTGTAGGACAGTGATTTGGCTTCCTTCTTGATGCCAAGGGCCGTCACCACCACCTCATTGAGGCTGTTGGTGTCGTCGGTCATGGTCACGACGATGCCATTGTTGGCCTTCACCTCTTGACTCTGGAAACCAATGTAAGAAATCACGAGTGTGGCACCCACGGGGGCGTCGATCGTGAAGTTACCGTCGATGTCGGTAACGGCATTTCGGTCAGTGCCCTTCACATTGACGGTAGCCCCGATGATGGGTTCGCCGTCCTTGTCGAGCACACGGCCGTTAACATGACGCTGTTCCTGCTGGATTCCATCAGTCTGTCCGTCGGTGGCCGAAGCCATTGCGGCTGTCGGTGCTGAAAGAGCAATGATGGCAGCAAGAAACAGTTTCATCGAACTGTTTTTTTTCATAGAATTTTTGTTAGTTAGTTATGTTTGTTTAAAAAGATGTGCAAAAGTAGACAATTTTTCCGAACCCACCAAACCTTTTTCCTGTTATTTTGCGGGCAAGAAGGTAATGCGCAGCGGCCTTACAGGCATTCCGTTCACCCTGGGCACGATGTCGATGCGTCGCTTCCATGAGTATTCGCGCACAGCCTTGTAGCTCACTTTCACCACACGCCGTTCCTTGGGCTTCAGCACAATTTTCTCAGGCATCTGAAGCACCCGGTTCTGGGGCTGGCGAATCATTTCAATGGTCATCGGGCGATTGGTGTTGTTGGCCAGTCGCAGGCTGAACGTCTTCTCCTGGCCCTTTCTCAAGGCAGGGAAGGGCAGTGTCAGATGACTCATGTAGAGGCCTTCCCCGTAGTGGTAGGGGTGGTCATCGGTGATAGGATGCTCCATCGGCACCACCTCTCCCTTTACCCAAAGGCGGAGATAGCTGCTGCCCCCATCGGTCAGTACGACGACTTCCTTGCTGAATTTTCCGGGACGGTAATGTGGATTGTAGGTCACCGTTACGCGACCTTCCTTGCCTGGCAGTATGGGCTGTTTCGAGAATTGTGTGGTCGTGCATCCGCACCAGGCTGTCACTTCATTGATGGCAATGTTCGTCTTGCCTGTGTTTTTCAGCACGAATGTGTGGCTCACGGGGCCTTTCTCTTCCAGAATTTTCCCGAAGTCGTGAATTTTCTGGTCGGCCACCAGCCTTTGGTTGAAAGTGGGCTCCTGTTGTCCTTGGGCATTAGCCGAAAGAGAAATCATCAGGCAGAGGAGCATGAACAGAGTGTTTCGCATAGTTGTCAGTCGGCGTTTGGGTTGCCGTCTTCCTGTTGTGGCATGATTTCGCTCAATGGTATCATCACGAAATCGCGCTCGAACATCAGTGGATGTGGAATTTTCAGGTCGGGTTCGTCAACGGTCAGGTCGTCGTAGAGCAGGATGTCGATGTCGATGGGGCGGTCGGCATACTCACGTTTTTCGCCGCAGCAGTGGACATCCTTCTTTCGGCCCATCTCCCGTTCTATCTGTTGCGTTGCCAGCAGCAACTGGCGTGGTGAGAGTTCTGTATCCACGCGGATGCAGGCATTCAGGAATTTGTGCTTCGACTCAAATCCCCAAGGCTCTGTTTCAAGAAAAGCTGACTGGCACTCAACGTTGCCAATCAACTCTTCTATTCGCAGGATAGCCCGTCGCAGGTTGGCGCGGCGGTGGCCCTGATTGGTTCCTAGTCCCAGATAGACAGTATGCCGGTCGTTGTTTTCCGGACATGGGTCGGTCCTATCGTGTGACATGATTTCGTGTTAATCGTTCAGTATGAGCATGGCATCGCCGTAGCAGCCGAACTTGTAGCCATTCTTCACGGCCAGGTCGTAGGCCTCCATCACGAGGTCATAGCCGCCAAAGGCTGCCGTTTCCATGAGCAGGGTCGAGAGTGGGTGATAGAAATTGGCAATCATCGTGTCGGCCAGTCCGAAATCGTATGGGGGGAAGATGAACTTGTTGGTCCATCCGTCGAACTCCTTCAGCAGGCCGTCGGTGCCCACGGCGCTCTCCGTAGCTTTCACCACGCTTGTGCCCACGGCGCAGATGTGGTGACCGTTGAGCTTGGCTCCGTTCACCATGTCGCAGGCTTCCTTGCCCACGAACATCTGCTCAGAGTCCATCTTGTGTTTCGTCAGGTCTTCCACTTCAATGTCGTGGAACGTGCCCAGCCCACAGTGCAGGGTGATGTAGGCAAAGTTCAGTCCCTTGATTTCCATGCGCTTCAGCAGCTCACGGCTGAAGTGCAGCCCCGTGGCAGGTGCCGTGACGGCTCCCTCGTTCTTGGCGAAGATGCACTGGAAGTCCTCCATGTCCTGGGCGTCGGCATGGTGGTCTTCGCGCCTGTCGATGATGTAGCGCGGCAGTGGCGACTCACCCAGCGCATACAACTCGCGCTTGAACTCATCGTGCGGACAATCGTAGAGGAATCTGAGCGTGCGGCCGCGGCTCGTGGTGTTGTCGATGACCTCAGCCACCATCGTGCCCGTATCGTCGAAGAACAGTTTGTTGCCGATGCGGATTTTTCGGGCGGGCTCAACGAGCACGTCCCACAGGCGCATCTCCTCGTTCAGTTCGCGCAGGAGGAACACTTCAATCTTCGCATCAGTCTTTTCCTTCGTGCCGTAGAGGCGGGCCGGGAACACCTTCGTGTCGTTGAACACAAACGTGTCGCCCTCGTCGAAATAGTCCAGGATGTTGCGGAAATCCATGTATTTTCCCTCGATGGGGTTGCCTTCTTCGTCGCGCTGAAACATCTCAATGGTCTGCGACTTGCGGTGCAGCACCATCAGGCGGCATTCGTCGCGGCGGGTGAAGCGATAGGTTTCCTTCGTGCCGTCCTCGTTTTCGAACTCACGGTAAATGCTGTTCGGATAGAGCGCAATCAGCTCTTCGGGCAGTTTGAATTTGAATTGTGATAACTTCATCGAATTTATTTACGATTTACAGATTTTCCGTTTTTTTCCACCTGCTGAGCAGCTTACATGCCACGTCGTCGGCCTACTCCAGCCCCTCCAACCACTCCTTGAAGTGGTCGAAGTCGATGCAGTCCTCCACGTGCACGTTTCCCACGCGGGTTCTGCGCAGGGCGGTCAGGTGTGCTCCGCTGCCCAGGGCTTGTCCGATGTCGCGGGCCAGCGAGCGAATGTAGGTGCCCTTGCCGCAAACCACTCTGATTGACAGCTGCATCTGTTCGGCATCGAAACTGATCAGTTCAATCTCGTCGATGTGTACCGGCTTGGCCTGCATCTGTTTTTCCACCTCGTCGCTCTCGCGTCGCAGTTCGTAAGCACGTTTGCCATCGACGTGGACTGCGCTGTAGGCTGGTGGCACCTGCATGATGTCGCCCACAAACTTCGGCAGCACGCTGTCAATCAGTTCGCGGGTGATGTGTTCGGCGGGGTAGGTGGCATCCACCTCGTGCTCGAGGTCGTAGCTCGGGGTCGTTGCTCCCAGCTGCAGCGTTGCGGTGTATTCCTTTGTCTCATACTGCAGCCGTTCTATTTGTTTCGTCATCTTGCCCGTGCAGAGCACCAGCACGCCCGTGGCCAGGGGGTCCAGTGTTCCGGCGTGACCGGTCTTCACCCGTTTCACGCCCACATGTCTCGAAATCAGGTAGCGCACCCGTGCGAGAGCCCCGAAACTCGACATGCCGTAGGGCTTGTCGATGGCGATGATTTCTCCTTCAATAAAATTCATCAGTCAACCATTGCAAGTGAATGCCCCGTCAGCAGGAGCACGATGATGATTGTGCCCACAATGATGCGGTAGTAGCCAAAGGCCTTGAAACCGTATTTCGTGAGAAATCCCACAAACCACTTCATGGCCAGCAACGCCACGATGAAGGCGACGACGCAGCCCAGCACCAGCATCGTGATGTTGTGGCTGGTGGCCCAGACGGCATCTTCCTTCAGCAGGTCGAGCAGGTCGAGCAGCGTGGCTCCGGCCATTGTCGGAACGGCCAGGAAGAACGAGAACTCGGCAGCGCGCTTTCGTGTCAGGCCCTGCGTCATGCCGCCAACGATGGTAGCCATCGAGCGCGACACACCGGGAATGACCGAGATGCACTGGTAGAGACCTATGTTGAACGCGCGGCGTTCCGTCACCTTATTCTGGTCGCTGCCCTTGTTGAACAGGCGGTCGCAGAACAGCATGAACACGCCGCCCAGCACGAGCATCACGGCCACCACCTCGACGCTGTCGAGCAGCCAGTCGAGCAGACCCGACTTTTTGGCCAGCAGACCGACGACCACGGCAGGCAGCACGCCCACGAAAAGCAGCCAGTAGAAGCGGTACTTGTGCTTCAGCCTGCCGAACCAGCTGCTGCCCTCGGGGGCAGGCGAGTGGTCAAGCTGGAAGAACTGCTTCCAGTAGAGGCACACCACCGATAGGATGGCGCCAAACTGAATGATGAACGTGAACGCATGCACAAACGGGTCGCCTTGCTCAATGCCCAGCAGGTTCTGGGTGATGATCATGTGGCCCGTCGACGACACCGGCAGGAACTCGGTGAGTCCCTCCACGATGGCAATAATAATTGTTTGTAGCCAGTCCATTACTCGTCTTTCGGCTTACGGATGATGGCGTAGATGATTGAGAGAAATCCCAGCAGACATACCACGGGAGCCACTTTGATGCGCATCGGGCTAAAGATGCTCGGGTCGTAGGCTTCCTCGGTGGAGCCGCCTCCGCTCATCAGTACAAACCCAATGATCACTACTACCATGCCAATGGCCAGCAAAACGAAGTTGACCTTGTCGAATGCAAAATTCTTTTTATCCATGTTTCTTTTTAGTTTTTTCCAGATTTCCTAGATAATCCTAGATGATCCTAGATGATCCTAGATTTCCTAGATTTTCCTAGATTTCCCTAGTTTTTCCTAGATCTTATAGAGTTCTCCTGCCTTCATTCTCAGGAATTTGTTCACCGAAATACCGGCACACATGGCGGTGATGAGCAGTCCGAAGAGCAGCACGGCCACACCCGTGACGGCCATCTCGCGCCACGTAAGCACCTCGATGATCTCAGGCTCGTAGCGGTACAGCGCATACACAAATCCGGCCAGCACCGCGCAGGCTATGACGGCAGCCAGCACGCCCAGCACCATGGCTTTCCGCACGAATGGCCAGCGAATGAACCCCCAGGAGGCTCCCACGAGCTTCATCGTGTGGATGGAGAAGCGGCGGGCGTAAATGCCTAGTCGGATGGTGTTGTTGATGAGCGAGAACGACACGATGGTGAGCAGCACGGCCAGCACCAGCAGCACCAGCGAAATTTTCGCCAGATTCTTGTTCACGGCCTCTATCAGGTCCTTCTGATAGGCTATTTCGCTCACCTTCGGCAGTGCCTTCAGCTCTTTGGCAATCCATGCCAGCGAGTCGTTGTTGGCATAGTCGGCCTGAAGCGTCAGCTCCAAGGACGACAAGAACGGGTTGGCGCCCACGAACTCCGTGGGGTCGCTGCCCAGTTCCTTCATGCCTTCCTTCAGGGCCTGCTCCTTGCTGACGTACTGCATGCGGTTGACGTAGGGCTTGCTCGCCAGCTTCCGTTGTATCTGCTGGGCCTCGGTGTCGGTCATGTCCTGGTCCAGCATCATCGTCACAACCAGATTCTCTTTCACACGCGACGACAGATTGTGTCCCACCAGACTCGTCAGCACGACCAAGCCCAGCAGGATAAGCACCATCGCTGTTGATATACACAGAGTAACAGCCTGCAGTCCGTGACGGTTGCGGGCTTTATTTTGCCTTTTTCTTTTCTTTCCCATTCCGAGTAAATGAGGGCATACCTCACCAAATTTCCTGCAAAATTACAACATTATCAAGCGAAATCCAAATAAATTAAGAAATATTTTGTAATTTTGGATAAAAACGCAAACCTTTTACGGGTAAAGCTAGTACCGAGATTACCCAGACCTTCTCCTTGTGGCTGATTTTCTTCCTGAAGGAAAAAAGTTCAGGAATTATTTTAGAAGGTCATCCATTCTGCTCTGTGTGACAATGAGTCGGAGCGCCGCTGATATCGAAGAACCGTAATGTCATAACTGATTTATTTCACGCTGCAAGTCATTCAGGAACCTGACGGCGTGACTTCCGTCCATCTGTGCATGATGGAACTGGAAGGAGATGGGGAGCGTGATCTTCAGCCAGCCTTTGCGATAGCGGCCCCATGCAAGGAAAGGATTGGCGAAGATGCCGCTGTACTGGTTGATGATGCTGTCGAGCTCCGTTCCGGTCAGAGTGGATGTGCCCACGATGACGGCATCCTCGTCCAGGATGTCCTGGCAGGTCTGGCGGATGGTCTCAGTGAGGTGCCGATAATTGGCGTTGAACTGCTCCAGATTGTCGCTGACGGCAATGTCGCAGAAACTTAGTCCGCCCCTGACGTTCTCTACAATCACGTTGATGGCCATGCGGTCGTATTTGTACAGTTTCCCGTTTTGTGGCAACAGGTAGAACTCCTCAATCTTCGATGCTGCCTTGCCGATGCACCAGCAGAGCAGCATGTTGAATTTCAGCCCGCGTTGCCGACTTACCTTATACAGCCGCGTCACATCAAATGTCTTAGTAAGCGTCACCATCGGCATGGGCGATTTCATCCACAGTTCGAACGCCATCGCCCGACTGGTTTCTTTGGGATTGATTTCCTTTTTCATTTTCTCCATCGTTTCAGCATTGGGAAGAAGCCTTGCATCATCTGTTTGTACTCATCTTTGGTCATGGGCTTGGGCATCTGCTTGTTGGCTTCATCGACAAACTGTGCGCAATGCTCAATCATCTCGTCCATCGTGCAATCCTGCATGAACTGTCCGTCCTTGTAGCAATACTGACAATAATCAAAATTAGTGCTGCCGTCTTCGTTCGTACCACAGTCCTCGATGCTTGTCAATGGCATGCCGCAACTCTGACAGAACTGAGGCAGTTGTCCCTCCTGAAAGGCTTTGTCTTTCGCAGGGAATGTTGCTTCGTAGGCATCGAAAGCCTCTGGATGCTCGTCGGCGACAAAGTATCCTACAGGCGGGCAATAGGTAGCCTCGTCGATGCCGTGCTTCTGAAGCCAGCCGGGTTCTAACTCCTGGGCGAGAAAGTAAGGCACCTCGGCATTCTTCGGCTCTGTGTGATAGTGAATACCGAGGCGACTGGCGAGGCCAAAGCCTGCGTGACGATAGAACTCGATGTTGCCTTCCATACAGAGGAAGCCGATGCCCATCTTGCGAGCTTTCTCCAAAGCAAACCGCAGCAACTGCAGGCCGTAGCCCTTGCGCTTGTAGTCGGGATGGATGCTGATGGGACCAAAGGTCCACGAGGGGACACGGCTGCCATCATCAAGCATCAACTCGGCTTTCGAGAACATCACATGGCCGATCATCTTGCCATCCTCCTCCATCACCAAGTCAAGCTCTGGAATGAAGTCGGGACTGTTACGATACTGGTTGAGAACGAAATGCTCCGTGCAGCCCGGACGATAGACGTTCCAGAATGCCTCGCGGGTAAGGTTTTCCACCTCGCGGAAGTCTTGGGGGTGTTCTTGTCTTATGTTCATGATTGTTTGGTTTTTCTATTAGACGTAGCAAAGACAGCAAAAGTTGCAGAAGCTGCAAAGAATTCAGCCTGTCTCTTACCGGTTCTTTTCATTTTCTTCAAATGCTTGATGGTTTGCTTTTTCTCCATTAGTCGCATCACGAGCGCGGAAATTTCATTTCTCCCGAGTTTTTTGGGGGGCTATATAGAATCTGACCCAAAGATGATGATACGCTTCGCGCCTTTTTCTATAATATTGCCTCAAAATAAACATTTAGAGCCCCTTGATTAGGGGCGGCTATGATGCAGGGGCCCCCTCCAAATGTTTTCTTTGGTTTTTGGGGGTTTATGATGTTTTTATAAGCCCGCGTAGCTGATACCCCCCCTGTAGGACCTAAAAGTATGGAATTACCTTTTTTTGTATCCGCGCAACCAAAGAAAAATGGTGAAATCGCTTCCGCATGTCGGCATTATTTTGTAACTTTGCCCGCAATATGAGTACAATTATCTATCCCAGTCCGATTTTCGGACCTGTTCATAGCCGCCGCCTGGGCATCTCGCTAGGCATCAACCTCATGCCGGCCGACGGCAAAGTGTGCACCTTCGACTGCATCTACTGCGAGTGTGGGCTGAACGCCGAGCGCCGACCCACGTTGCCGCGCCCCACGCGCGAGGAGGTGGCTGAGGCGTTGGAGAAGAAACTGCGCGAGATGGCAGCCGAAGAGTTGCTGCCCGACGTGCTGACGTTTGCCGGCAATGGCGAGCCCACCTGTCATCCTGACTTCGCCGACATCATCGGCGACACCATCCGCCTGCGCGATGAGTTCTGCCCGAAGGCGAAGGTGTCGGTGCTGAGCAATGCCACGCAGCTGCACCGGAAGGATGTCTTCGAGGCCCTGCTGCGCGTGGACAACAATATCCAGAAGCTGGACACCGTGGATGCCGACTTCATTCGCCGGGTCGACCGCCCCGTGAGTCCGCGCTACGACGTTGAGCAGGTCATCGGGCAGCTATGCCAGTTCCGCGGCCACGTCATCATCCAGACGATGTTCTTGAGAAAGGGAGTTCAGGGAGTCAAAGGAGCGCAAGACAACTGCTCTGACCGCTTCGTCCTGCCGTGGCTGGAGGCCGTGAAGCGCGTTCAGCCGCAGCAGGTCATGATCTACACCATCGACCGCGAGACACCCGTGGCAGGTCTGGCAAAGGCGACCCACGAGGAACTCGACCGAATCCGCGACCTCGTCATCGCAGCAGGCATCCCCTGCACGGCATCCTATTGAATAGGATAACTGTTTCTGAAAAGAGCGTGCAATGTTTCTGAACCTGATTTTGTCTGCTCGAACCTGTTCGCTCTCGTAGCTTTCAGATTGTAACTGGTTTTCCGAAATTTGGCTGGAAAGGCGGAGAAATTGTGATTAATTCTTTACATTTGAAAAATTCAATCTAGCGAGAATGAGTGTACGAAATACGCCTTGAAATTGTCAAAAGATTTCTTTTTAGCAGTGGTTTTTGGTCAGAAAAACCACTTTTTTTGTGTTTTTTGGTTTCCAGAACATAGCTTTTGACAGTCAAGAGCATAGCTTTCGAGCGATAAGAGCAATGCTTTTATTCGATAAGAGCATTGCTTTTATCATTTTCAAGGTCGCAGGGAGACTGGCGAAAATTGGCGAAATCTTTGTAATCACGTGTAAATCAAGCAGTTGTGAATCTTGTTGAATTTGGGCCGTTTTTCGCTCCAATTGAGCAGTTGGTGAATTTTGCGGCGAAAATGAAGGTGGACTTTTCGTGTTTTCAGGTGGTTACAGATTGAAAGCGACAGGCGTCTGGTTGCCGCCTTTCAGTGGGGTAGGCGAGGGCAAATGATGGGTAATTGCTGAAAAATATCCAGAAAATTTTGTTCAGCAACCGATTTTTATTAACTTTGCCAACAGAAAATGAAATAGGGTGAAGTCCCTTCGCTCCTCTTTAAGACCTGAAAAGTGGAGATGGCAGAACTTAAACAGTTGGTAATTACATTTTAAATAAGGTGTAAGATGAAAGCAAGGAGAAGAGTATGGAGTAGGGTGGTGGCCGCATTGCTGCTGGTGGTTGCCACGGGTTTCGTGGCGTGTGCCACATCAGGAATGACACGCGAGGAAAAGGCCGCACAGAAACTGCGTGTGGCTCAGGCTGTTGCCGACTCGCTGGCGGAAAGACATTTCTCGGTCGACGTGAACTACGTCACGCCGCAGCGCATGCCGGGCCACAACCTGACCTACGGCTACGGCGTCAGGGTGAAGGGCGACGTGATTGAGAGCTACCTGCCGTTCTTCGGGCGGGTCTATCGGGCAGAGTTTGGCGAGCAGACAGGACTGAACTTCACCGACCGCATCCTGGACTACCGTTCGGGGGTCGTCAAGAAGGGGCGCTATGCCGTGGAACTGGTGGTGAGACGCCGTCTGGAGACGCTCATCTATCGCTTCGACATCTTCGAGAATGGCAAGACCACCATCATGGTGCGCAGCGACAACCGCGACACGATGACGTTCTCGGGAGAAATGAATATGGAGGTGCCTTAAGCAATGTTTACGAAAATGATGAAAAGAAAAATACTACTGGTCGGCATGTTGCTGGTCGGACTGCTGATGGGTACGGAGGCCAGTGCTGCCTACGACTACAGCATGCGTTACGTGAAAGAACACCTGCTCTACAGCAACGGCGACGAGGTGAACGTGATTGATGTCGACCTGGAGTGGCCCGAGATAATCGACGGGGCTGACATGGAACCGCTGACATTGTTTCTGACGAAAACCCTGTTCGGCATCAGCAGCCGACAGATGGACGAGGCCTACGAGCAGTTCAAGGCTCAGTTCGGCAAACCGGTCACCGAGCAGTTCGGAAAGTTGCCCGACGATGGGAAAATGTGCTATGCCGACCTTTCGCTGAAGGCGTTGTCGCGTGCTGCCGACCGCTTCATATCGTTCGAAGTGAACGCGCTGGTGAACCCTGCCGAATCGTCGTCGCACAGGGAGCGGCGGGCTTCGATGATGGTGACCTACGACCTGATTGGGAAGAAAGTGCTGCAGCGCGACGACGTGCTGCGGCGTGACCGCATCTCGGAATCGTTTGACCAAGTGGACATTCTGCTGCCTGAAAACATGATGACGAACATGGAGGACGGACTCTCCTTCACCGACCCGCGCTTTTTCATGAACCTGTCGATAGAGGATGCCTGCCTGATTGACAAGTTCCTGCTGCTGAGCATCAGTTACAACGATGGCGACGGAGTTCCTTACGGCTACCGGAAGATTTTCATGCCTTCAGCCATGAAGCAATACATGACGAAAGCAGCACAGCAGCTGATGAAGCCGACAAAGGCAAAACTGCAGAAGAGCCAGTTGGTAACGGAGAATCATCTGGATGGCGAACCCGTCTATAACTCAGTCGAGGAGAAACCGGTCTTTGCCTTGGAGAACGAGCCGCTGAAAGACTATCTGGCCAGAAACATCCGTACGGTGAACGACAACGTGAACGGGCGACATTCGGGACAGGTGACGGTGGAGTTTGTCATCGACCGGGAGGGCCAGTCGCGAGAAGTGCGCGTGGTGAAGTCGCTGACACCGGCCTACGACCGCGAGGCGGTGCGCGTGGTGAAGTCACTGCCACGCTGGAAACCCGCCCGCATCGGTGGCAACGCCGTGAACTACCGTTCGGCAATCGCAATACTCTTTAACGAGAGTCAGGAATGAAAATCGGGGAAAAGACCGTCGAACGTTGGCTGAACCTGGTGTTGCTCACGAGTGCAGCCTGCTTTTTCGTGTTTGTGTTTTGGGAAGTGGGCAAACGTGAAAACGCTCTCCAAAACATGCCGATGAATGCTGAGGACGTGTTTGTGAGCGAGGGCAACGGCTTCGACGGCATTGACGTGAGCCATCATCAGGGCGTCATTGAGTGGCCCGCCGTGGCTGCCGAGGGAAAGGTGAAGTTTGTCTACGTGAAAGCCACGGAGGGCAGCACGCATGTGGATCCGTTCTATCGACGGAACCTGGAAGGTGCGCGTGAGCAAGGAATCCTCGTCGGGTCGTATCATTTCCTGACTTCGCTGAGCGATGTGGCTTCGCAGTTCGTGAACTTCAGCCGCGAGGTGAAGCGCGAGGAGCAGGACCTGCTGCCAATGGTCGACGTGGAATGGAGCGGCATGACGGGCTGGACACCCCGGCAGGTGCAGGACAGCCTGATGCTGTTTGCCTATCTGGTGCAGGAATTCTATGGCGTGCTGCCGGTGATCTATGCCGACGCAAAGTTCTATGGCGAGCGCCTCACGCCCTGGTTCGACGACTATCCGCTTTTCATTGCCCACTACAAGGACTACCCGCCCGTGGTTGAGAAGGCCCACTGCCTGTATTTGTGGCAGCGCGATGAGCACGGGCGCGTGGCAGGAATCGAGAAGGAAGTCGACCTTGACGTGCTGACCAAGGGCACCTCACTCGAGGATATCATGATGGAAGGGGAGTAGCACAGCGTTACGCCTCGCACCTGAAAAACTCAGGGAATTACTTTCTTTTAGACTTTATTGCCCATCAGCAAATTGCAATGTTCTTATGCGGACGGGGAATAAACCCCACCCCTACAAGTGGGTGAAAGAGAAGACCCTACAGGGATTTTATCCGCTACGCGGGCTCATATAAATAATGTGTAATCTCCAAGCCTTAGGCCTTATACTTGAAACTGGAACCGCCGACGAACTCGCGCATGATGCTGGTTGGCGGAATTTCCTTGTCGCTCACGGGGATGAAATAGTGCAGGAATTTCAGCAACCGGTGGGCGTCGGTGTATTGCGGGCAGTTCTTCGGTACCGAGGCGAGGATGATTTCGGCATGGGGCCTGAGCACGGCGAACTCGATGTTCAGCGCAGAGTTGAACATCACGTCGGCAGTTTCTTGGTAAGGGAAAATCCACTGGTCTTCAGCTTCGCAGACGTTGGGCCACTGGCTGATGGTTTCCTGAGCGGTGAAGGCTCCCTTGTTGTAGTCGCGGATGATGCGACGCAGCAGGCGGTTGTCGCGCACGGGAATCCAGTTGTGGTCGTCGAGCGAGATGCTGGTGAGGGCAGAGATGTAGATCTTGAACTTCGCCGAGTCGGGGATGGCCTGCGTCAGCAGCGGGTTCAGGGCG
>ODAI013410243.1_pt1 | contig 18934 bp, 39 predicted proteins | sample 1539321 | NCBI WGS metagenome assembly ODAI01 (sample SAMN02144231, study PRJEB22623) | gut metagenome | biome: sheep rumen | host: Ovis aries | place: New Zealand
GTATTCCGGTGACGATAACATGGTAACAGAACTGCGTGAACTGATGCAGGACGCACCGGACGAACAGACCCGGAAGGAATTTGAACGCTTTATCCAGAAGATAGAGCGGATGTAAGGGGGTGGCTCCTTGATAACAGAGAAAGAACTGCGGGAGGCAATCGCAGAGTGTCAAGGGGCACGCAACCCGAACGCCAACACATGCATAAAACTCGCGGCATATTACACCATTCTGGACAATATGCACCCACAAGAGCCAAATCAGGCAGGGGCATCCTTTGCCCCGCCCCCTGACCGCATACTATATGAAGGGAATACGGATTTCGCACGCGCTGTAAACGGTTTGACCGCCGAAAAGGTGTTGCCCATTATGGACGAATTGATGACAGCCGTGTCCGTGATTCATCCCCGGCTATATGCAAGCACGCTCAGACGGTTAGCAGAGTAAACAAAAAGAGCCTTGTTTTCTGACGGAAAACGGGGCTTTTTTGTGCGCTTTGCCAAAAATTCCCGACGGTGGGAAATTCTCCTTGCATATAGGTGTTACCTATAGTAAAATAAAATAAGCAGGAGGATAAGGTTGAAGCCCTGCAGTTGGAAATCATGAAGCTGAAGGCAAGGTTGTTTGACATGATGGAGGCACAGGGGGCGTAAAGCCCCCGGAAAGGAGATTACAATGAAGTACAAAAAACGGGCAACGGTTTTGAAGCATCTTTACACGATGGCGATGCACCTCACCCTTGTTTACACCCGTGAGGAATGGGACAAGATGTGGGATTTATGCAGTGATTGGAACAGGGATCACGGGGACGAAGAAATCTTTATGGCTGAAGATTGGGACGACAACGGCAACTTTAGATTTTTTTTAGAGGACGACTACTTTTACCCGGCAGATTTATGAAAGGATGGTACAAGATGGGAATTTGGAATGTATTTTGGCGGGATAATACACGGCGCACGCATTGCGGATATATAAAAGCCCGCACCCGTGACGAGGCATATGATTTTGCAACCAAAAAACTGCGACCCGGAACGGTTGTGACGGCTATTTATAGAGCATCAGAGGCGGCAATCACCCCGCGAAGCATTTGCCTGAATTTTGCAAACACGACGGACTATATGTACCCGTATAATTGACAAGCCCCGCGCCGGGCGGGTAATCCCGGCAGAAAGGACAGAAATGGACATCAAACAGATAACGGAACGATTGGAGCAGGGTGTTGAGGATGTATTTGAATCTGACAAGTACAGGGCATATCTCGCAACAATGGGCAGGTTTTACAATTACAGTTTTGGCAACTGCCTTTTGATTGCGATGCAACGCCCCGGCGCGACAATGGTTGCGGGCTTTAAAGCATGGCAGACCAAATTCAACCGCAACGTAAAGAAGGGCGAAAAGGGGATACAAATCCTCGCCCCCTGCCCCTGCAAAAAACGGGTTGAGGTTGTACAGGCCGACGGCAGTGTTGAAGAGCGCGAAGTGGTTGCCACGTACTTCAGGGCGGCGTATGTGTGGGACATATCCCAAACAGAGGGCGAAGACCTGCCCGGTATAGTGGCGCAGTTGACGGACGGCGTTGCAGGGTATGACGGGATCATCGACAAACTTGTGGGCATCGCGCCCGTGCCTGTTGCTTTTGAGGATATAGAAGGCAGTGCGAACGGGTTTTACAGCACGGCAGAAAAGCGCATAGTGGTGCGGCAGGGCATGAGCCAAAGCCAAACGGTGAAAACCCTGTTGCACGAGATCACCCACAGCATACTCCACAACAAAGAGGACGGCGCGCAAAAGGATGCTGACCGCCGCACGATGGAAGTACAGGCCGAAAGCGTTGCCTTTGCAGTGTGTGCGCATATGGGTATTGATGCAAGCGAGTACAGCTTTGGTTATATAGCAGGATGGACGAGCGGCAGGGATCACTCGGAACTGAAGCAAAGCCTTGAGGTTATCCACAGCACGGCGGCGGGGATCATCGCAAAACTTGAAGCGGCATGATTGACAGCCGCCCCGGAAACGGGTATGGTAAACGGAGGAGGTGTTACTTATGGAAAACGAAAAGGCAAAACGCAAACGGTACTACAACACGGAAACTGCATCGCGGGCTCAAGCCAAATACGACGCCAAAAATACGCGGCATGTATCACTGAAGTTTAACCGGGCAACGGATGCGGATATAATCGCAAAACTTGCGGCGGTTGCGGCAAGCGAGGGCATACAGGCGTACATAAAAAGGGCTATACGGAACGATTTGGAAAAGGGCGGTTGATACCGCTCTTTTTTGTGCAATTTGCTATTTTTTTGGAAAAGCGAAAATTCTCCTTGCATATAGGTGATACCTATGGTATAATAAAATAAAAAAAGCTAAAACAAAGCAGGGTGGCAACAACAGCAAGTAGGCAGGCAAGGCGAGCCGAGCGCCGCCGGGTTTGTTGAAAACCAGATAGCAACCCACACACGAAAGGAGAAAAGGACATGACACAGTACAAAGGACTTTACATCGACGGAACAATCTTCACCAACAAGGAAGACATTGACAACTTCCTGAAGGAGCAGGCCATCAGATCATACAAGATCGCTGTTCAAGCCTTCTGTGATCACTGCGACATAGAGCATAGCCTTTATGCTGATGAGCAGGCAGAGCGCTTGAACAAACAGTTCGGCATGGACTGGGATGAGATCGAATCCATCGAGATCGAGGCCATGCAAGCGGCTTAATCAATCAGACACCCGCCCCGGAGGTTACGAGGGCAGAAAGGAGTAAACCATGAGAGAGGCAGTTGTTTTTGAGGCATCCCGCAACGGATACGGCATTGACCAGATTGCAGACCGGGCGCTTACGGTTGGCGAGGTTATCGAAATGTTATCGGAACTCGAACCCGACACCTTGTTTGTGCTATCGCACGACAACGGTTACACATACGGCAGTATCACGCGCGAGGGTGAAATTTATGTAGAACAGCCCGACGGTGGATTTGAGTGTGTTTGTGGTGACATTGACGACGGACGGTGATATAATAAGCCCCCAAAGAGGGGGCTTTTTTGTTTCGTATACTAAACGGATGCAACCAACAGGGTACTGCCCTTTAGGCTATAACAAACACGGGCTCGATTGTGCTGTCAGGGTGTATGATAATGCGCTCAACGATCTCGCGCCAAAACGCCCGTTTTTCGGCGTTGTCCATCGTGGGGTATAAATCCCCCAACGTAAACCGCAAAGCGGCGTTGTCGGGCGTTTTACGGCGTTGTGCGGCACGCCTGCGGGCATCGAGGGTGTCAATCTCTGCAGTAAATGCCGCCTTGCGCCTTGTGTACTCGTCAATCTCTATCAATTCGTTCACGTACAAATCCGTCAGGCGAGCAACCTTCTTTTGCAGTTCTGCAATCTGTGCATCAATCACGTCTGTGCTTTCTTCAATCACATCCCCCGGCACTGCCGTATATTCTTTTTCGCCGTTTAGGTACTCAAGCAGTGTTTGCTCTATCTTCTTTTCCCGCGGCGATCTTCCGTTGTCGCAATCCATTCGGTATTTGATATATTTCCCCGGACAACGGTAATAAGCGCCGTCGTGATTCGATGCCGCGCTCATACGCCGCCCGCATTTACCACACACAACAAGCCCGGTAAAAATGTAGGTGCGCCGGGCGGAGACTTTTATGTTCATATGCAGGCGCTTTTGTACGGCATCAAACAACTCCCTGTCAATGATTGGCGTGCAATATGGTTTCCCACGGTATTCCCCGGCGTATTTGGTATTCATGAGCGCCTGCTTTAAGGGCTTTATGTCGCGGTCGTAACCGATTCCCGCGGCGTAATCACGGGTCGCGTGCAACGAACCGCTCCTGGCGTAAAATTCAAAAACCTTTTTCATGATCTCCGCGTCCGCGTTTGGTTGCAGGTGCTTGTCAACAATGGAGAACCCAAACGGGATTTTTCCGCTCGTTACCTCGTTCTGTGATAACTTGTATTCAAACACCTGCCTGATTCGCAGGCTTGTGTTTTCCGCTTCAAACTGCGCGATGCTCATCATCTGATTCACAATCAAACGCCCCTGCGGCGTTGATGTGTCATAGATGGGCTCCCATATTGCCGTCCATGTCACCCCGTGCTTGTCTAACAGTTCTTGCGTTGCGGTGTAGTGCCGTACACTTCGAAACCATCGGTCGAGTTTTACAAACAGGATTGTGTCTATCCTATCCGCCTTTACATCATCCAACAGGCGCTTCAATTCATCCCTGTCGGCCTTTGTCCCGGATGCGCCGCCGTCTATGTATTCCCCCACAAGTTTCATGTCGTGGGCTTTAACGTACTGCAGGAGCGCCTCGCGCTGTGCGGGTATGGATTCACCCTCGTCCGCCTGCCGCGATGTGGACACCCGCATATATACCGCCGCCCTCATTGGATAACCTGCGATGCGAGCAGGGCGTTTATAAAGGCCTGCACGCGCTTTTTATCATCATCTGATAGCAAACTCCACCCTTCGGGCGCGTTGGCTATAGATACGGGTGTATCCGCGTCAATCATCCCCATAAGGTCATCAATCGTTATGCCCATACCCCGCGCAAGTTTGTACAATGTTTCCAGTGATGGCGTGATGGATTTCCCCGTGGTTGGGTTTACATCCCTTTCCAACATTGCAATGTATGGCTTCGATATACCGCTCCGCCGGGCAAGTTCCGACAATGAAACATCATTGCGCTCCCTGTATGCCCTGATTATTTCACTCAATGTCATAAAATCACCTCCCGCCATAAAGTTTACTATACGGTATTGAAAAAGTAAAGAATAGTATACTTTACATAATGATGGAAGTGTGGTAAAGTAAACTATACGGGGGCGTATTGTACACAGAACGAAAGGAGTTAAAGAATGAAAATCAAAATTGCAGAAGTTAGAAAAGCCCGCGGTATCAAACAGAAAGACCTATGTGTTGCCGCAGATATCAGTAAGAAATACCTGATTGACCTTGAACAGGGCAGGCAGGACAACCCGACAATCAAAACACTGCTACGCGTTGCCGCCGCGTTGGGCGTAAAGGTTGCCGACATTGTAGACTTTGAGGGCGCATGATGGACAAGGCCATTGCGCGGGCGGTTGCCGCGGTGTTGGCAATCCGTTACGGCAGAAAGTACGAAGTGGAGGAGGTGAAAAAGGATGCTGAGGGACACAATCATAGCGGCGTTTATAGGCCTCGCGTTTATAACGCCCGTGGACACAAGTGAACACCCAGTGCTGTGCGCGGTGTTGCTTGCGGCGGCGGCGTGGTACTTGCTTACAGGTACAAACCCCGCACACAACAAAAAAAGAAGCGCCTGGCGTTGAGGATAGCAGGGCGCTCCTTTATACCACAAAACCGCCCCGCGTGGGGCAATCTTGCTCGCCGTTATTGTAACACGGCAGAAAGGAAAGGACAATGATGAAAATGGGACAGGAGGCGGAATATTACCGCGCACGCATAGAGGCCGTTGATGATTATGTGATGATGACAGACAAACCCGACTGGAAAATCATGTTGGCCATTTTGGGGCTTCCGATACCTGCAAAGCATGAGATTGAAACCCCGGACTTTATGCAGGAGGTAGGGTGATGGCGGTATTTGAAAACGTATACGAAGAGGGCAAATGCCTTGCGCACGATCTTGAAGGCATGGCTACATTTTTGTGCGATATTGTGCAGGCTGGCGAACTCGGATGCGACGGTTGCCCGGCGACATACCTGTGCGGGTATGGGCGCAACGGATTCAAAGAACTGTTGAAAATGCCCACATCTGTTTTGACAGAAGAGGATGTGTGGAAAAAATGGAAGGAGGATCGACCTAACCGTGGAATTTAGATTACTGAGAGCGGACGAGATTGATGCCCGCGTGAACATGGTGCGGCAGGATGGTTTGACTATCCTGCTGTACAAAGACGCAAGATGCGACATGAACATATTGGACGAAACCGTCGGGGCGTTGAATTGGCAACGACACCACAGCCGGGAAAACGCGAACTGCACTGTTGCCATTTGGGACGACAAGAAAGTGCAATGGATTGAAAAAGAGGATACAGGCACGGAATCCAACACCGAAAAGGAAAAGGGGCTTGCATCGGACAGCTTCAAACGCGCCTGTTTTAATTGGGGCATCGGCAGGGAACTTTACACGGCGCCGACAATGTGGGTCACTGCAAAGGACTGCAAGATCGAACCGAAGGGACAGGGCTATGTGTGCCGCGACAGGTTTGTTGTAGACGAGATCAGATACACAGGGCGCGCCATTGAATACGTGCGTTTGCGCAATGTAACACAGAAAACGGTGATTGATTACGGCAACCGGGCAGACCCGAAGGTTGCCGTGCAAAGGATCAACCGTACAAAAGCCGCCGTTTTGATGAAGGCGCTTGCGGACAAAAACATACCGATACAGGTTATTTTCGATGAGTTTAAGATCACCAAACTTGAAGAGTTAAACGAGGCGCAGTTTGCCTCTATAATCAGGAGGATTGAAAAGAGCAGTGGAGGGGAAAATCGAAAAGGTTGAAGGCCTGCTTGACGGCACGTACAGAATTGCCCTTTTGACGCCCGTAAAGCCCGAAATTCGGGCTTTAATGGGCAAACCCGTACAAATTACCATAAGCGCGGCAAAAGCCCGGCGTTCGTTGGATGCAAACGCCTATTACTGGAAGTTGCTGACGCAGTTGGCAGAAAAGATTGGAATCAGTAAACCGTTTTGTCACAACATCATGCTGAGGCGGTACGGGCAGGAGTACATTTTTGATGACAAGCCCGTTTATGCATTGATACCCGAGACTGAGGACAATGCAAAAAAGGTGGACGAGGAAACGGCCGTCCACCTTCGCCCTACAGCGGAAACCAAAACCGGGCGGGACGGCGTACTGTACAGGACATACAAGTTGATGCGCGGCTCACATGATTACAACACCTACGAAATGAGCAAGCTGATTGACGGCCTTGTAAGCGAGTGCCGGGATCACGATATCGAAACACTAACACCGAGAGAGTTGGCGGAGATATACAGGAGAATGGAGGAAAAGAACAAATGAAAAAAGCCGAAGAAAGCAAGGCGGTTATTACTTTACCGGGTATAGATATCGCGTTTTTTACAGTATCAATCGTGGGAGACTCCCCGCTGATTGTGCATAATTGGAGCCACAAAGCAAAACAGGAGATGCTTGACAAACAAATGAAGAAAGCAACGAATGGAAAAGAAGCGAAAAACCCTGTAATGGATTATCTTGATTCTTTATATTGGCTTGATGAAAACGGCAATGAAATCAAAAAACCTGAGGAACTTGAAAAAGCAAATCTTGATACTCCACAAGAGGTTATCTGGGAGTATATTAGCAACGCCAGATTTGGGTTTAAGTCATGCGCATTTAAAGCATGCGCAATCGATGCGGGCTATCAGCAGGGTGTTATTGCAAAGAAAACTACAGCAAGAGGCGCGTTTCATATTATGGGCGAGTTTGCCGTTATTGAAGGATTGCCGAACATGCGCGAGGATATGGTGCAGGTTGGAGGGATGAGCAAGGTTGCTGACATCCGTTATCGTGCGGAGTTTCCTGCATGGAGAACAAAGTTGACCATCCGTTATAACAAGAAAGCAATCAGCCCTGAGCAAATCATAAATCTTTTGAATTATGGCGGGTTTGCAAATGGAGTAGGCGAATGGCGTCCGTCCCGTGACGGTTCGTTCGGAACTTTCCATTGTGAGGGTGTAGAATAAGCGAGGCAGGCATGGTACAGCATGGCAAGGTGCGGCAAGGCGGGTTTAGGCGAGTTGAGGCAGGTTGAGGCAGGTTTGGAAAGGTATGGTTTGGCAAGGTGCGGTATGGCAGGTTGAGGCGCGGCAGGTTGAGGCGCGGCAAGACGGGGCATGGCACGGCTTGGCAGGTTTGGCGAGGTTGGGTTTTTTATGGTCAGGTTAGGACGGGCAAGTCGGGGCTGTGTGCGGCAGGCAAGGTTAGGTTCGGTCGGGCAAGGCAAGGCTAGGTTTGTTGCGGCAAGACAGGGCTTGGCAGGTGTTGAAACCCAATAGAAGAAAAGGAGGATAAAAAATGATTTATCATTATGAGTGGGCGGGGTACAAATACCCCGTCAGTGCTGAGACCGTAGGAAAATATTGTAGAGAGATTGAAGAAAGAGACGGCGCGATAACCAAAAAAGCACTGGTCGAGTCTGCAAGAGATTCAGAGTCAGAAATCCACGGGTTGTTTGAGTGGGATGACAAAATTGCAGGAGAAAAATACAGGCTTTATCAAGCAGGTGTTGTTCTTTCTTCTCTCAAAATAACAGTAACTACCACCAGTCAAGAACCCGCCAAAGTGCGTGGTTTTATACAGACATCGAGGGAAGATCAAGTTGCTCAGTACAGAAATGTGACCGTGGCATTGTCACAGGAGACAACCAGAAAATCCGTCCTCGAAATTGCGAAAAAAGAGCTGTTTATGTTTGCGGAAAAATATAGGCTTTTGAAAGAATTGAGCGGGGTGCTTTCTGAAATTGAAAAGTTAAAGGTGGGTGACGAGTGTGTTTAAAAGCAAAAGAAGCGCGGCGTGTGAGTTTCCCCCGGATGTGCGGGAACGGATAAAGGAACGGGACGGGTGTTGCATTTTTTGCAACATCCTTTTCAAGTTGCCGCCCCGGCAGATGCGGGCGACCGATATCATGCACATTGTGCCGAGATCACAGGGCGGTCTCGGCGTTGAGCAGAATGGTGTTTACGGTTGCCGTTGGCATCACGATATGCTCGACAACGGAAACAAAGGCCTGCGGCCTGCAATGATGGACTACATTGAGCAGTACATGGGGCGGCTTTACCCCGGTTGGAACAAGGAAAATCTGATTTACAAAAAGGAGATGTGAAAATGAACGTATGGGTTGCATTAGGCAGGTTAACGGATGATGTGGAAATCAGGTACAGCACAAACGAAAATCACACGGCGGTCGGCAGTTTCAGTATTGCCGTTGACGATGGTTACGGCGACCGCAAGAAAACGAGTTTTTTCCGTTGCACCATCTTCGGCGCACGGGCGGAGGCTTTGGATAAGTACACCAGCAAGGGCGCAAAGATTGCAGTAAAAGGACACCCGGAGCAGGAAGTATGGACAGACAAGGAAGGCCGTAAACACTACGACGTGCGCTTTATTGTGGACGAGTGGGATTTTGCACAGGTGGCCGCAGAAAAGCCCGCTACAGGGGCAAATAACGCGCTACAGGATGATTTTACAAGCATTCCCGACGGCATATCGGACGAAGAACTGCCGTTCAACTGATATGAAGATCATTATAAACGGGGCTTTCCCCGGTTTGAACGAATTTATATCAGCAAACCGCAAGCGCGCCGGGAATTGGTCATGCGGCAACGATATGAAAAAGCACGAGCAAAACCGCGTTGCATATCAGTTGCCGCGATGGCACACAGAGCGCCCGGTGTATATCAGGTATGTGTTTTACTGCAAGAACCGCAAGATGGACAAAGACAACATTGCAGGGTTCTTTCACAAAATCTTTCAGGATGCGCTCGTTGCGCGGGGATGCATACCGAATGACGGTTGGAACAACATAACGGGGTTTTCAGACACGTTTTACGTTGACCCCAAAGCGCCCCGCGTAGAGGTTGAGATCGTGGAAACGTAAACTATAAAATACTTTATTTTGCCCTCGGTGTATAGTAAACTATACACATGAGGGCAATTTATTTTACGAAAGGAGGCAAACAATGGAAAGGTTACAGGATGATTTAACGCAAGCCCTGCAACGGTTTATTGATGGGATCACGGAACCCCTTGAAACCATCCTGCAGGAAATCATTGAAGGCAACTATGAAAACGCGGAATATGATTTGAAAGACTTGCTCGGGAGGTTGTGATGACACAAAAGGAAATGTTGCTTAAATACCTGCATGATTTTGGCTCAATATCCCCGGCGGAGGCGTTTACAGACCTCAATATGACACGGTTGGCGGCGGTTGTTTACGACCTGCGGCGCGATGGGTACAGGATCACCGCAGTGAAGGAAGGCAAGGCAAACAGGTACGGGCAAATGCGATACTTTGTCCGGTACAAACTTGAGGACGAAAGCAATGTGTGAAATCAAAAGCGTTATTTTGTACAAAACCCATATAGACGCGTTTGCGCAGTTGCCGCCCGAACAGTTTAAAAAAACGATCCTCGCGCTGTGCGATTATGCAACAGACGGAACACTGCCTGAGGACGATCCTGTTGTTTATGCAATGGTGATGCTTGCAAAGCACACCATTGATGCACGGAACGCAAAGATCGAAAACGGGGCAAAAGGCGGCAGGCCAAAAGCAAACCAAAAGCAAACCGAACCAAACGAAAACCAAACAGAAACCAAACAAAACCAAGCCAAACCAAATACAAAGCAAAAAAACCAGTTACAAGTTACAAGTTACAAGTTACAAGATAAAAAAGATAATAAAAACATATATAATGCTCCTTTTGCTGAGATCATCGGGTATTTAAACACCAAAGCAGGCACAGCCTACAGGGCAACCAGTGAACACACAAAAAGGCACATACAGGCGCGATGGAATGAAAAGTACACTGTTGATGATTTCAAAAAGGTGATTGACAACAAGGTTGCCGAATGGAAAGGGACAGACATGGAACGTTTTTTGCGGCCTGAAACCCTTTTTGGTAGCAAGTTTGAAAGCTATCTGAACGGCAAGGCAAAGCCAAAGGACGCAGGCAATAAAAACAGGTTTAATAATTTTCACCAACGCGAGTATGATTGGGACAATTTGGAAAGGAGCTTACTAAATGCGAATAATGCGGATTGATGAGCGGGCGGTTATGCCCACTCGCGGCAGTAAAGAGGCGGCGGGGCGTGACATATACGCCGTTTGTGACAGGCCTGTGGCAATCAGGCCGCAGGAAACGGAAGTTATACACACGGGGCTTGTGTTTGAAGTACCGCAGGGGCATTTCGCCGGGATATACGCCCGGTCAGGCATGGCAACAAATCGCGGCCTGCGCCCCTCAAACTGTGTGGGCGTTGTTGACCCGGATTACCGAGGCGAGGTATTGGTTGCACTGTACAACGACAGCGATGAAACGCAAATCGTTTGCAATGGCGACAGGGTTGCGCAGGTGATTGTGACAAAGGTGTACGACGTGCCGTTTGAGGAGGTGTATGAGGTGAGCCGCACAGAACGCGGCGCGGGCGGTTTTGGCAGTACAGGGGTGAAATGATGGCAATGATGGCGGACAATGCAAGGCTGACGATAAACGAAAAATTCCTTTGCCCATTTAAGGGCGCATGTTTTGCGCGGGGCAGTTTGGGCGGTTGCAGGTGTTTGGTACGAGCGCCCGAAAAACAAACATGCCCATTTCAAAAGCCTGCGGAGGATGTAACAAAGGGCAAACGGTATGAATACAATCCGGGATCATGTACCAACAGCAAGCAGGATCTCCCGGTCAGGCCTTTGGAGGCGTGGGCGGTTGAGTGGGATTTTCTGACGGGAAGTATACGGGAACGGTATAAAATCAAAGAGGGGGCATTGCGATGACAGACAATACGGTGACGATGGCACTCGCATCTTATAACCAGATAAAGGCGGAGAACACGCGTTGGCAAATGTTTATGAGCAGGATATGGGAGGGCGCAGAACTGCGGGCGGATTACAGCGGCCTCGCATTTGATACAACATTTATAGAGGAACTGATTCATATCATGTACCCGGATTCGTACAAAAAGAAACTCTCAACCCTGCGCGCACAGCAGACAAAACTCAGCCTGAAAAAGCTGAGCCTGAATGAAAAAATGGAGGATCATGATGAAGAGGTTGAAAATTAAATTGACATTTATCGAGGATTGTTTGGGCACGGCATCAAACAACAAGGAGATTCACAGCGAATACATTGCATCAAAAGCCCCGGACGCCAAAAGCCGCGAGGAAGAGGTTGCCGCGGTTGGTGTAAAGGAATACGAGGAAAAGCAGATGACCGTTTTCCCCCGTGATGATAGCGGAAACCCTTATTTTTGGGACTATCAGATACGCGGATTTTTTAAAGACACCTGTAGCGCATTGCAGAAGTGCAAGGGCGAAGCATTTACGAAACATTCCTGTGCTTTGAAAGCGTATAAGAAAATTATAGACGGATGCATCTTTATCGAGGAGCGGAAAATCCCTATACAGTTAGCAGGGGAAATGGGTAAACTTGAAAGGCCGTTGCGCGGGCAGACTGCGCAGGGGGAACGAATAGCGCTTGCAACGAGCGAAACGATCCCGGAGGGAAGTGTTATTGAGTTTGTGGTGCGGTGCTTATCAGATGCACACGCGCCCGCTGTAATGGAATGGCTCGATTATGGCAAGTACAGAGGAATAGGACAATGGCGGAATGCATCTTGGGGGCGCTTTAAATACGAGGCCAAAGAATTGCCCGTAAGCGCCAAAGAAGCGGCGAGCCTATAAATACCCACGCGCGCGGCGAATGGGCGTTAAAACGGCGAAATAAACGCTTTGGCGCCCATTGTAAGCCTGCGCAACGGCAGAGCCATGTGGCGTTCTGCATCGGCTATGCATAGAAATGCCGGGCAACGGCGAAGGAATGCAGTGCGATGGTGCGCGATGGCAAAGAATAGAGCCGCAAGGGCAAAGAGGAGCGTGGCGTTGGCAATACAAGGATCAGCACTGTAACGGAATTGCATGGAAAAACAATGTAGAGCGGGGGCAAGGCATCGAGGAGTACCGCGAAGGCACTGTCCGCAGGGGAATGCAAAGGAAAAGCGCAGTTTTGCTATGGCTATGATGTTCAAAGACAGAAATGAAATGGCATAGCGGAGCAGGGCGATGCGACGGCAAAGGACAGGCATGCCCGGCGCAGGTTTGCGGTGGCTTAGGTGTGCATAGATGGAAAAGCAATGGCGAAGCGTGGGCATGAATGGAAATGCAAAGGCAACGATGGGCAAAGAAAGCAATGCTATGGCGATGAAAGGACTAGATTTGCAAAGGATCAGCATAGAAGCGCAAGCGGCATTGATAGAGCGGCGGAGCAATGGCGTTGAATAGCAGTGGCATGGCTTCGAAGTGGATGCTATGGCATTGAGCAGAAGAGCACGGATGGCGCCGTGAAGGCAGATCATAGCGAGGTGATACGGATGAATAAATGCCCGTATTGCGGCGGACAGATAGTGATGGAATATTTTGGAGATTACGGAATCGTTTATAAAATGAAATCAAACGGGGAAGCGTCAAAAAATCCAATAAGAAAATTCATGTATGAGACGCACGGGGACGATCCATTGATCTATTGTTGGGAATGCCGTAAGGTATTATCTATTAGTGATTTGAGGTGATGAGGATGGATATTGCAACGTTCTATGAAAAACTCGAACAGGTTGAAATGCAAGAAGGATTATGGAACCCAGATATCTATATACGTATTGGACAGGATATGGTGAAGGTGTCGGAGATAAAATACTATCCAGAAACAAATTTCAACAAAGAAGCTGTTGTAATTATGTGATTTCTTCCGGTGCTGACTAAGAGCCAGTTAAATGACCTGTGTAGTGGCGGAATAGGTAGACGCTGAGCTAATAGAATGCGAGGTTTAGAGTAGGTGACAGCTTATGACGACCAAGGCGAAAACTATGTAAAGTGCAAATCTTTACTTACTGAGGTAACAGCCGGAATTAAGAGAGGTGAAACAATGAGCATAATCGTGAAAGGGATGCATATGCCAGAGAGTTGCCTAGAATGTATGAATTATGGTTTTAGGACTGCGGTAAAATGCGCTGAGTGGACAGAAATAAGCGCAGGGCGCAGAGAAAATGAGAGAGCGTGGAGTTGTCCTCTTGTCGATCTTGGGAAGCATGGCGATTTAATAGACAGGGATGCGTTACCGAGATTTTTTATGGATTTTGATGTGTGGAATGCACCAACAATCATCGAAGCGGAGGGCGAGTGATGGAAGAACTTAAAACTTGCCCGTTTTGCGGCGGGGAAGCAGAGATATGTTCTGCTTTTGAAAATAATTTTCTTGGGAAGTATTGGTATGTAAGGTGTAAAACTTGTTATAGCAAAGGTTCCAACATTTACGAAAGCGGGAAAAAACTTGAACCAAATCAGGAATATGAAGCGATAAAAGGGGCATGGGATAAAGCAATCAAAGCTTGGAACAGGAGGGTGAAGGATGACAAACGAAAAAGCGATTGAAACACTGAAAGCAAATTATCCAGATGCGTGTTTTGAACAATTGAGAGAAGCTGTTGACATGGCAATTAAGGCACTGAAAGCGCAAGATGTCACCGACAAAAAGAGTGAATTGAAACCGTGTCCGTTCTGTGGTGGTGAAGCTGAAATGGGTGTCAAGCATGGAAGTTATGGGTACACTCCAGATATTTACTACGTTAAATGTAAACGTTGTGGTCAAAAAGTGGAAGTGGTAAGCGAACGCTATAAAAATTTATCTGATATTGCTGTGGGTGCTTGGAACAGGAGGGTGAAATGAATGAATGAACAGGGGGCGCAGGATGACATCACAAGAAATTGACCGCATTGAATGCGCAATAAGGCACATCCAGACTGCAGTGGATGTTGACCCGTGGGCGGTGGAAATTGCGGTGAATGCGATGCAGAAGCAGATACCGATGAAGCCAATCGGCGAACATTATGCTCATATGCGTTGCCCATCTTGCAATCACAGGATACCGAGCGGCAGTGGAAGCAGTAGCAGGAGAAGGGACAACTGGTGCAATTATTGCGGTCAGGCTATTGATTGGACTGAGGATGAAACATGAAGCGAAATGAAATTCCCGACATTTGCAGAAAATGCACCAACATGAGGGCGTGGAGCTTGGACATGGGAAGCAATCACGATTATGATTGTAGAGTCAAGCCGCCATCAATGGTCGGGAGAGAGGATTGCGACAAGTTTGAAACGAGTAATAAGGAGATTGATAAATGGGAATGACAGCAAAAGAAGCAATTATGGGGCTTGAACGGTTAGCAAAATACCTCAGCGGATACAAACCAAATAAAGAAATGTTTGAAATGGCAATCTCCGCACTTCAGGAACAGGAAGCAAAGGCGCAACTTTCCGCAGAAGGTACAACTAACTTGCGACCAACTTGCAACCAACTTGCAACCGATTGTATCAGCAGACAGGCGGCGATTGATGTAATGTTCAGCGAACCGCTTTTTGAAACTGGCATGAAGAAAAGAAGTGCGGAAGAGGTTGTGCCTGCACTCTTTGAAAAAATAAAAGTTTTGCCATCTGTACAGCCCGAACGCAAGACTGGTAAGTGGATAGATACAGATAACTATTATATGCGGTGGAAGTGTTCTTTGTGTGGATGTCATACAAGAGATGCACAGCCTGCTTTTTGCCCGCATTGTGGCGCACATATGACAGAAGTGGATGATAAGAATGAGAGCGATTGATGCCGTAAAGTGGATGAACGTGCAGGGGGAAAAAGAATGTTAAATAGTGTTTTTGCATCGGTGTTCATGGTTGTGTGGATCATTTACGCGGGCGTAAATCTTAAAAAGGACGCGGATGCGCGGAAAACTGTATGGGTTGCGGTTGATGTTGCAGTGATGTGTTTGTGGACGGCGATCCTGATTTCGTATAATTGGGGCTGAAAAAGCTGACATTGCGCGAAAAACGGAGATATGATAAGATAATAGCAGGGTTTGCAAGGAAATTGTACTATAGTGAAGTATAGTGCAATTTTGCAAGGAACGGCGGCTTTTTATGTTGCTTTTCATCTGTAAACCTCCTCCCCGTTACGCCGAAAGGGCGTGGTTAAAGGCGGGCAAGCCGCCGGCGGGGGTTTGTCCATCCTGAGGAATCTTCTCTCAGCGCAAGCCCCGCCGCCGGGTCAGAATAGGCGGCACGTGTAGCGAGGCGGTTCATTTAGATGTGAGCCGCCTTTTTTCAATAAAGGAGGATAATGCAGTGGAGATCAGAATGGTAAACATTAACGACATCGTACCTTATGAGAATAACCCAAGACATAATGATGCGGCTGTCGAGCCTGTCATGAAAAGCATCAAAGAATACGGGTTCAAAAATCCGATGATATTAGATCGGGAGAACATCATTGTTGCGGGTCATACTAGGTATAGGGCGGCGCAGGAGCTTGGTATGAGAGAAGTCCCGGTTATTTATGCGGATGACCTTACAGACGAGCAGGTGCGGGCATTCAGGATCGCTGACAACAAGACGGCTGACTATGCAATATGGGATAACAAGAAGTTGCTCGAAGAACTGGAGGGGCTTGAAAACCTTTTCACCGGGTTTAATGTAGACGAGATGATAGACGGGGCGAGGGAACTGGACGAACAGTACAACGCTCCTCTGTTAGACAACGATGATGGTGTGATGTATGAAGTAACGTTTCGCTCGATGGACTCTGGAAAAATCGACAAGATAAAAGAGATGTGGGAAGAGCTTGGCGATGATGAATGATATTCTGGTTGCGGAAATATCCGGGAAAAGACCCGGAGATGTTACGAAAAGACCGACAGAGGCGTTCAGAATTGACTATGACCATGTGATTATCTCAAATAATTCCGACGGGTATATTACAAACTGGAATATTGTCAATGTCCCTGAGGATTATCGCCAGTGGTATATAGAGAACCTAAAGAACTCTGAAAACGCATGGTATGCTCCGATGAACAGGAGCTATGCCATAAAATATGCACGCGAAAAGGGGTACAAATACCTGATTCAGTTGGACGATAATATCAGATCGCTTGAGATAGGTTACCTGCTAGAAAAGCAAGGAAAACGCTTCAGATATACTCTGCCGAACGGGAAGAAAAGCACGTCAGAGATGATGAATGACTTCATTGAAATGCTTGTGGTGGTGTTACAGAATACAAACGCCGCTATGACAGGGTGTAACCTTCTTGGGACTACAACGCCAGACAGCGCGTTTTTGCAGGAGAGATACGTGTATTCGCTGTTTGCACTTGATTTACAACGATGCCCGGATGTGTTTCATGGCGATTTCGAAGATGATATAGAGTATAGGCTGAAGTGCAGACAGATGGGAAGGCCGGTCATTCAGGTGTGCCCACTCAGGTATAACAAAACAGGGCAGAAATCAGGGAAGGACCTCACAGGATGCCGGGCAGAGTATGCGAAACAAGGAATAAAAAGAGGTGCGCACATGTCGAGCTTGTATCCGGAGGATTATTCTGCAAGGATGTCAAAATACGCACACTCTACACGGGCGAAAGCAGACGATGAGGCTATAAATTTCAAGCACGATTTGAAAGCGTTCAAGGTTGGCGTAATAGTATATGACATGGAACCAATTACGGCAAAGTTTCAGATGATGCTGAAAAAATATAACGAGCCTCGACCGGACAAGTGCTTGACGAGAACGAAGAAACCGAAGACAAAGAGCAAACCAAAGCCGAAAGGTGGTGGCAAGCCATAGCGATAGGGAAGTACAGAGACTGGATAACAAAAGACGGATTACAGCGCATTGAAGGATGGGCAAGAGATGGGCTCATCAATGAACAGATTGCCAGTAAGATGGGAATCACCGCGAAGACGTTGTATGAATGGGAGAACAGATTCAGTGAGATTCGTGACGCCTTAAAAAGGGGGAAAGCTCCTGTTGATTTTGAGGTTGAAAATGCTCTTTTGAAGCGTGCACTTGGGTTTGAGTATGAGGAAATCATAAGCGAGGTTGAGGATATACCCACAAACAAAACAGACAGCGAAGGTAACACGATATATAAGCAGAAGAAGCACGTTCGCAAGATCAAGAAGTATATCCCGCCAGAACCAACAGCGATGATTTTCTGGCTGAAGAACAGAAAGCCAGAGCAGTGGAAGGATAAAAGGGAACAGGTTGTCAGCACGAAAGATGGAATACTGGCTGACCTGATAAGCGGCTTAAAGGAGCCACAAGATGATTTACACACAGAAGCAGAGACAGTTGATGCGTCTATGGCAGACTGACAAACTGAAGCGCATTAACGTTTTAGAGGGGTCTGTGTCGTCTGGAAAAACATGGGTGTCATTGGTGCTATGGGCATTCTGGATTCATGAAATGCCGGACGATCCAGATTGTCTGTATCTGATGAGCGGGAGAAGCCTCACAACACTGAAGCGAAATTGCCTGTTGCTGTTGCAATCGTTGGTTGGCGAAAGCAATTTCAGGTTTTCTGTGATTCAGAAAGAAGGATGGCTTTTTGGCCGTCATATACTTCTGGAAGGAGCAAACGATGCACAGGCTGAGAGCAAAATACGTGGTCTGACACTCCAAGGGGCGTATTGTGACGAGGCAACGAAACTGCAGGAGGATTTCTTTGCGATGCTTCTTTCGCGCCTTAGAAAGCCGGGTGCGAAGCTCATATGCACAACGAACCCTGATCGTCCAGGGCATTGGCTTAAAGAAAAATACATAGACAGGGAAAAGGAGCTTGACCTGTTGGACATTCGCTTTACATTGGATGACAATACAACGCTCCCACGCGACTATGTAGAGAACATCAAGAAGGAATATACGGGCGTATTTTATGACAGATTCATTCTTGGGTTATGGACTCTTGCAGAGGGTCTGATATATCCAATGTTTCAGGATGCCGTAGAACAGCCGCCAGACGCCCGGGAAGAGTCTATAATACTATCAGCTGACTATGGCACCCAGAACGCGTTTGCCGCCATTATATGGGCGAAATATGGTGGCGTGTGGTATGCCGTGAAAGAATACTACTACAGCGGGAGAGATTCGGGAACGCAGAAGACAGACAATGAATATGCAGATGACCTTGAGGAGTTTATGAAGCCATACGAGGGGAAGAGATACAAGACAATCATAGACCCTTCTGCGGCTTCTTTCATAGCTCTATGGAGGAAACGGGGACATCCGGTCATACAGGCAGACAATAATGTGAGTGACGGGATCAGGGAAACCGCAACCGCGATGAAAACGGGCAAGATCAA
>ODAI010483287.1_pt1 | contig 18931 bp, 21 predicted proteins | sample 1539321 | NCBI WGS metagenome assembly ODAI01 (sample SAMN02144231, study PRJEB22623) | gut metagenome | biome: sheep rumen | host: Ovis aries | place: New Zealand
AGGTTACCCTTTTTTACCATCGATAGAAAAAAGAATTTTTTTGCTAATTCAGGGTTGACTTTTCATAGTTGGTCTCCTATCCGCAGATAGTAATCGATATATGAACCTTAGCAGATGTCATTGCAACAGTAAACTAGACTTTTTAGGCGATATTCAGTTGTCAAAGTACAGGTTTAATTTTTCATTCTAAGTCATCGCATATCTCATTATATGTCCCGTATGTGTCCAATAATCCACCCAACAAAAAAGTCGCATGAATATTGCTATTCATGCGACCAACTGCGCTAATCGTAATAATGGACCACTAACCCCGTCCCCAGGGTCCATTATTCTGCATCTGTAGCTGCATCAATATCTGCAGCGTCGACTGCTGCTGTCTCATTAGGCAACTCGTCAGATTCTTCGGTCATATCAGCGGACTCAGTCTCGCCCGTTTCATCCATTTCAACAGATTCATCAGTCATATCCGCCGCACCCGCCATTCGGACATCAGTGCCGGGAGTCCCGGTCGGATCCGACGTCGGATTATTGAGCACATCCTTTTCCACAAGAATGGCTTTGTCGTCGTTATCCTTGATGGATATGGCAGTAGTGTTGTCATCCTGTGTGGCACGTGCATAGCCGTTTAGCGAAGCGGCAGCATTGGAAGTATCGTTTGCGGTGCCATCACCGTTCTTAAGATTATCCTCCGTAAGATCATAGTCGCGGCCGTATGCATCCACAAGCGTATATACGGTGTCAATGTCCTTGACGGGCTGGTAACGGAAGATCAGAGCGCCATTATCATCGGTCTTGACCATGCCGATGGAGCGGACCTCCTCGGCCATACCGCTATCCGTAAACAGAGTATCGGCATTACCCAACAGTTCATAACCCGTGCTGCCTTTAAGAGAAGTCTGTGCAGTCCGGGATTCGCCGTTTTGATCAAGACTTGTTAATCCGATGAAACTTCCGGTATCCGAAAGACTGCCATTACTCTTTTCAAATGAAACATTGAGCAGGTAGACACTTATCTTGTCATCTCGGTAGGCGTTGTAGATTCTGTCACTCCCCGCATATGAATTCATGTCCTCAGTATTATTCCACACGCATACAGGGATCACACCCACATACTTACCATCATCCTCATTCAGATAGTAGAAGCTGCTGATCTGATAGTCAAGATTACCGGCATCGACTGCAGTATAGTCGTTATTGATCGCATCATCAAGTGAATAACCAACGGTAAACCAGTTGTGATCAAATGGGCGTACGGAATAGGTAACGCCGTTTTCATCTGCCGCCGTCTTTGTGCCATAAAGGGAAGTTCGTCCCAGAGAGATGCTCTCTTCCACTTCCTGCTGATTGTTATCCTTCACGACCTGACCGTCGTTGTCTTTTTTTATTCCGGTAAAGGATATCTTAACATCCATCTGCTTTAAGACATTCTCATTGGTCCCACCCACGGCAACAGTATAGCCTGTGGGAGTTGCATTGCTTCCATCCGTAACCGGCGTGATCGTTATCTCGGAAGCCCGGATCCTCTCCGCGATCTGCTTTTCAAGGATCGCCCGGACGGTCTCCTCTGACATGCCGCTGTCAGTAAGGATGGTCTTGACATTCCTGTCCCTGTAGTAATTATTCAGTTCCGTATTCTCTGAAGTGCCGTTAAGAAGACGATATATCTCGTCGGCAGTAACCGTGTCTTTCCACTCTTTTCCAATCATATTGCCGGTGATCTGGCGTAGTGCCAGAGCTGCTACAGCGTTCTTGTAGGGCACCGGAATAAGCGGGATATTCCGGACCGTTGTCTCGTCATACACCTTTAAAAGATCAAGAATACGGTATCTTTCAACATCATTTCCATCGGAACCCGATCTGACATATACTCCCCGATACGGGAAATAGATGGAAAGGCCGGACGGATACATGCGGACGCCGTTCAGTTCCTCACTGACATTTGAAGTCTGTCTGGCATAACGAATGATACCTGTATACTCCGAGTCCTTGATATCCGTAGCCGCATCGTCTCCAAGCTGATTTAATACATTGTTGCAGGCGGATCGTACAGCATCGCTGACATTGGGATCCTGTGACAGCAGTTTGCAGAAGACACCCAGATCTATAAGATCGCCGGAGCCATATCCACTTCTAACCTGAAAGCTTATATCTTCTGCCTTCTTTCTTGTGGATACAAGGCTGAAATACTCATCATATTGTGCAGGCGTCGTAAGTTCGCTGTAAAGAGCATTGGAAAGTTCTTCCACCGCCATCTGCAGTCTCCAGAACCGCGTCATGTCAACCAAAGACATGGTAACGCCTCTTTCATTTTCATTATTCTTATCGATGTATGAGTCAATGATGACCTTTCCGAGATTATATGTATTCAGTGACGGATAGTCAGCCAGTGTCTTCAAAAAGCCGTAATCCCAGCCCGCACCGGGGGTAAGTTCCTCTGAAGCAAGCAGATAATCGGCACAGCACTGCAACGTGAAGGTCAATTCAGTATTCCCCATAAGACACGCATCAAAAGCGATGAAATCAAAATAGAGTCCCTGTGCATAAAAGGCATCATCAAAGGCATCTCGCAGATCCTTGATGGAAAGGTGGGATTTTTCGGTGTGGACCTCATCACTTCCATATCCTTCCGGACCATTTCCGTGATCCCAGAAAATGATGTCCTTAAGATCTGTTTCGTAGAGATTGGCGGCATACAGAAGGAAGGAAGCGAGGGTTCCCCTTTCCATCATGCCGTGACCGCTGTTAAAATCATCCTCCAAAAGGATCATTTTACCTTCACGGATCTCCCAGATCTGGTTGTTCTTAGAGAGCGTCGCTGTCGACCTGCTGCCGTCCGCGTTGATACGCACAAGATCCTCCGCATGGATCTTATCCTCGTAGTTCCAGGGCTGGTTGTTCTTGTCATCTTCATCCGTTACATGCCAGGTATTAGTCCCGCCGGTCATGACGATCACCCGAAGATCATCACCGTTGTAACAGCGCAGGGCTTTCATCATCTCCTGTATACTCTTCGTTGCATAATAGTTGTCGGATTCAAGATCCGAGCCGTTCATATAGATCATGATCGTCCGACTGATTTTTTCATCGGAGGAATTCATGGAAGAAGGTACAAAGGAATCGAGGTCCTGATCACTTTCAGTATCAGCATAAACAGGCCATGAAGTCTCTTTCGGTTCGGGATCATCCGACTCCTCGATGGCCTTGACAAACCGGGCATAGAGTTCCTGCGGCGAAATGGCTCTGCCGTTTTTATCAAACTTCACATTCTGCTGTGGCTTTAATATCCGGTTGTGAACAAGGGGTTTCCCCGTGGTCAGAGCCTGTGTGACCTCGTCCGCGTAATTGGGTACGCCGATGAGGAATAACTTTGTTTTCCAGACCTTTCCCTTGCGTACCTTGGCATCAGAACCTCCGGTGGCTGATATGAGATTCGTATCAGCGCGGTAAGCGAGCTGAGGTGATGAGCGATCCACATTGATGACGCTGCCGTGCCTGTCACTGTCCGTGACCGTAACAACCACATCGATCTCGTTGATACCGAGTGCAATCGTATAGGTATCCCTGCCGTTGTACGTCACCGTGCAACCGTCAAAAGCATCTTTCGTAAGGAGCGCTCCTGCAGGAATGATATTGTCGAATCCACCTGTCTCCATCACATTGGCCGCGGTAAGTGAACTGAGTTCTTCGCAGAACGAAGCACGTTTTAACGCGTCATTCTCATTGTATGAACCGGATAAAAGCGACCGGATCCATGTCTGTTCGCGGATATAGCGTTCCTTCACCAAATCTGCAAACTCATCACTGTCATATACCGGAGTGTTGTTTGTCTTGGAAATACTGCGCACGGTCTGCGCCTTTTGACTGTCCGTCCCGGCCGACTTATCTGCACTCACCCGGTAGATCGTATCCGCAGGGTTATTCCGTGAAATGACCTTAAGCGGTTCTGTGATAATTCTGTAATTAGGAGAACTGACCGACAGCCTTCCCGGCATTATCTGTGAGATGTCAGTAACTGTCGTGCTCTCAGCCGCATAAGCGGTGACCGACCCCAAGGTCGTAAAAGGCGCAACAATGAACATAAATGCGGCAAGTGCAAGAGAAAACCTCCGTACATTCTTATACTTTTTCATATCCCTCTCCTGTCTGTTTTTCTCATATGTTTTCAGTATATCTGCAGGTCGGATAGCCTGTACATCCTAAAAATGTGCCATACTTTCCATTACGCTGTACTAATATGCTCCCGCATTTAGGGCGCTTCCTGGCGCTCTTATACTCATCGCAAGGATCCTCCATTTCCTTATGAAGGCATTCGAATACCTTTTGATTCATCCGACAGTCATTCAGGGCACGATGCGCACCATCCGTCGCTATATCATAATACTCAGCCAGGTCTGTGAGTTTATAATGTCCCAAACGTGGAAGATAAACTCTGGCAAGCTGAAGCGTATCGATGTAATCATTATCAAGAGTCTTACCCCAGAATCGATCCGCATCACGGTATAAGAACTTCATATCAAAAGTATGTATATTGTGTCCTACCAATACAGAATCGCCGACAAACTCAATAAAGTCAGCCAACACCTCTTCAAAGCAGGGACAATCCTTAACCATATCGTCCGTGATCCCGTTAACCTGACTTGCAAAAAACGGAATGGGCATGCCGGGATTCACAAGAGAGCTGAACTCATCCGTGACCTCTCCATCCTCCACTTTTACCGCTGATATCTCCACGACTTCATCATTATTACAGGATATTCCGGTTGTCTCCAAATCAAATATCACATAATCTTTGATATATGTATTCAGTTTCTTACCTGTCTTCTTTGCAAGCATACCTACTCCACTGCAACGGCTTCACCTGTACTCACATAACACACCGGCTTCTGAATCCCATAATTTAATGCCAATATGGCTTCTGATCCTTATGACTGTAACCCTTCATCCTCTCCCTGTAGCGATCAAGAATACTCTCATACCCCGCAAGAGCACCAGCCTTGAGGGTTCCGCTTGCTTTCATGGATTCAACAGCCTCGGCCAACTCCTTAAGATTGGCCTGTGCATTGTCTTTATAGTTATTGGACATGTTCATCTCAAGGCTTCGTATGATGCTGTCCAGTTCTTTCTCTGCTTTGCTCTTAAATAATCCCATATCTTATCACCATGATTCCGAGTCTTCAGCCCACGCCGCGAGCTCATTATACAGTTTTTCCGACAATCTGAGCGGAACCTGTTTTTTCTCAGCCATTAGTAAAGACTCCCAGCATTAACCACCGGCTGCGCATCATGGTTACCACACAGTACAACGAGCAGGTTTGATACCATTGCAGCTTTTCTCTCTTCATCCAGTACAACCGTGTTCTTTTCATTTAATCTTTCAAGCGCAAGTTCTACCATTCCGACAGCACCGTCCACGATGAGCTTTCTCGCATCGACAACTGCTGCTGCCTGCTGCCTCTGAAGCATTGCTGCTGCGATCTCAGGAGCATATGCAAGATAAGTGATACATGCGTCAACGACCTCAAGACCCGCACTCTCTACCTTGTTCTGGATCTCATCCTTGATGCGGCTTGCTACAAGTTCTGTCGAGCCTCTGAGGCTTCCGTCGTCTGCTTCACCGTCGCCGGTAGTATCTATATTGTCGGTAACATCATAAGGATAGATCTTTACGACATTACGGACAGCGGTATCACGCTGAAGAGAACGTGAAATATTGTCTTAGTTCTTTTAAAGCCCTTTCCTCATTTGCCTTGCATCTTCTTAAATCAATGATAATATTCTGAGCCTGATGCGAAGCATTTTGAACCGTATTCTTAAACAAATTCTTACCTTCACCTTGCGGAGCCTTCATTTCCCACGGCAACCCTAAAAGCATTATATCAGGCATTCTCAATCCTTTAATTTCATGTGTTGGAATCAGTTCTATATCGTAGCCATTTTCCAAAAATGTTTTAACCGTACGATATTCATATTCTTTTAGATGGACGCCATTTTGCGTCAGTTTTCCTTTATCCATATCAAATATATTACCACACTTCTCACATAACCGCGATCTTTTCCTCACGCCATCTTCCTCTCCCTGGCTTCCTCCCACATCAGGATCCCGCAAACCTTGAATGAAAAACTAAAACGCGACTGAAATATCGCCTAATTACATAAGACTCATTTATGAGCCTGTCAGGCCCCTTATTCGGGGTGCTTTTTTTCTCGAAAAGTGTTATAATTCCATCATCCGAATGCAGTATGTTATATCGAATGGCATAGCAAACAGACGACTCGATACCTTTTATGCAGAAGTAAACTCGACCCGTCTATTACATATGCTATCGTATCGATCACTATCTGCATTTGAAATCCGGTTTACTTGTTCTTCTTGAACAGGTCAGGCATTAAGTGGACTTCATCTGGCGGGATGAGGTCCATTTTTAATAAACTGAACAATGCCCACATATCCTCATCATCTTCGTTGATCAGTTCATAAGGCGCCTTATTCCCTAACCCTGGTCTGCGCGTACTGTTGATGTGATTCATCAGCAACGTCATGTCTTCCTGTGTGTAAGGGTTAAGGCTTTTTCCTCTCGGAATCACATATCCATTACAGCAGTCGATGGGAAATTCGTGGCAAAAACGTTCTATAATTACTTCCTTAATCGGCTTATTTATGAGTACAATATTACCTCCCCTCAATCAAAAAAGGAAGGTGTCTGCGGTCAAAGCCGCCCGCCCTCATGTTACGGCATCAACACCTTCCATTTGTGTACCTTGGTTATGGATGTACAACAACGTGCTTTTTCATAATGCATTATCCTTAGACCGGAAGAGCTGCTTCGCCCGGAATAGTTATCTCAATGTTCAACTTCCCGCCAAATGCTTGCGCCAATCTATCCAGTGTAGATATGGATGGATTAGAAACTCCACGTTCGATCTTTGATATATCTGATTGATCGATCCCGCTCATTTCAGAAAGCTGTTTCTGAGATATACCGAGTCTGGCTCTGGCTGCAATGATCGAATTACCCAAAGTGATATTGGCCTCGTTGACTTTTTCAACCAAAACTCCATCGCAGTAGATCGTCTCTGTCTCAAGATCAAGGTCATCATTCCATATAATTCCATAACCGCCCATCAGTTTTCCGCTCATGAACAGTTTTCTATCATTGAGTGCCGTCAGTTGCGGATACTTACTATACAAAATCGAGACATCATATTCCATTACAGATCCGTCCTGAAATGTTACTCTCAGAACCGTCCCTTTTCCAAATGCAAGTTTACATGCTTTGTGAAACATAACCAATTCCTCCGGTTAACTCAACGGCGGAAGCTTAATATACTTCTCCGTCTCCCACATCTCCAATAATTCCTTACGGTATTTTTCAACAAATTCTTTAACCAACGCTTTTGCTTTAGCAGGAAATTCTCCCTCCATGATCTCACCAGTCTCGATCAAAAACGGAGCATCGAAATCCTGCGTTATAGCATGTATATGCGGCGGGTTATGTTCTTTGTTCCGCAAATACATAACAATGATTATTCCATAAAAATGACTTATTGTAGGCACCCATCTTCCTCCTTTTCTCATAAATAAGTATAGGGTATATACCCCCCTAATGTCAATATTTTCGAAGCGCGACACCGTGAGTCCGAAGGACAAGTGGATGCGCTTATTCTACCGACAGTAGTAATTCCTCAATGGCCGCTTTATCGTTCACACTGTATTCTTTAAGCTCATCTCTTTCGATTTCCTTTGTGATCTCATCGTTCATCTCGTTATACTCTTCTCGTGTGATAATTTCCGTATTCGAAGTTATATAAATAGTGAGATTAGTAGACAGTCTTACAGCACTGAATCCAAGCCATCAAAAGCATGTAGATACGGAGAATCCGATATCCATTCCGATCTCTCATTCTCAGCCGTTTTGGGATTGATCTGGATTACACAGCTGATCATCTCAGGTTCCACATGTCGTATCACACGTTGAAAAGCCTTGTATCCGATATATTCTACCAAAAGATCTGCAATCACATAGTCGGATTTTGGAAGTTTTTCATACTCGGTAATAAGATCAACCTCCAGACATTCCAATATCCCTGACAGATCATCATATCGCTCTTTTACCGCTGTAAGATACTCCGCATTAATATCTACTCCATAGATTTTTTCATAATACTTTGGCGTAATATGTTCCAGGCCGTTTCCACCGGCAACTCCAAGAATCATTATATTTCCGCACAGTTCCTCATAAATATGCGGTTTCGCGCGCAACATCTCATAAGTATAAAACTGATCTTTCATGATCCGATTCAATGCCTGTAACTGCTGTACACTTTCCAGACTCATATGATTTTCATAATCGGACAGACGTATTTTCTTCCACGGATTCATTTTCTTACACCCAACACAGAAACTCGGACAATCGTTTGGTTCAAGAGCCGGTGCCGTCGTATTTCCGGGCTCCCAGCATCCAGAATCTGTAGCTAAGAAAGAAGAACAGGATGCCAACAAAGGGAGACAGCCACGACAGGATCGGGACCGAATCCGGTCTTAAGATCACCAGGCTGGGATAATAGGCAATGAATGCGATCGGCAACACGAAAGTAAAGATAAACCGGAATACCGGATCAAATATCGTGATTGGATATTTGGCATAATCCTTAAGCTTAAAGAAGAAATCCAGAATAAAGAATGAATTCTGGATCCAGAAACATGTTGCTGCCGCTGCGTTCTGCAATGCGATCATCACAAGTGAAGCCGATATAAGAAAAACGATCAGCTTCACAATTGCAAGTGGTGTTACCGGCATCATCATTTTATGCCATGCATAGACGATCGTGCCGATACCGAAAGCCAGCTGTCCGAGTCCCTTAATGTCAAAGACCTCCGACTGGAAGTAGAAAAACATGTTGATCGGACGGAAACAGTACTTTATGAAATCTCCGTCCCGCACATACATCCGAAGGCTCCAGTTATTGTCAAAAAAGCACTGTACCGGCGTGATGGATACGAGCGAAAAACCATAGAGAAACAGCATCTCGTAGTAGTTCCATCCGTTGATCGTGGCAAAGTTTTGAAACAATACCCAGAAACTCACAAAGCCTGCCACGTTCGTAAGTACCATGCCAAATGTGGAGATAATGAAATCCGCACGGTAGCTCATCTTGCTCTTAATATCCTGTGCAAGTATCTTACGATAAATACGTATATAAAACAACAATCCTTTCTTTTTCATACCTTCAACCTCCGTTCACCGTTACCTGGCGAATGGAAATGCGCCAGAAAAGGCTTGTAAGTATTGTCAGTGTTACGCACCAGAACAGTTGCAGCAAAAGCATCTGCATAACCTCGCAATGCTCCGTTGTCTTCATAAGCAGAATGCGAAGCGGCGTATTGTAGATCGACTGGAACGGCATGCAATATGCGATCTTCTGAAGTCCCTGTGGAAAAAAAGCGAGTGGGATCGTTGCACCCGAAAACAGAAGCACGATCACCTGTTTCATGATATTGATCCCCCAGATCGATTCCGTATACAGGCAGATCGTCCCAACAAACAGATCGATATTGTAATTAATGACAACACCCATTATCACAGCCGGCACAAAGAAAAGCAGATTGAGTCCGGGCACAACCGCTCCCCCGGTTACGATCTCAATGACGATAAATGTAGGCAAAAACACCGAAAAGAAATTCGTGACCAGAGACCCTGAATATGACCAGAACAGATAGTGTCTGTAGCCCATGGGTTTTATAAGTTCCAAAACGATCTTACCCGACTGGATGCTCCGCCCGATCTCCCAGACAAAATACATTTCCATAAAAGAAAACAACGAGGAGGCCAGCACAACATAGATCAGTGTGTCCGTAAAAGTCATACCATTTACAACATCCGTCGGCGATGAAGCATAGATCGCTTTCCACAGGTGGTAAATGACTGCGATATACACCAGATTTCCGAAAAACAGAACAAGTGCGGACATACGGAAATGCAGGGACTCCATAATGCCTGCCCTAAGCAGGGCGGTATATTTCCTAAGATTCATCGAACCCCTCCCTCATAGATCTTCCTGATAACGTCTTCCGTGGAGATCTCCTCGATCTGCATATCACGGATCTTCACAGACTCCTGGATCGTATTCAGCACTTTCATAACACTTGTCTTTTCCTCATCAACGAGGATCGAGATCCAGCCTTCGGCGTTCCCGGTCTCAAGATCGGGGAATAATGTCTTTATCGTTTCATGCTGCGTGACAGGATCGCCGACGATCCTGAGTTTCAAAGTCCTGTAAGAGCCAAAGAAGCTCTTTAAATGCTGCATGTCGTTATCATAGAGCATCTTCCCCTTGTCTATGATCATGATGCGCTTGCAGAGCGCATCCACATCCCCCATATCGTGCGTAGTCAGTATAACGGTGGTATGCTTTTTCTCATTAAGAAGCCGGATCAGTTCGCGGATCTTGGCCTTCATTGACACATCCAGACCGATGGTGGGTTCGTCAAGGAATACGATCTTAGGATTGTGCAGGAATGCTGCAAGTATATCGCTTAACGTCCTCTGTCCCAAGGACATCTGTCGTACCGGCTTATGTAGCAGGCTATCCATATCCGCGATCGAATCATAGAAGGAAAGCATCTCACTATACTGGTCATCCGGTATCTGATAAATGTCTTTTAACAGTTTAAGGGATTCGATCAACGGCAAAGCCCACCACAGCTGGGAACGCTGACCGAAAACCACACCGATATCCTGCGAATTTTTCGCCCGGTTCTTATATGGAACGACTCCGTTGACCAGTATCTCTCCCGCTGTCGGTTCGAGCACGCCCGTCATCATCTTGATAGTCGTTGATTTTCCGGCACCGTTAGGTCCCAAGTAACCTACGATCTCTCCCCTTGGGATTTCTAACGATATATGGTCAACGGCCGTGACTGTCTTATAGTCTCTGGAAAAAAGGTCCATGAGGCTTCCCATTAATCCTTCTCTTCGGTTCAGCACTTTGAACTCTTTTACGATATCGTTCATCACGATCGCGTTTTCGTTTTTATTCATCCGCTTCATTCTCCTTGAAAATTTTGATAATTTTGATTATACTCTGTTCAAGATAAGAAAAATAGTCATAATATTCTTCATTTTTATAACAATATTTTATAGAGGTGTAAGATAGTGATAAACGAATACCGTGGTCTTGTCAGGACCAGAGATGACGGATCAGAACTGATCAACTATAACGATGCGTCTTTTCCCTCCTATATCCATGACGGATATGTCTACAGCGGATGCACGTGGGAAAAAGTTACGCACTTTCATAAGGACATCGAATTGCTCAGTGTCCATACTTCCTGCATGGGCTATTGTGTAAACGGTGACAGTATCTTTTTGGAAAAAGGGGACACGATCTTTGTCAATTCGGATCAGCTGCACTACTCCTATGCAATACCGCCCAGAGAAGGCAGATATGTGATCGCTGTACTGCATCCCCGGATCCTGTGCTCCAACTACGCAGTAGAAGCCAAGGCTGTTCTGCCGGTGATCAGCAACAAAAAAATCCCCTATATCCATTTCAGGAACGGGGATAGGGACGCTGCTGCAATACAGGAGCTGATGTTTTATTTGCACAGACAGGCTTTGGGAAATGAATTCCTTATCACGAAGACCTTTTTTGAGATCTGGAATATCATCATGACGCGTTTTAATGAGACGGGAGATTTCAGCCGGGACGAATATGTAAATAAGGATGTGCACAATGAAGTGCTTAAGGCAATGATGAATTACGTTGACAAGAATTACATGAACAATATAACACTGAATGAGATCGCCTCTGCAGGCGGTGTCAGCAAGTCACTCTGCAACTCGATATTTACCAAATTCACACAGATGACCCCGATCGAATACATCATGCATTTTCGTGCAAGGAAAGTCGCTGACCTTTTGCAGGAAGGCGACCTGTCCATGACGCAGATCGCAGAGAAGACAGGTTTCTCCAATGCCAGCTACATGACGGAAACCTTTAAGAAATTCTATAAGTTCTCTCCTCGCGAGTATAAAAAGAGCATAAGCAACAATAATAACGACCATAAGTACAGCTAGTTGACGGATCTCCCGTTCCTTCCCATTTTTATTCTTCATGACCGAAATACTATCGGGAGATCCATGTACGGCTACATCTGTATAACCATCTGATTTATGGTGTCAAATCTATATCTTCATTCCAGAGGCATGTTACTCCTGCCATAATGCCTGTCTCGTACCTCACTCCACTTGCCGCTTCCGTCCTTATTCCAGACTTGTGTCCAGTCATGACCGAACCAGGATTCATAACCCGCATTATCGAAGTTATGATCAGTTATCTCATAATGATCGACACTGATGATATCCTTCGGTTGATTGACCGTTATCCATTCCGTTTCAGACAGGTACAGATAGAAACCGTCAACCTTCTCCATATCGATATCGTCTCCGAAGCAGAGGGTGAGGTAAATGTCTCCACCTTTCCGATTAATATATACCGATTGCGGACTGACATTAGGGATATTACGCCTGCAGGAAATAATACTGTCTGTCAGGTCCCCCCTCATTACATCATATTCATTAAAAATGCAGGAGTCACCGTCGAAAATATATGTATAATCCCTTCCGTCAACAACTGTCGCTTTTATTCCAAGGATATTATCCGGATCATATTCATATTTTTCAGCATCACTGCTGAAGTTCAATACTCTTCTCCCTTTTATCCAGCCAAACATAACAGAAGATACCACCGACAGTAACAGAATCATCACGAGAATGACCCATTTCCATCTGATGATCATCTGAGTCATACTCAGTCTGTCATCTGACCCGCGCACTTCTTTCTCATGTGTGATATGAATACCGATATGACCAACGCCAAGTATAAGTGATCCGACAATCAGGAAAATGTTGACCCCATATATGCCCAGAAGAAGAAACGCAAGCACGGGAAGCGTTGCTCCGGCTACGGGAAAACTGCAAAAAGAACTGTACTGATCCTGCATCGTCTTCGGGCTTTTAAAATACCTGTGCCAATACAATTCATACAGGATCATCAGAAGAAAGGAAACGATAAGCCAGCAATTCCACCATTTCCATCCATGTATATCAAAATCTGAAAACACCAATACAACAGCACTGCAAAGGATCTCTCCTATTCTTTCCAAAGTCAGAAGGATCTTACTTTCTTTTGCTGCATACCGATCATAATCTTCCGGTTTATTTTTCGTCCACTTTATATTAGGGACAAATAACATGATCAGGTATATAAGTCCCACATATGAGAATCCAAAATGCATATTCCAGCGCTGCTCCTTAATTGTACCTTTATCCGTTATAATTTATACTGCAAGATAAATCTTTATTCAGTACTGTATTTCCAGCATATCCATAAGTCTTATAAAAGTATCCTGACCATCCAGACAGGTATCAGTAAGCCATCCCTTTTCATCTCTCCATTCAGAGAGCCCCCTGTAATAGTAATTCTTCTTCTCATCCAATATTATAAAAGGTATCACATTATGCCGCAGGCATTCCTTTAATGCTACAAGACGTCCGACTCTGCCGTTTCCGTCCTGAAACGGATGGATACACTCAAACTCAGCATGCAGTGCTATAATATCTTCCACTGTAGCATTTTCCTTGGCGTTATACTCTTCCAGCAACGCCATCATGTGCTTATTAACATCCGATGGCTTGGATGTCTCTCGGCCACCTACCACATTCGCACGTGTTTTATAATCGCCAACCGCAAACCATCCGAGTGTAGAATCCTTCGTGTCATGTTTCAGTATATAATGCAGATGTTTGATAATATCCTCTGTCAGTTGAGCCTCCGCAATATCTATTACATAATCGATTGCTCGGAAATGATGTACTGTTTCCAACACATCATCTACAGGGATGCCGTCACCCACATCAAGGGTATTTGTCTCAAAAATCAACCTTGTCTGATCCTCAGACAGCTTACTTCCCTCAATATGATTGGAATTATATGTCATTCTGACCTGTAGCTCGTGATATAGTCCTCCCGGAAGCTTCATCTCTTTTTCTTCTCTGAGCACTTGTAATATCTTATTTTCAGAGACTTCCTTCATCAGGGGCTTCGGATCCACGCCAAGATAGTCTGCTATCTTTTGCAAACTGCGATTTGAAAGTTTTTCACCTTTCCCTATCTTTGCTATGGTTCTTGTAGAAAGCCCAAGTTGTGTAGAAAGTTCGGTCTTTCCGATTCCCCTGTCTTTAAGAGTTTTTTCAAGAATATCATATGAGATCACAATCTCACCTCCGATAGAATCTTTACATATTTTAGCAAAATAAGGCCAAAAAGTAAAGATTTCAGCGGGATAATGTCGTAAAAGTAAAGAAACCGGCAGATTCCGGAGTTCAAGAAGTAAAAAAGTTGAAGGTATGATTTAAGAACGATACTGAAATATCCCTACCGTCCCTTTTCCAAATGCCAGTTTACATGCCTTGTGAAACATACCCAATTCCTCCGATCAAACTCTATCAGCATTTTTCCATACTGCTTTTATCCATCAGGAAATCATATATGCTCATCGTTACAATTCCCTTCTCATCTCTGGAAGTCTTCACAACGTCTCGAACCAAAACAATCTTTTTGAAAGAGTCATCAACATTATTAAGAGATTCCTTTTCTTGTCTTTCCTTCTCCTGATCAGGGATTTGAAAAGCAGACTGAATGTAGTATCTTTGACTTCCCATGTTAGCCACAAAATCTATTTCCAGTTTTCTCTTTTCCTGTTTTCCTTCACAGTTACGCTTTCTTATTTCCACTACACCGACATCGACTGCGTAACCTCTTGAAAGCAGTTCATTATAAACTACATTTTCCATCAAATGAGTTTCTTCCACCTGACGAAATCCTAATCTGGCATTTCTGAGTCCAATGTCTTCATAGTAGTATTTAAGTGGCGTCCCGATATATTTTCTTCCTTTTACATCATACCTGTTTGCTTCATTTATAATAAAAGCATCCTTTAGGTATCCTATATATTGCACGATCGTATTTCTTGAGACTTTTGATTTGAGTACGCTTTTAAATGTTGCCTCTATCTTTGTCGGATTTGTAAGTGATCCAACCGCTGAAGCAAGCACATTCAAAAGTGATTCCATTTCTTCCGTCTTCTCAATACTGTTGTGCTCAATTATGTCACTTATATATGTTTTTTCAAAAAGATCCGTCAGATACTTTATCTTTTGCTGGTCTGTGCGCATTCCCCATATAAGCGGTAGTCCTCCATATGTGACATATTCTGCCCATCCATGATAGATGTCCCCTTTGTAATTCTGCATCGCCTCCTGAAAAGTCAATGGATAAACATGAACCTCGTCACCACGCCCTCTGAACTCTGTAAGGATATCACTGGACAGAAACTTTGAATTACTTCCGGTCACATAAATATCAAGGTTCTTTATATGTAACAACGAATTAAGGACTTCCTCAAAATCTCCAAGCATTTGTACTTCATCTAGAAGAAGATAATAATCTTCTTTGTCCGTAATTTGTTCTTTTACAAACTTGAGCAAAACATCCGGATCACGATATTTTGCATTCTCTTTTTTATCAAATTCCATCTCGATGATGTGCTCTTTATCCACACCTTCGTTTAACAAGTATCCCTTAAAAATAGTAAAAACAAGGTAAGACTTTCCACATCTTCTGATCCCGGTAACAATCTTAATCATGCCATTATGCATACGATCTTTTAAGTCTTCCAAATATTTATCTCGTTTTATTTCCATTTGACACCTCTGATAATTTTGGACTCATGAGTCTTCTTTTATCATTATATCATCTTGCACGGCTTTTACAATGCATATTTTTACATTTTCGGACACATGTGCCCGATTTTGTCAAAATCTCCTCAACAAACGCCTCTTAAAAAGGCTGGTTCTAAAATTAATAAGTCTTCTTCTACATATAAGAACGGCGAATATGTCATAGCAGAAAAAGTAAGAAGATTATATCGGAAAAGTCTTTGTTTTTGTCTGTTGGACGAAGTCCCGCGATGAAATAGGGCGCGAAGCGGCCTATGAATGCGGTCCTCAGAACCATATGTATGTTGCCGCGTGGCTTGTAGGAACTGGTGCGCCAGCGCGACATCCGAAAACCTATACTATCCTCTGCCCATACTCCAACAGAGTATCACTGGGAAGATCAACCATGTCACTCCAGAAGATACATGCTCTGCTCTCATCCAAGGGTTTTATACCCCTATTCTACTTCAGGCATAAGTACGATATTCTACCCTCAATCAAAAAGGCGCGGATTTCCAATCTAGTCCCGGGTGTTCGCCCCGGCGGTGCTGGAACTCGGAGCGCGAAAGAGTCAGAGGCTCGCAGGTTTATAGGATAAATAAAGGGCGACTGCTTACGCAGTCGCCCCTGTTTTTGGCAAATATATCGCGAAATATCCGTAGAAGTGCAGGTGTAATCCTTGTAATTTAAAGCGGATTGGTCTGAGCGTACTCTATGGCTGCTGAATTAAACGCATCTGAATCAACATCCGCAAAATAGCGCTGATGCCATCTGGTATAATCTGCTTGTTCGCGGATCAAAACAGAAATGAATCTTTCCGTGTCAACAGTCCCCAATTTTTCTATAAGGCAATTGATTCCTATATCCATTATTTCTGCTGTACTTATACTATTCATTCTCCGTCACCTCCCATTCTCTTACAAACTGTGTGGGATCAACAATTTTGATTCTGTCTGAGTTATACTTTAATATCCGGTCATCAGTCGTTAAGAAATAGTCACATTCAGCTAAGATTGCACATGCAACATGATATGCATCCGCTGTTTTTACACCTGTAGATATTATATCATCCGCAATCTTTTTAGCATCCTCTGCCCTATCGGAATCTATATATTTCGAAACATTCTCTTTGACAAACTTTCGAATAGCTCCTTGGCGAATAATATATGGGTTCTTACTGTTTTCATACATCAAAACATACGAAGCAGCAAGTTCTAAGTCATTGTTTTTTATCATTCGCTGTATTTGCAATTTTGCCTGAGTCTCAAGAGATATACGAACTTGAGACTGATCATCATATGGACGATTATAACAACAATTATCTAAATATACTCTCATAACCGTTTACACTCAATAATATTTGTTTTACGCTATTATTATACCACATCATCTTCGTCGGACCCAGCATTTTCTCTGCCGCCTTGAATAATTGATACATTTACATTTTTAAGGCCAATTTTCTACAATATACCTTTTTGAAGGAACAATTCATCTATTTGCTTCTTCTCATCGTCATCAATATCCTTCAAATTGGCTCTGATTTCCAAAAGATAGTCCCTCTCAAATCCTATATTTGAAATATTCTTAAGCACTTTCGTAATTACTCTAACCATACTATGAGGGTATTCATTTGCGACATGGTTTTCATTGAGAGTATGCCAAAACAAAGTATCCACGCTTTTGGGCATAGTACCTTTGCAAATTATTCCGGCCGCTTCTTCAAAAGCAAATTCCAATTCCGGCAACAATTCAACAATTGCTCGGTTTTCCTCCTCCAATAGAGGAATCGGCTTACATTCTTTTCTGTTACTGAGATACGCCTTTAACAAATTATTCCACCACTCTTTTTTCTGTGCAACATCCATATTCATTAAACGATTATCTATCGCATCCTTCCAGTTATTGAGTATCGCCGGATCATCACCCATGGGATAATACACACCCGTGATATCATCTTCTCCGTTTAAAGCCTCCTGCACACGGGCTGTATATGTCTGATCGTCATAAGTAAACTCCATCTCTATCAACGGAGCCTCACCCTGATCCATGACTCGCCACACCACGGCTTCCGCTCCATCCGGAGCTTTAAAAAGGTCCTCACACATAGCAAGCGCCTCTTCCTCCGTTATCTCATGCCACGGATTAGCTATCTGCTCATTGTTCGTATCAGGCATAACCTCATCACTCTCTCTGCCACATCCGATCCCCGTCAATACCGCTGTCACCAGTATAAGAACTGTACCGATTAACTTTTTACCAAACAGAGCCATTTATGTCTTCTCCTTGTTTATTGATTCTTCCACTTCATCAGATGATACTTTGAACGATCATCCCAACCCTCTTTACAAACGCAAACATTTGTTCTATAATAACATCATGAATGACTACAGACGTTTCAATGATATAGATGTTATATGTGAGATGAAGAACTCCGGTGAAGTCGTACCGTTAAGGCTTCAAATCCGCAGTGAAGATGGTATGTTGCAGCAGTACAACATCCACAACTACCGCATCGTGCGAGGCAAGATCGGACAGATCATGCCGGATGGTGTGCCCGTCACGAGCTCAACATCCGTATTCGAGTGCACAATTCCCGTATTCGGCACAAACAAGATCGTCTACCTGTACTTCAATCCCTCACAGGAAAAGAAATGGTGGGTAACTGCGACGTTAAAGTAGACTGCCCGTTTTCAATGCTTCTTGCCGTTCTGTTATCATATAATACAAAATAACACAATAGTTTTTATTCTTCAATCCAAATAGCAGGGCGTATTCCATACCTTTTCATGTGTATGCGGTGAGGATAAGTATGCACATGGAGGATAATATATGGCAAAAGACGAAAAACTGAATAATGATGCGGCCGTGGAATGCGTAGATTACCACAATCTCGACACCTGCGACAGTTATGACAGCATGGATATCGCATATCAGAACAAGGACATTATGTCCAAGGTGCTTGCGGATAACTATGCCGACGCTTTCTATGAGGTGCTTGGGCTTACTATCCCAAGGATAGTGGAGGCTAAGCCGACTAATCTGCCTGCGATAGAAGCCAATGAGCTTCGTATGGACAATCTATTCCTCTTGGCTGACGGCTCATATGCTATCATTGATTATGAGAGTTCTGCCTCAGACGAGAATAAGATCAA
>ODAI013862076.1_pt1 | contig 18931 bp, 14 predicted proteins | sample 1539321 | NCBI WGS metagenome assembly ODAI01 (sample SAMN02144231, study PRJEB22623) | gut metagenome | biome: sheep rumen | host: Ovis aries | place: New Zealand
CCTTTTCACGTCACAAAAAAATATTTCAACGACTTTTTTTATCAAAAATATACGGAAATTACACAAGAGGCTGATTTGCAGCAAGAAAAATTTCAGAAGGAAATACGGCAGCAAACCGGATAATCACAGGAAACGGAGGGAACGGAGCGGCCGGGACAACCAACCCGCTCCGATAATCAGGGAAAAGGCAGGACGGAACTATATTATATATATAAGGAGATCACTGATACAATTTGTGTCGTAATTCAGCAATGTGTTCCGAACTGATATAATCATCATATTCCATCATCTTATCGATAATACCATTTGGCGTTAACTCGATGATGCGATTCGCTACCGTCTGGATAAATTCATGGTCATGTGAAGAGAAAAGAATATTCCCTTTAAAAGTCTTCAGGTTATTATTAAAGGCCTGAATAGACTCCAAATCCAAATGGTTCGTTGGAGTATCCAAAATCAAGCAATTAGCATTCTTCAGTTGCATCCGGGCAATCATACAACGCATTTTCTCACCCCCAGAAAGAACATTCACCTTCTTTAGGACTTCCTCTCCTGAGAACAGCATTCTACCTAAATAAGACTTCATCTGCACCTCATTCTCTGAACTAAACTGATTCAGCCACTCAATCAAGTTCATGTCTTTTTCAAAGAACGCGGTGTTATCCAATGGCAGGTAGGCGGTTGTAATCGTAACGCCCCAGTTGTACGTACCTGTATCTGCTTGCCGATTGCCATTGATAATCTCGAACAATGCGGTCATTGCTCGTGGATCACGGCTCAAGAAGACAATCTTATCCCCTTTCTCAACGACAAAATTCACGTTATCAAACAAGACCTCTCCTTCCTCAGTTTCCGCGCGGAGACCTGACACTTCAAGTATTTGGTTTCCTGGTTCTCGCTCCATATTAAATATAATACCCGGATAACGGCGAGAGGAAGGACGAATATCAGCTATATTCAATTTCTCCAGCATTTTCTTACGACTGGTCGTCTGCTTACTTTTTGCGACATTGGCACTGAAACGGCGGATGAACTCTTCCAACTCCTTCCGCCTTTCCTCCATCTTAGCCTTCTGGTTTTGCAGTTGGCGTAGAGCCAGCTGACTAGATTCATACCAGAAACTATAATTTCCTGCAAATAAGTTCACGCTGCCATAATCAATATCCACGGTATGTGTGGATACAGCATCCAGGAAGTGCCGATCATGACTTACAACCAATACGGTATGTTCATAATTAGATAAAAACTCTTCCAACCAAGAAACGGTGTCTAAATCCAAATCATTCGTCGGCTCATCAAGTAACAGATTCTCTGGATTACCGAATAGTGCCTGGGCTAGCATAACGCGCACCTTTTCCTTACCACCTAATTGAGACATCAGAAGATGATGGTTCGCTTCTTTCACGCCTAGATTACTCAACAGGGATGCTGCATCGCTTTCAGCATTATAACCTCCTAGTTCGGCAAACTGAGTTTCGAGATGAGCCACTTCAATACCATCTTCATCTGAAAAATCAGGTTTTGCATAAAGCGCATCACGCTTTTTCATCACATCCCACAAAACAGCATGACCCATCAACACCGTATCCAAAACCGTGTACTCGTCCCACTTGAAATGGTCCTGACTTAGAACAGAAAGACGTTCACCCGGGCCCATGGTTACGCTTCCCTTTGATGGCTCCAATTCACCAGATATAGCCTTCAAGAAAGTAGATTTTCCCGCGCCATTCGCCCCTATCACACCATAGATATTTCCATTTGTAAATTTTAGGTTTACATCTTTGTATAAAACTCTTCGGCCAAATTGAATAGCCAGATTTGAAACTGTAATCATTACAATAGATTTTCTTAATTAGACCGCAAAGATACATTTTTTCCATGAAAGGCATGTGACACTCTGACAGATTTTGTCTATTTTTGCACGGTCAAAGTCCAAAGGCATAATATTTGTAGACCGAGATTAAAACTTTTTATCATGAAAAGAAACAAGAAAAATAAAAGACATCCATATAATATGAAAGAGAAAGAAGAAAAGAAACAAGAAGAGGTAAACGTAGAGGAAAACGTAAATGAGGTAGAAACTCCACAAAACGAGCAACCTCAAGAAGAGCAAGCTGCCGAATCGGATTCCACAGCCCCTTCTGACGAACCTACTCATGAAGAAAAACTTATGGAGCAGTTGGCTCAAGCCAACCAGACCATTGAGGAACAGTCAGATAAGTATCTACGCCTTTCTGCCGAGTTTGACAACTACCGCAAGCGGACAAACAAAGAAAAGGCTGAACTCATTCTAAATGGTAGCCAAACCACCATTAAAGCCATACTTCCTGTATTAGATGATATGGAAAGAGCATTGAGCAATATGGGGAAGTCGGATGAACTTCGCCCTGCTTTAGAAGGAGTGGAACTTATTTATAATAAGTTTATTAAGATCCTTGAGCAACAAGGAGTAAAGAAAATTGAAACAGAAAATCAAGAATTCAACACAGACTACTGTGAAGCCATTGCCATGATTCCAGCTCCATCCGAAGAGATGAAAGGGAAAATCATGGATTGCGTCCAGACAGGCTATATGTTGAATGATAAAGTAATACGTCATGCAAAAGTGGCAGTAGGACAATAACTATGGCAAAAAGAGATTATTATGAAGTGTTGGGCGTTAACAAAGACGCCAGTGCGGATGAAATAAAGAAGGCTTATCGGAAGAAAGCCATTCAATATCACCCAGACAAGAATCCGGGAGATAAGGAAGCTGAAGAAAAATTCAAGGAAGCAGCCGAAGCCTATGAAGTTCTAAGCAATCCGGAAAAGCGTCAGCGCTATGATCAGTTCGGACATGAAGGTCTGAATGGAGCCGGTGGTTTTGGCGGTTTTGGAGGAGAAGGCATGTCTATGGATGATATCTTCTCTATGTTCGGCGACATCTTCGGCGGACGAGGTGGCTTTGGTGGATTCGGGTTCGGAAGTAGCCGATCTGGATCTGCTCAACGCAAATTCCGAGGATCCGACCTACGAGTAAAGGTAAAGTTGAATTTGAAAGAAATCTCGACCGGAGTCCAAAAGAAATTCAAACTCAAGAAATATGTTACCTGCTCACACTGTCATGGAACAGGTGCTGAAGGAGGCAGTGGCATGGATACATGTCCTACTTGTCATGGTACAGGAACCGTTACTCGTACACAGCAGAGTCTTTTCGGAACAATCCAAACGCAATCAGCATGTCCACAATGTGGCGGTGAAGGTAAAATCATCAAGAACAAATGTAAGTACTGTGGTGGTGAAGGCATTGTCTATGGCGAAGAAGTGGTAGAAGTAAAGATTCCTGCAGGTGTTGCTGAAGGAATGCAAGTCACCATCAACGGAAAAGGGAATGCAGCCAAACACAATGGCGTACCAGGCGACTTATTGGTTGTGATAGAAGAAGAACAACATCCGGAATTGATACGTGACCAAGAAGACTTGATTTATAATTTGCTCCTAAGTTTCCCAACTGCCGCATTAGGAGGATCTGTCGAGATTCCTACCATTGACGGAAAAGCAAAAGTAAAGATAGAGCCTGGGACACAACCTGGTAAAGTTTTACGATTAAGGGGGAAAGGACTTCCAATCATCAACAGTTATGGGGCAAGTACCGGTGTCGGTGATCTGCTTGTCAACATCAGTGTATACATCCCTGAGACATTGAATAAAGAAGAAAAGAACGCATTGGAAAAGATGCAGGATTCTGAAAACTTCCGGCCTAACCTATCCATCAAGGATAAGCTTTTCAGCAAGTTCAAGAATTTCTTCAATAAACAGTGAGTATCATGAACTATGATCAAACGGTAAACTATCTCTTTAACAGCGCACCCTCATTTCAGCAAGTTGGGAAAGATGCTTATAAAGAGGGATTAGAAAACACCCATCTGCTGGATGAGCACTTTAATCATCCTCACCGTTTGTTTCATACCGTCCATGTAGCAGGGACGAACGGTAAAGGATCTTGTTCGCATACCCTCGCTGCTATCTTTCAGGCAGCAGGGTATAAAACAGGACTCTTCACCTCGCCTCACCTCATCGACTTCAGAGAGAGAATCCGTGTAAACGGAGTTCCGGTTTCCAAACAATTTGTCATTGACTTTGTTAAACAAAACAAAGATTTTTTTGAGCCATTACATCCGTCCTTTTTTGAATTGACGACTGCAATGGCTTTCTATTATTTTGCTCAAGAGAAAGTAGATATTGCCATCATTGAAGTGGGCATGGGAGGCAGATTAGACTGCACAAATATCATTCAGCCTGATTTAAGTATCATTACAAATATCAGCTTCGACCACACCCAGTTTCTCGGTAACACCTTGGCTAAGATTGCTACTGAAAAAGCAGGAATTATCAAGGCTAGCACACCGGTCGTTATCGGAGAAACAACCGAAGAAACAAAGGCGGTATTTCTTGAAAAAGCCCGTTTAGAGAATGCACCAATTCATTTTGCAGAAGATGAACACAACATCCTTGGATATCAATGGGACAACAAAGGACAATTTGTTTACGACACAAAGAGTTATCCCTGCTTGGAGGGTGAGCTCAGCGGTCTTTACCAAATAAAAAATACAAACACGATTTTATCGGCAGTCAGGATTCTCAAAACGTTAGGATATCATCTTGACGATGCTTCCGTCAGAAAAGCCTTTTCTCATGTCTGCGAGATGACCGGATTAATGGGAAGATGGCAGAAACTTGGAGAAAAGCCAACCATCGTCTGCGATGCCGGGCACAATGTCGGAGGGTTCGAATACATTACTGAACAGCTTCAACATATCCATTTCAAGCAACTACACATCGTGTTCGGAATGGTGAACGATAAAGACATCAGTGGAGTGATTTCTCTCCTACCCAAAGATGCACATTACTATTTCACACATGCTTCCGTAAAAAGAGCCTTACCCGAAAAAGAACTGCAGGCGAAAGCTGAAAAAGCAGGGTTGCACGGCCAGTCATATCCAGATGTGCATACAGCCTTGGAAGCAGCCAAGAAAGCTGCTTCCCCCGAAGACTTTATATATGTCGGCGGAAGTTGCTTTATAATTGCAGATTTACTAAAATTTCACACTTTATAGTTGCACTTTTCTTTGAAAAGTTTGGGAAAACCGAATTAAATCTTTTTATTTGCAATAGATTTGAATCAATCATAAAAAGATTTTAATAGCATGATAAACACATCAACCCCAAACGGATATCTGTGTGGCTTAAAAAAAGCTGATTTCCAGAAAGAAATACAAGGGAAACAAACAGATCTTTTCATTCTGAAAAACAAATGTGGTGCTGAAGTAGCAGCAACAAATTACGGTGGCGCAGTTTGTGCCATTATGGTGCCCGACAAAAACGGTACATTTGCCAATGTCATTCAAGGCCACGATTCAATAGAAAACGTTGTAAATAGTCATGAACCTTTCCTAAGCACAATCATTGGACGATACGGGAACAGAATTGCCTTAGGCAAATTCCTCCTGGACGGGAAAGAATATCAATTAGCTATCAACAACGGTCCTAACCATTTACACGGTGGTCCTACAGGTTTCCACGCACGGGTATGGGATGCTGAGCAGACTGACGAACAAACCCTTCACCTGCACTACCTCTCAGCCGACGGTGAAGAAGGTTTTCCTGGGAATCTGGATATCCACGTTACCTATCAACTGAGTGATGACAATGAGTTCATCATCAACTATTCGGCTACTACCGACAAGAAAACCATCGTCAACCTGACACATCACGGTTTTTTCAGTCTTTCCGGCTTAGCCAACCCAACAGCAACCATCGATAATAACATCGTTACCATCAATGCTGATTACTATCTCCCGATTGATGACACCTCCATTCCGTACGGACAAGTAGCAGAAGTAGAGGGAACACCTTTCGATTTCCGTAATCCACACACGGTAGGTTGCCGTATCAATGATAAATTCCAACAATTAACATTCGGTGCAGGCTATGACCACTGCTTCGTTTTGAACAAACGCGAGGCAGGCACACTCACATTTGCAGCCAAATGTGTAGAACCAATTAGCGGTCGTAGCATGGAAGTCTATACCACAGAACCAGGAGTTCAGGTTTATACATCTAACTGGCACAACGGTTTCGCCGGTTGGCACGGAGCAACGTTCCCAGCACGTAGTGCTATTTGCTTCGAAGCTCAGCACTTCCCTGACACACCGAACAAGGGACACTTCCCTTCTTGTGTTCTGAAACCAGGCGAAGAATACAAGCAGACCACCATCTACAAATTTGGAATAGAAAAATAAAAAATAAATCAATTTAAATCTTTTAGTTATGTCACAACAACAGAAAAATGGAAATATCATCGCCATTATCACGATGATTTTCCTCTTCGGAATGATTGCATTCGTTACTAATTTGGCCGCTCCTATTGGCGTTATTTGGAAAAATCAGCCAGGTATTGAAGGTTCAAGTACTTGGGGTATGATGGGAAATATGATGAACTTCCTGGCATACTTATTCATGGGTATCCCTGCAGGTAAGCTTTTAACGAAAGTTGGTTACAAAAAAACAGCTTTAATTGCTATTGCAGTGGGTTTCATCGGTGTTTTCATACAGTACCTTTCTGGTATTATAGGTGTTGGAGCAACAATTGGTACATTACCTGCTAACTTCTTCGTTTATTTATTGGGTGCATTTGTTTGCGGTTTCAGTGTTTGTATGTTGAATACTGTTGTAAACCCAATGTTGAACCTCATTGGTGGTGGTGGTAAGAAAGGAAACCAATACATCCAATTTGGTGGTACATTCAACTCACTCACAGGTACAATCACTCCGATGTTCGTTGGTGCATTAATCGGTGAAGTTACAAAAGATACGGCTATCACGGACGTTAACCTGGTATTGTTTATCGCAATGGCAGTATTTGCTGCAGCATTTATCATTTTGTCTTTTATTCCTATTGCAGATCCTCAAAAGAAAGCAGACAATCTGGTTTACGAATCCAGTCCATGGCATTTCCGCCACTTCGTTTTAGGAGCTATCGCTATCTTCGTTTATGTAGGTGTTGAGATTGGTATTCCTGGAACATTGAATTTCTTCTTGGCTGATACAACTGGTAAGGGTGCTGGTTTGGATCCTGTTACAGCAGCTACTATTGGAGGTTTCGTTGCAGGTACATATTGGTTCCTGATGCTTTGTGGTCGTTTCGTTTTCGGTAGCGTTTTAGGAGGAAAGATTTCAAGTAAGACTTTGATGATTGCTGCTTGTACAATCGGAATCGTCTTAGTATTGTGCGCAATGTTCTCATCTGTAGAAACCCGTGTATCAATGCCTGTATTTACCGGTTCATCCTTTGAGATGGTTAAAGTTCCTATTGCTGCACTTTTGTTGGTTCTCTGTGGTATCTGTACATCAATCATGTGGGGATCTATCTTTAACTTAGCAGTAGAAGGATTGGGTAAATATACTGAAGCTGCTTCAGGTATCTTTATGATGCTTGTTGTCGGTGGTGGTGTATTGCCATTGATCCAGAACTTCATTGCTGACGCATCTACTTATATGTTCAGTTACATTGTTATCTTGCTCGGTCTTGCTTATATGCTTTATTATGCAGCTATTGGTAGCAAGAATGTTAACAAGGACATCAAGATTGATTAAACTTTTATTTAACCCTATAATACTTTAAAACCATGGACATAGAATTTGTTAGAAGCCGCTTCATTAAGCACTTCGACGGAACCACGGGATCCGTTTATGCATCTCCCGGCCGTATTAACCTGATTGGTGAGCATACTGACTACAATGGTGGTTTTGTATTCCCAGGTGCAGTTGACAAAGGTATCATGGCTGAAATCAAGCCAAATGGAAAAGATAAAGTCTGTGCATATTCAATTGACTTAAAGGACTACGTTGAGTTCGGTCTGAACGAAGAAGACGCACCTAAGGCAAGTTGGGCAAGATATATTTTCGGTGTATGCCGCGAAATGATTAAGCGTGGCGTTGATGTGAAGGGATTCAATACTGCTTTTGCAGGCGATGTACCTCTCGGCGCCGGTATGTCTTCATCTGCAGCTTTGGAAAGCACCTACGCTTTTGCACTCAACGAACTTTTCGGTGAAGGAAAAGTTGACAAGTTCGAACTTGCAAAGGTGGGCCAGGCTACTGAGCACAACTATTGCGGTGTGAAGTGTGGTATCATGGACCAGTTCGCTTCTGTATTCGGTAAGGCTAACAGCCTGATTCGTCTGGATTGCCGCTCACTGGAGTATCAATACTTCCCATTCAAACCAGATGGCTATCGTTTGGTATTGGTTGACTCAGTCGTTAAACACGAATTGGCTTCTTCTGCTTACAACAAACGTCGCCAAAGCTGCGAAAACGTTGTTGCTGCCATCAAGAAGAATTATCCAAACGTTGAGTTCTTGCGCGACTGCACCATGGATATGCTGAACGAAGTTAAGGGTGTTGTCAGCGAAGAAGATTACATGCGTGCTGAATATGTTATCGAAGAGATTCAACGTGTATTGGATGTTTGTGATGCGCTGGAGAAAGGCGATTACGAAACAGTAGGTAACAAGATGTATGAAACTCACCATGGATTGAGCAAACTGTACGAAGTTAGCTGTGAGGAACTTGACTTCCTGAACGACGTAGCATTCGATTGCGGTGTTACCGGATCAAGAGTCATGGGTGGTGGATTCGGTGGATGTACCATCAACTTGGTAAAGAACGAGTTGTATGAAACATTCATTACCACAGCGAAGGAAAGATATAAAGCTAAATTCGGTCGCAGCCCGAAGGTTTACGACGTCGTAATTAGTGACGGCTCACGCAAACTTGTCTAATCATTGATTATACATTATTATTAGAACCAGTCTTTTATCAGACTGGTTCTTTTTTTTATTCAATCACCGGATAAACGAAGCATTCACCTTGGTAGAACACCTGTTTTTCCCGAGGATTAACTTTTCACACGGGTGATAAAAGTTTATCACACAGGTGAAAAGCCTTTATCACATAGGTGATAAACCTTTGTCACCTATGTGACAAACCTAATTTCTTCGACTTCCCCAGTTTTACGCTAAACAAGTGGAACCATTTACAAAAGTGTATTTTTTACACCTTGTATGTTGCAGAACATATCCGAATCCGTATCAATCAGCAAAATAGTTTGTATTTTTACAGACTGATGTAAAAAGAATCAATTATTTAAAACAAACTGTATATGAAAAGAATTTTATTTGGTGCCAGCCTGGCATTGGCCATGCTGACCGCTTGTGCTCCTCAACAAAAGAAGGAAGTACTGACAGAATCAGGATTAAATCCTGAAAACTTTGTGACAACGACCGAAAACGGCAAGACAACAGCTTTGTATACGTTAAAAAATGCCGCAGGTGTAGAAGTATGTATCACCAACTTTGGCGGTCGTATCGTGACATTGCTGGTTCCTGATAAGAACGGTGACATGAAAGATGTTGTATTGGGCTTTGATAATGTGAAGGATTATCAGACTATTCCAAGCGATTTCGGTGCTTTGATCGGCCGTTACGCCAATCGCATCGGCTATGGAAAGATCACCATCGATGGCGAAACAATACAATTGCCTATTAACAACACCGTTCACACCTTACACGGAGGACCGACAGGTTGGCAATATGCAGTTTTCGATGCCGTACAGGAAGGTGATAATAAACTGACGTTGACATTGACTTCTCCGGACGGTGACAACAACTTCCCTGGAACAGTGAACGCAAAAGTTGTTTATACATTGACCGAGGACAATGCTATTGACATTGACTATACGGCAACCACCGACAAGAAGACAGTCATCAACATGACCAACCACTCTTATTTCAACTTGAACGCAAATTCCGCAGAAGCAACAATGGATAATATCCTTTATGTCAACTCTGACAGTATCACTCCGATTGATGCTACCTTCGCTACAACAGGTGAAATGATGGCTGTTGAAGGAACTCCATTCGATTTCCGCACTCCTGCTCCTCTGACCGACCGCGTAACGGCTGACGACAACGAGCAAGTGAAGTTCGGTAAAGGTATTGACCATAACTTCGTTTTAAAGACGAAAGGCGATGACACTCAGCTTGCTGCGAAATTGGTCAGCCCTGTAACGGGCATCTCATTGGAAGTCTATACAAACGAACCGGGTATCCAAGTGTACACAGGTAACTTCCTCGATGGTACTGTCAAAGGAAAGTATGGTGTGACCTATCCACAACGTGCAGCCGTTTGTCTGGAGACACAAAAGTATCCTGACACGCCGAACAAACCACAATGGCCAAGCGCTTTCCTGGAGCCGGGACAAACTTATCACAGCCATTGTATCTTTAAATTTGGTGTAGAGAAATAACCGGAGCGAATCATCTAACTCCTAGAAACCATGAATTATACAGATAAAGGCAATAAAGGCTACCTTTTCAGCATCGTATTGGTAGCAGTGTTGGGAGGACTGCTGTTCGGTTATGACACGGCTGTCATCTCCGGTGCTGAAAAAGGTCTGCAAGCCTTCTTCATGGATGCAAAAGATTTCACCTATACCGATGGTTGGCACGGGTTTACTTCTGCATCTGCTTTGATTGGTTGTATTATCGGTTCGGCAATATCCGGCCTGTTGGCAACGAATCTCGGACGTAAGCGTTCGCTCTTCATCGCCGGCTTACTGTTCTTCGTTTCTGCATTAGGCAGCATGAACCCTGAGTTCTTGTTCTTCGACTATGGTGTCCCAACCTATTCATTGCTGATCATGTTTAACATCTACCGCATCATTGGTGGTATCGGTGTTGGATTAGCTTCTGCCATCTGTCCGATGTATATCGGTGAGATTGCTCCTTCCGACAAACGAGGAATGCTTGTCTCATGGAACCAGTTTGCCATCATCTTCGGTCAGTTGGTTGTATACTTTGTCAACTTCTTCATTCTGGGCAGTCATGTACAGCCGCTCGTGGAGGAGATGGGAAAAGGCTTGGCAGCCATCAGCCCGGATGCACAATGGACCGTGACAACCGGTTGGCGATATATGTTCGGAAGCGAGGCCATACCGGCAGGAATCTTTGCCCTACTGATCTGCTTCGTCCCCGAGACACCACGCTATCTCGTTTCGATTGGGCAGAATGAAAAGGCAGTTGATATCTTGTCAAAGATTAACGGCTCGACGAAAGCTACACAAATCCTTCAAGAAATCAAGGATACGATGGTTGTGAAAACTGAACGGCTGATGACCTATGGTTGGATGTGCATCTTTATCGGTATCATGCTTTCAGTGTTCCAACAGATTGTGGGCATCAACGCCGTGCTGTACTACGCCCCCCGAATTTTCGGAGACATGGGCATGCAGAACCCGATGGTGGTAACCGTTGTCATGGGTATTATCAACATTCTTTTCACTCTGGTTGCCATCTTTACCGTTGAGAAGATCGGGCGCAAGCCTTTGCTCATCAGCGGCTCAATAGGAATGGCCATCGGTGCATTCGGCGTAGCGACAACGTTTGGTCATGCCGGACTGGAAATGGTTACAGCCATCAGTATCATGGTGTATTCAGCATCGTTTATGTTCTCATGGGGCCCCATCTGCTGGGTATTGATTGCAGAGATCTTCCCGAATACAATTCGAGGTGGTGCCGTGGCCATTGCCGTGGCTTTTCAATGGATCTTCAACTTCATTGTATCATCAACCTTCGTTCCGATGTTCAATATGCACCTTACTGAGGGTGATGACTTCGGACACTGGTTCACGTACGGTCTCTATGGCATTATCTGCGTGATAGCAGCTGTTTTCGTGTGGAAGTTGGTTCCCGAGACCAAAGGCAAGACCTTGGAAGATATGACCAAGCTGTGGAAGAAAAACAAATAATTGATTACTAAATAAAACAAAAGAACATTATGAATTGGCATTCAAATGAATTCCTTTGGCTTGACTGGGCGGTGCTTGCCGTCGGAGTCATGGCTATCGTATGGGCGGTGTACCGTGCCATCAAGAAAGATAAAGAGAAGATGAAAGGCGCCGACAGTCAGGACTACCTGTTTGGTAAAGGCGAACCATGGTACATCATCGGTGCAGCAATCTTTGCTGCCAATATCGGTTCCGAACACCTAGTAGGTTTGGCTGGTACCGGTGCGAAAGATGGTGTCGGTATGGCACACTGGGAGATGCAAGGCTGGATGATCCTTATCCTTGGCTGGCTCTTCGTTCCTTTCTACCAATTACTGAATAATAAGTTAGGCAAAATTATCACCATGCCCGACTTCCTGAAATTCCGTTACACTCCTCGTACAGGCTCTTGGCTCAGTATCATCACATTGGTGGCTTATGTACTCACCAAGGTCAGCGTGACGGCATTCACCGGCGGTATCTTTTTTGAATACTTGCTCGGACTTCCATTCTGGTATGGTGCGATTGGCTTGATCCTGATTACCGCTGTCTTCACTGTATTTGGTGGTATGAAAGGTGTGATGACGCTATCGGCCATCCAGACACCAATCCTGATCATTGGTTCGTTCCTCGTTCTGTTCCTTGGTTTGAATATGTTGGGTGATGGAAGCATCTCTGACGGTTGGCAGAGGATGATGGCTGTCTGCAAAGAAGCTCACAACGGATTCGGCACCACTCATATGTTCCATACTGATCCCGCCGACCCGATGTATCCGCAGTTCCCTGGATTTGCGGTCTTCTTCGGTGCCTGCATCATCGGCTTCTGGTACTGGTGCACAGACCAACACATCGTACAACGTGTGCTTGGTCAGACGAAAGGTGAAGACAACGCTGTGGTAATGAAGCGTGCACGCCGTGGTAGTATTGCAGCCGGTTATTTCAAACTCTTACCGGTATTCATGTTCTTGATTCCTGGAATGGTAGCATATGCCTTGTCGCAAACAGGTAGCGACATCACCATGGATATTACCAATACTCACGATACCGACGGTGCTTTTGCCATGATGGTGAAGAACATTCTTCCTGCCGGTATTAAAGGTATTGTGACCATCGGTTTCATCTGCGCCCTCGTAGCTTCGCTGGCCGCATTTTTCAATAGTTGTGCAACCCTCTTCACGGAAGACTTCTACAAGCCCATGAAGAAAGGTATGAGCGAAGCACACTATGTACTCGTTGGTCGTATCGCAACCGTTGTTGTCGTACTGCTCGGTTTGGCATGGATGCCAATCATGATGGGTATGGGCAACCTCTATAGTTACCTGCAGGATATCCAATCACTGATTGCTCCAGCCATGGTTGCCGTCTTCACGCTCGGTATTTTCTCGAAGAAGATTACGCCAAAGGCTGGTGAATGGGGCTTGATTGGTGGCTTCCTCATCGGTATGGTTCGTCTGGTAACCAACGTGATTACCGATTCTGGTAAGGCAGTGATGGACGGCTGGTTCTGGGAGAACACGACTTGGTTCTGGCAGACCAACTGGTTAATCTTCGAATGCTGGTTATTGGTATTCATCGTTGTGATGATGGTCATCATCAGTTTCTTCACTCCTGCTCCATCACAACAACAGATCGAGGCTATCACCTTCACTGGCGACTATCGCAAGCAAATCCGTGAAAGCTGGGGTGTTTGGGACATCGTTGCATCACTGGGTGTCATCATCCTTTGTGCTTGCTTCTATTGTTATTTCTGGTAATTAAGGTATGACAGATTATTACATAAAAAATACCAAATTTTATGTTTCTGTAGACTGTATTATATTCGGTTTTGACGGAGGAGAGCTTAAGCTTCTCCTCCTCAAACGGAACTTCGAGCCTGCTATGGGAGAATGGTCGCTGATGGGAGGTTTCGTAGAAGATGAAGAAAGTGTAAACGATGCAGCCAAACGGGTATTGAGGGAACTCACTGGACTGGAGGATGTCTATATGGAACAGGTTGCTGCCTTTGGCGAAGTAAACCGCGATCCAGGAGAAAGAGTTATCTCTGTTGCCTTTTATGCATTGATCAACATCAACGAATACAACCGCGAATTGGTAAGAAAGAACAATGCTTTTTGGATCAGCATCAACGAGCTTCCGAAACTAATCTTCGATCACGCCGAGATGGTAAAACAAGCTTTACATCAGATGCGCATTAAAGCATCTAACAGTCCGATTGGATTCAACCTCTTGCCGGAACTGTTCACTTTACCGCAACTGCAAAGCCTGTATGAAGCGATCTATGGTGAGACACTCGACAAGCGGAACTTCCGCAAGCGCGTCAAAGACATGAGTTTCATCGAGGAGACCGGACTGAAAAGTAAGGATACAACTCGCAGAAAAGCCAACCTGTATAAATTTAATAATACGGTTTATAACAAAGACTCTAAATTTAAATTGTAATTATCTATGTTAGAAGCATTAAAAGAAAAAGTATACAAAGCCAACATGGATCTCGTGAAGCATGGTCTGGTCATCTTCACTTGGGGAAATGTATCAGGTATCGACCGTGAAAGTGGACTGGTAGTCATCAAACCGAGCGGCGTATCATACGAAACCATGAAGGCAAGCGATATGGTGGTAGTTGATTTAGACGGAAACATCGTGGAGGGAGATCTTCGTCCATCATCTGACACGCCGACACACCTTATATTATATAAGGCATTTCCTGAAATCGGCGGCGTGGTTCATACCCACTCTACCTATGCTACGGCATGGGCACAGGCTGGATGCGACATTCCAAACATTGGAACGACGCATGCCGATTATTTTCACGAAGCAATTCCTTGTACTGCCGACATGACGGAAGAAGAAGTAAAGGGACAATACGAGCTGGAGACAGGCAATGTCATCGTGAAACGTTTCGAAGGGATCAATCCTGTACACACTCCTGGCGTGCTGGTCAAGAACCATGGACCGTTCTCCTGGGGTAAGGATGCTGACGAAGCCGTTTACAATGCCGTTGTCATGGAACAGGTAGCGAAGATGGCAAGCATTGCCTATGCGGTAAACCCGAACCTGACCATGAACCCGTATCTGATTGAGAAACATTTCAGTCGGAAACATGGGCCGAACGCCTACTACGGACAAAAGAAATAATAAAATATTAACTCTTAAAACATAAAACTATGTCAAACGTATTTGAGAATTATGAGATTTGGTGGGTAACTGGTGCACAGTTGCTTTATGGTGGTGATGCAGTCGTTGCTGTAGACGGTCACTCTAAAAAGATGGTTGCTGGATTGAACGAAAGTGGGAATATCCCAGTAAAAATTGTATATAAAGGTACTGCAAATAGTTCAAAGGAAGTAGAAGAAGTGATGAAACAAGCTAATAACAACGACAAGTGTGTCGGCGTTATCACTTGGATGCACACTTTCTCTCCTGCAAAGATGTGGATTCACGGTTTGCAACAACTGAAGAAACCTTTACTGCATTTCCATACACAGTTCAATGACGAAATTCCTTGGGACACAATGGACATGGACTTCATGAACCTCAACCAGAGTGCTCACGGTGACCGCGAATTCGGTCATATCTGTGCTCGTCTGCGTATTCCTCGCAAGGTTGTCGTAGGTTATTGGAAAGACAAAGCTGCACAGAAGAAGATTGCTGTTTGGGCAAGAGTAGCTGCTGCTTGGGCTGACTCTCACGACATGCTGATCTTACGCTTCGGTGACCAGATGAATAATGTTGCCGTTACCGATGGTGACAAGGTAGCTGCTGAGCAAGTATTAGGCTATCATGTTGATTATATGCCGTTCAGTTCTGTCCTTCCTTACTTTGACGCGATCAAGAAGGAAGATGTAGACGCATTGGTTGACGAATATTTCCGTCTGTACGACCACGATGCTGAGTTGGAAGACAAGCGTACACTTGGTTATAAGAAAGTATGGAACTCTGCAAAGGCTGAGTTGACTCTTCGTGCTGTCTTGAAAGATAAAGGTGCCAAAGGTTTCACCACGAACTTCGACGACCTAGGTGCAACAAACGTAGAAGAAATTGGTCATGGCTTCGACCAGATTCCTGGACTTGCCTCTCAACGCTTGATGGCCGAAGGTTATGGCTTCGGTGCTGAAGGTGACTGGAAGTCGGCTGCTCTCTATCGCACATTGTGGTTCATGACACAAGGTATGGGAAATGGATGTTCATTCCTGGAAGACTACACCTTAAACTTCGACGGCGAGAACAGTTCGATCCTGCAGGCTCACATGTTGGAAGTTTGTCCGCTGATTGCAGCGAATAAGCCACGTCTTGAAGTACACTTCCTGGGTATCGGTATCCGTAAGACTCCGACTGCTCGTCTGGTATTCACTTCGAAGGAAGGTCCTGGTGTAACTGCTACCGTTGTCGATATGGGTAACCGTTTCCGCCTGATTGTAAACGATGTTCAATGCATCAAGCCAAAACCACTGCCAATGTTACCTGTTGCTTCTGCCCTTTGGATTCCACAGCCAAACCTCGAGATTGGTGCCGGCGCATGGATCCTTGCAGGTGGTACACACCACAGTTGTTTCTCATACGATGTAACTCCTGAGTTCTGGGAAGACTATGCAATGATTGCCGGTATTGAGATGCTTCACATCAACAAGGATACAACGATCAACCGGTTCATGCATGAGATTCGCTTTAACGAGGTATATTACATGTTGAATAAAGCATTGAAATAATGAGTATGGATGCAAGAACAACGATAAAAGAAGGGAAAGCCATTCTGGGTATCGAGTTCGGTTCAACCCGTATCAAAGCAGTCTTGATCGATCAGGAAAACAAACCGATTGCACAAGGTGCTCACGAATGGGAAAACCAACTGGAGAATGGTCTCTGGACTTACAGCATCGATGCAATCTGGAAAGGATTGCAAGATTGCTATGCAGATCTTCAGGCAGATGTTCGTAAACAATATGACACTGAAATTGAATCGTTGGCTGCCATCGGTATCAGTGCGATGATGCACGGCTATATGGCCTTTAACGATGAGGAAAAGATTCTTGTACCATTCCGCACTTGGAGAAATACGAACACCGGCGAGGCTGCTGCTGCTTTGTCCGAGCTGTTTGTATTCAACATTCCACTACGCTGGAGTATCTCTCACCTTTACCAAGCTATCCTGAATAAGGAAGAACATGTAAAGGATATTACTTTCTTAACGACACTTGCAGGATATATCCACTGGCAGTTGACTGGCAAGAAAGTACTGGGCATCGGTGATGCTTCTGGTATGTTACCTATCAACCCGGACACAAAGAACTATGCAGCCGACATGGTAGAGAAGTTTGATAAGTTGGTTGCTCCTTGTGGCTTCGGATGGAAACTCCGCGACATCCTACCTCAAGTACTGATGGCTGGTGAAGATGCCGGTTGTCTGACCGAGAAAGGTGCGAAACTGCTCGACGTCTCAGGGAAGTTGAAGGCAGGAATTCCTCTGTGCCCACCAGAAGGTGACGCCGGTACCGGAATGGTTGCTACAAATGCTGTTAAACAACGCACTGGTAATGTATCAGCAGGAACATCTTCGTTCTCAATGATCGTTCTAGAGAAAGACTTGTCGAAACCTTATGAAGTAATTGATATGGTAACCACTCCTGACGGCAGCCCCGTGGCAATGGTACACTGCAACAACTGTACATCCGATCTGAACGCCTGGGTTGGTTTGTTCAAAGAATACCAAGAGTTGATGGGAATGCCTGTTGACATGAATGAGATCTATGGCAAACTTTACAATCTTGCCCTAGAAGGAGATGCTGACTGTGGTGGCTTGATTTCGTATAACTATATCTCAGGAGAGCCTGTCACCGGTTTGGCTGAAGGTCGTCCTTTGTTTGTTCGTTCGGCAAACGACAAGTTCAACCTTGCAAACTTCATGCGAGCTCATCTTTATGGATCTGTTGGAGTACTGAAGTTGGGTAACGACATCCTGTTCAATGAGGAGAACGTAAAGGTAGATCGTATCACCGGACACGGCGGACTCTTCAAGACGAAAGGTGTCGGCCAACGGATTTTGGCAGCTGCCATCAACTCTCCGATCTCTGTCATGGAGACTGCGGGTGAAGGTGGAGCTTGGGGTATTGCCCTGCTTGGTGCTTACTTAGTAAATAACGACAAGAAGCTTTCATTGCCCGACTATCTCGACGAGGTTGTCTTTGCAGGTAATGCCGGAGTAGAAATTGCTCCTACTCCAGAAGATGTTGCCGGCTTCAACACCTATATCGAAAGTTACAAAGCTGGTTTGGCTATCGAACAAGCTGCAGTTTGTAATAAACGATGATTCAACGGGAACATAAAACTAGGTTACTCGTTATTTATAATTTATAAAATGTGGGGGATTCTTGGATTCCCCACATTCTTTTTGAAGAAGGAAACAAACACAATAACGATTAGGCATTAAATGAAAAGTTCGTACGGTCAGGATTTATAACCACATAATGTGCAAATCTGAAATAGATTCTGTATCTTTGCCATAGTACTTAATGCCTCATCGCTCGATGAGGGGACCCCGCCAGGTTTTGAACTATTTGTGAGAAGATAAAACGTCATTTTTAGTTTTCATCAACAAGTCAGTTTCGACGACACAAATAGTTTTACAATGGAAGAAATAAACTTTCAACCGCAATCAACGGAACGTTCTCCGTTACCGGTAAACATGGGTGTGAACCCGCTCGATTTAATCAAGTACCTACTCTCCAATTGGTACTGGTTTGTACTCTCCTTGGCCGTATGCATCAGCATTGCGTGGTATGCCTACTCTACTACGCAAAAGATGTACTTATGCAACGCATCTGTGATTTTCAAAGACACACAGTCAGCAGCAGCGGAAGCACGTCTGGATCGGCTCACTGGCTATTATTACTCGGATAACACGAATGTCTCGAACGAAATACTACAACTTCGTTCAAACAAGCTGATGCAAGATGTTGTGAAACGACTAAATGCCGAAGTGAGTTATGTCGTAATGGACGGACTTCGTGAGCAGGAACTTTATAGTCAGGCCCCTATACGGGTGGCTTTCGACAGCCTGGAAACGAGTCG
>ODAI011101702.1_pt1 | contig 18929 bp, 21 predicted proteins | sample 1539321 | NCBI WGS metagenome assembly ODAI01 (sample SAMN02144231, study PRJEB22623) | gut metagenome | biome: sheep rumen | host: Ovis aries | place: New Zealand
AATAACACTATTAATATTAACAAGATCAGTGATTTTGGAAAATTCTTTGGATTGCAACATTGTACCCTGCAATCCTGCATTTGTGTTGGACAGCCTAATGTATTTTGCGCTTGTAGGAACACGAACAGCATTGTTTCCCACACTAACAATCAATTTTGATATAAAACTTTCTTCATTTTTGTCTGAGTAAAATGCACCATAATTGCTTGCCACAGGAGCGTAGATGTATAAGGTTGACTCGCCATCACAATTTATATAATCGCTTGCCATCCAACCATTGTATGCTTCTAGTTTACCGTTGTTTTGATTGATGTATGCATTTTTGTTTGCATTAAACAATATAGGATAAAATCCATCTGCTGTATCTATTAAATTACTCTTTAACTGAGTATACTGCCCCCGGACCGCATCACCTGCAGAAGGATACGTCACGCCATCAGCGCCTACCCGGATATCGACAAGTTCCGCATCCGCTGTCGTGCTTCCGTCAGGAAGGGCGATTATTTCGTCAAGGCGTGCATCCAGCGTGTTAACGTCTTCGACAAGCTGATTAAGCACGGACTGCTCACCGGGTGCGGGTGCCCATCCTGCAGGTTCAGGACGACGTACGACCGGGATTTCGAAGCGGTAAAGTGTAGTCGTCGCATCGGAAGCGACGTCGACGTAAAAGGCATACACCGTTGATCCTGTCGCAAGAAGGTCAGACGGGATGATAGCGCCGTTCGCATCGCCTAAAACGCTGACTGTTTCGTGGCTGTCACTGTAGTTTGAAAAGTCGACCCTATAGGACGAAGGAAGGTTAAAGCCTTCCAGTTTAAGGTACTGACTTCCGTCATTGTACTGGAATACGGGTGACGTCTTGTAAAAAATCTCACCGCCGACCCGCTCCACTGTTACTGTGTTGCTCAATTTGCCCTCCTATCTGCCTATACGGCGATAAAGTTAAACGTCAGGAAAATCGTAGTCCCTGCCGCTATTGGCGTAGCACTGTTAATGTTTATCGTTCCCTGATCGTTGATTGAACACCTGCAGTCCGTCGTAGCTGTCCGTGCGTGTCCTATTACCATGTGCCCCGGATGCGCAGACAGCGTGCCAATCTGAACGGTTGCCTGCAGGGCCGCGTTCAGGGTGATTGTTAAATCGCCCGTGACGATATTTCCGACCTGCGACCATGTTTGATTTGTGACCGTCGTTCCGCTTGCCGCAGTGAACGTCGGAGTAGAGATAGTCGCAATCGGATTGCCGTTCAGTTCATATGTATCTAAGTCCCCATTGATTTCGAGAACGGTATTTCTGGAACTAAGCGCCCCGTTGACGTAAGTATCCTCAATCATAGAGATAATCTGTGGATACAAAGACAGCCTATACTCCGTATACGACTGCATATCAGTGTCAGAAGCATAATCCGTTTCCGTTATTATCGTGCCGTCCGCGTCCATGTGTTGCTCATACAGCGCATTCAGATTCGCTCTGTCATGTATTAGCTGAACGCCGTTGGCATACATAAACGTCTTGAGCGCATCATTCGCACCGCTTATCTCAATCGACGAGTCATCAGCGCCGCCGCCATCATACATCATTAATTGACCATTTGTATCAAGTGAAGAATACGGCAGATTCCATTCCAGCGTCTTTTCCGTCGCGTCCGCCTTAAAAATCACGTTACCGTCGCCGTCAAGAATCGTAAAAGACCCGGCGTTGATCCAATCGGCATTTATTCCTATTGCTTTCAGCGTGTCAATGATCGCCGTGCCAATCTTAGCCCACCGGGCTTCGAACACTTCTACGGCGTTCCTGACGGCTGTATCGTCCGTAGGCGGGGCAGTAGCGTTCCCGACGATCCACGCGGACCCGCCGCCGACCCTTACGCGGACCGTGTCACCTTCTTTGGCATTGATCGTCAAAGCCACGGGCGTTTCGTCTACACCGCCCGGAATATGTACCCACGCCGTGCCGCCCTCAACGCGAACGACTTCCGCTTCCGTGTCGTACGGATTTGTCTTTGGCGTTAATGCAGCCATCGCGCCCGCTATGTCATCTTTAATCTGTTTCATGCTCATATAAGCACCGCCCCTTCCGAAGTCCTGCCCGTCTTTAGGTCTATATCCTGACTTGTGACGCGGAAATTTCCGTCCATCCCCTGTGCGGGATAATGCAGATAAATTACATCGTCGATAGTTATATCAGGTCGAAAGCGCCTGTCGTACGATGCCTCAAAAGCGACGTTCTGCTCTTCCCTTAAACGACGTTCGGCATAACTCTGAAGTGATTCGTTCTCATTCAGCTTCACGCCCTTTTCTTCTTTCCACACTTCCCGCCCGCGTGATACGGTCGAGAAAATGCTGTCCTGGCTATCGTCAACCGCTACGGCACTTGCATCACCCTGCACGGCGCGGAAAACGTTCGGGCATGAATACCAGTCATAGTTTAGCTGCAGCTTTGGTTCCACTGCGTCATTTTCCACAGTGTCGAAGGTAGTCACCGCTTCCGTTGGTTTCGGTTCTATGTGAATGACACCGTCCCCTGTGATTCTAAGGTGCCAGTCCATTGCCTGAAGAATCTTTTGTGCCATAGTCAGGCAGCTTTCGCCGTCTTCCGCCACATACGCCGCCTTCAGGGCAGGTGAAGTGTCTTCAACAATCTTCGGGGCAGGTGTCGTGTCAAGAAGCTGCCGCACAAGTTCTGCGCCGTCAGCGCCTGCAGGTGCATACCACCCACGCGCCAAAAGCACATCTTGCGCGGGCTTCAGAACGGAATAGCATTCGACTGTATTCGTTATAAGAAATCCGTTCACGTCCCGTCCGGGTGATGTAGCCAGCCCGGTAAAGACGGGCGTGTGTTCACTGCTCCCATTTTGGGACGTGTCCATCCACACCCGCACCCACCGTTCCGCCGTGTCATCGTAGGCAGTGCAGTCCAGCGTAGCCGATTCGATAAGCGTTCCATCCGACCGCGTCACGCTGCCGCCGTATATCTCTATGCGGTCGACGTCACGCCACGTAGCGACGTCAACCGTTTTCACATAACACTGCGCCGTGTATCCTTTGCTCCAGATCATGCTTCCCATTCCTCATAGGTCACGCCGTCAAGCCCCTGCCCGTCAACGCGGGTTATTGTCAGCGAAAATGCTGCAACCTTCCCGGCGCGCTCATACGACCTGTCTTCCGTCACGGCGACGTTAGCCGCGAAAGATGAACCGTCCACGGTCCGCACGTGGCAGATGCCCGGATACGCCGCAAGCCTGCGCATATCTTCGATCAAAGCGCGGTCGTTCGTGACTACGTCAGCACCAACCGTTGCGCTTCGGCGCACCGCAAGATTCCAATCGCCCTGCACGCTTCCGCCCAAATAGGCCGTTTCCGTGAAGTCCTTTTCCCAAGTGTGGGATACGCGCATATCGTATGCAAGTTCAACGCGCCGACTGTCGAAGTCAATGATTGTTTTTTTGCTGTCAACGCCTGCAGGGATATCCGTCCACGCAAGCGTGTTGTCTTCGGTGATATAGTCACCTTCCACCGTCACATAAACGAATCTATATCCACCCGTCTCTCCGATCGTCGGGTACGGATCAATATACGCCGTGCCGAATTCGGCCCCTTCAAGGACCTTTACGGGCTTATCGGTCGATAGTCTGTAAACATCGCAAGTGTCGCCCGCCGTGAAGCCCTCAGGCGCGATAGGCCGAATCAAAGCGACGCCGTCACCGATCGTTACACGCCCTTCCGGAATAAGCGCCTGATGTGCCCAGTGAACTTCGAAGTCTATGACTTCCGTCGCGCTCTGTCCGTAGGTGTCCTGCACCGTCGCAATAAGTCGATAGGGTGCGCCGTCGTCCAGCGTGCCGATTAAGTCTTCACGGGTAAGTGTGGTGTTGACTTCCCCCGGTTGCGTGTAGATGCATACGGCCTCACCGTCCCAGCCGTTGTACCGGCTTTCGTCGGGCCTGTCTAACTCATAGGTTGCGGCGCGTTCGATGACAATAGCCGTCATCCCGCCTTCACCTGCGCCCGTGACTTCAACTTCGATCGGCAGCGCAGTAAGCGCCGTTACCGTCCTCGTTCCGCCGTCACCGTCGTCAATCTGCGCGCTCACGAAGGAATTAACATCTACGTTGATACTGATAGGTTCAGCAACTGCAATCGGAATAGGATCACTCCACGCGCTTGCGTGACCGCTCCGTGAATTTGTTCTGACAGCCAAATAATGAACACTGCCCGTTGCCCATCCACTAAGCGCCTTTTTGAAGGTATAGTGCCGTGCCGTCGTTGTCGTCGCGACAGTCCGACCGTAGGTGACTACGTCCTCCGAAACGGTGACTTCCTTTATTTCCGCATACGCCTGCGCTGTTCCATCGGTCGGCGCATACGTCCACGACGCCGTGAACGAATCGCCCGTTTTGCGGATAACCGATCGTGTAAGTGACAAAATCGGCTTATTCGGCGCGGATGACAGATCAATCGACACCGTTTCACTGTACGGGCCGTATGTAATGTCTTCGTCGTTCGTCCGACCGAATCGCAATCTAAAATACCACGTCGTGCCAACTGCCAGCCCGGCCACACGCCAAAGTGCCGCGTTCAGATTCGTGACCGTGTACGTCGAAGGTTCTTCCGTGCTTTCCCACGCGTTAGGGTTCTGCGACCAACTGATTTCTGTTTGGTCTGCATACGTCCACGTCCACGCCCACGTCAGGATCACTTCACCCGGTGTTTCCGACTGATTCACCGTCACTTCTGCAGGCGCAAGCGGGACCGCTCCACCGTCCCAGACGGCGGGCGAACGCAGGTTGGCTTCGACGCCGTAGGAATACGTCGAGCCGAATAGTCTGCCTTTTGCAATAGCGTTGCCCTGAAAAGCGTATACGCCGAAAGCGACCGCCGTTTCTTTTGACCAATCCGGGCACTGAACCGTGATAGAAGTTTCGCCGTGTTCGATGAATCCGACAATGACGTCGGGCTTCCCGGACCGTCTGTAAACCACTGCCAAAGCCGAGTCCGGGACGGCACTGTTATTTGTCGCTGTGACCGTTGCGCGGAACGTCGAGTCGTTCGTTGTGACCGTCAGCCCCGAAGGCGTCGCAAGGCTTCCACCATAAACGTAGTAAGGCGCCGACGGTCTTTCAATCGAATCGTGAACGACAACCACGCGCACCCACAAGCATTCGTCGGTCGAGGGCGGGTCGTCCACGGCGAATTTTACCGCATCCCTGCCGCTTGTATCCCGGATCGTCGTTACGTCATTCCATGTAGCCCCAGACGGCACCTGCAGCCCCGCAAGCGGCGTCGCTACGGCCCACTGTGCCACGACCGCATCAATCGGATGCGCAGCGTCCGCGTTCGCCGTCCAGTCCATGCTAACCCATTTGACCGCACCCATCTGTATAGATGCCGTGTTGACCACGGGCGCATACGGACGCGCATAGACGTGCTTTGCGTAACGCCAGAAGGACAGCCCCTTAACTTTACCATTGCCACCGAATCCCCTTGCACGCACACGCACCCAGCGGGTGTAAGAGTTCTGCGCAAGAAGCGCTGTGTCTTCCGTACGGCTTATTCCGCCCGAAGCGCTGCCCGTCCCGGTAGCCCATCCGAGCGTTGACGATTTCCACGGCAGCTTTGAACCGTCCGTGACGTTAGATTCTTTGACAAGGATCGTCTGCCATTCCACGTCTGTAAACGGCTTCAGATTCGTGTTCGACACGTTCGGCGTAACCCACGTAAATGTTGCCACGTTCGAAAGCGTCTCGCTCATAGTCACTGTTAACGACGGCGTTTCCGGGGCAGTCAGGTCCATCGTACAAGTCGAATAGGCCGACCACGCATAGCCCTCACGCTTTGCGCATAAACGGAAGCTGATTCCGTACAGCCATACGTTTTTACGTGGGAAATAATCAGCGGCATTCAGGGTGACTGACGCCGCCGTCGCTTTTTTGTTGGGAGTCTGTATCGTAGACCACTTAGTCCACTTACCGACAAAAGTGCGATACTGAAGCAAAAGCCCAGCATCATAGTTTTTGTCGGCTATCTTCCAACTTAAAGTGAACTTCATTCCGTTTCGGGCTATCGTAAGCCCTGTCGGTTTAGCTGTAGCCATTTATGCCATCCTCATTTGAATCTTCATCTGCCGGGCAAACTTAGACGCCCACGCTTCCGGGTCTTCAGCGCCGTTGACGGTGATGTAATTTGTCACGCCTCGGCCTCCGGTTGCTTCTTTAATGTCTCGCAGAAGTGCCTCACGACCATAAAGCATCTCATCACCGGCCTCGCCCGCTCCGATCAGTGTCGGATTGGTGAAAACGTACGGGTCATTCATAGCTTTCGCATACCACTGAACCGAGAACTGCGGAAGTGAGCCTTTACCGCCGATTCCGAATGGGGCCTCCCCGCCGCTTACAGAAATGTGCGGAAGTGTCAAGCCTGAGAAAATTCTACCTATCGACAGTGGGAACATGCCCTTGATACGGCTTAAAATGTTGCTGATCGTGTTCTTCGCTGATTCTATCGGTCCGGTGATCGCGCTCTTTATTCCGCTCCATGCGCTTGACGCCGTCGATTTGATGCTTCCCCAAATGTTTGAGCATATCGAGCGAACCGCATTCAGTGATGTATTGACGATGCTCTTTGCCGATTCCCAGGCTCCTTTCCAATCGCCCTTCAGCAGCGCCGATACAAATCCGATCACGCCTTTAATGATGTCGCCCGCTGCCTTTACTGCCACCTGCATATTTTCCCAGATCGTATTGAAAACCGTACCGTCTGTCTGAGCCTCTGTGATCAGCCATGCGATTGCCTGAGAGATCAGACCGATTGCAGAACTGACGATTTCGGCGGCTTCTCCAATCACGGCAGAGATCCCGCCCCATATCTCGTCCCAGCTTGTGCCGGTATCTCCGAGTGCGTCCGTTATCGTTCCGAATCCATCCGTCAGTGCTTTGAAGACTGTCTGGATCACATCCCACGCAGTGCTTACCGCGTCGCCGATCCCGCTAATCACGGACTGAAACACGCCTCCGATCATTTCAATATCGAGCCCGGAGACGAATTTCCCGAGAGCGTCAAAAGCTTTCCCGAATGTGTCCGTGAGTGGAGTGAGGTCCGCGTTTGTCACGAAATCGGATACCTTGCCCATGAATCCGGAGAGCACTGGCAGAAGCTCGCTTGCCAGCCCGTTTTTGATCCCTGTGAATGATGTCTGCATATCCTGTAGACTGTCCTGGAATGCTGCCGCGTCCTTAACCGCTGCCTCGTCCATGACTCCTCCGAGCTCATGGACCGTATCGATCATTCCCTGCGTGTCTTCTGCTGAAGTATTGAGCAGCGCGCCCATTTCCATCGCGCCTTTTCCGAGCAGTTCAGTCGCGAGCGCCGTTCGTTCTGTGCCTTCTTCCATCCCCTGGAGTCCGGAGATAACGCTGGCAAACAGATCCTCCGTGGACATGCTTTTGACTTCGTCCATGCTCAGACCGATGGCCTTAAACGCTGCCACCTGATCATCCGACGCGTCCTGTGATGCTGTCGCAAGTTTTTTGAATGACGCCGTCATGCTCCCCATGCTCGTCCCGGAATGCTGAAGGACCGCTTCCCATTCCTGGTAAAACGTGGAGCTTACTCCGAGCTTCTGGCTTGCCTTGTCGATCTGGTCTCCATATTCTGCTGTCTTCGCCGCAGTACCTACCAGTGCACCGCCTACCGCTGCCACCGCTCCGGCGACCGCTGCCGATCCCTTTGCGATTCCTTTTACCAAAGATCCCGACAGCTTTCCGCCGGATTCTTCTCCTGCTTTTTCAGCTGCCGGTGCTGCGGCTCCTGTTAATTGTTCAGTTAATGACTGCTGTGCTCCCGCCAGAACCGGAGTCACTTCCAGCGTCGCTGATGCTACTACCGGCATTTTCTAACCTCTTTCTGTCGAACCACTTCCGGAGCTCATCAGGTGGCAAAGCACCGCGCCCGAAGTGCCGTTCATTCTCTGGTTGCTTGTTTGTCGGTCGCTTGTACGGCTTCGGCTTCTTCGCCGGTCTTCCGGAGCCGAGAGCGACAAGATTCGCGTTTATTTGTGCGAGCATGTCGAAAATGTCAGCCAGAATTGTGTTTGTCTTTGACTGTGTCGCCCATGCCGCATGTTCAGGATGCAGTTCAGCCATAAACGCCGAATTTGCATCAATATTCTTCAAAAAAGAACCGAGCGCCGTCCATGATAAAGAGCGCCCGATGTCGTTGACTTCAAATCCTGTTTTGGTGAGTAGGTCGTAGTCTATCGCCTCACGATGTTCGCTGACGATTTTCGCGAGGCTTACGATTCCCCCGGCGTTGCATCCCCGTCAGCCTGTGCGGCCTCTGATGCTTCGCGCCATGCCACGATGATGTCGTGGTAGTTCCGGAGCGTGAGTGCATTCGCGATGTCCGAAGAAATGTACTTATTGAAAAAGCTGATTGCCCCGTCCATCGTTTCCATGCACCGCGCCTCTTCCATCGTCATGCTTGTGGCAAGCGGGATTTCGAACGATTCCTCACCGATGTTAAGCTTCAGGAAGTCCGGCTCCTTGTTCTTCAGCGTGAACTCTCTCATGTGTCTCTCCCTTCCAAAAAACGGCAGAGCGCCCACCAGAGCGCCCCGCCTTGTGCTTATTAAGCTTCTTTCATGATGAGTTTGAAGCCGTCGTTGCCCATCGCCGTGATTGTCGGTGTCCAGTTGATCGCCGCGCCCGGTGCGAACGTAACGTTATCGACCGCCGAAACCTGACCGTAAGAGCATCCGATCATCATCATGTCGTCGCCGTCTTTCATGACCCACAGAAACGCCTCTTCCGGCGGAAGTTCGCCATCCGAAAGGTTTACAGTCACGACACCGTTAGCCGTGGTTACATTCTCCGCACCAACGACAGTCTTCAGCGCCTCTTCGACCGTGTCCATGATTGGAGCCTGAATCGTTTCGGAATGATCCGTCATGATGACTCGTTTGATCTTGTTCGCCCAGTTCTTCAGATTGGTCGCTGTCTTATTCAGCGCCAGAGTGATCCCAGCGTCCGACACGTCTCCGACATGCACCCATGTATTGGCAAGTGTCTCTGTCGGATCTGTCGGCAGTACTGTGCCCGCCGGTGCATGGTAAAACATACCGGTCGCAAGACCGAGACCAAGTTTCACATCCATGTTTTAAACCTCCATTGTTGTCTGATGCGCCACGGCTTCGATCCGCGCCGAGCACATCGTCAAATCCGGCCTGACGGGATCGCCGCCCCATGATCCGGAAGTGTTTACCGTTACATGACGGAGAGCCGTTGTCTGCTCTTTCGCCACCTGTTTAAGAATACCGACCGCCCGGTTCAAATAGCCGAGAGCCTCCGCTTCCGTGTGCGCTCTGGAATCCAGAACGACCGAAAAGGTATCAATCGTCTGCTCTGTCGTTCCGCCCACCTGCGTGATCAGAATATGCGGCAGATCATACTCAGCCGGAAGCGGTCGCACATACGCCTTAAGGTACGGGTCCAGCGCCTGCCGGATCTCGTCCTCAATATCTATGCTTTGATTAATAACCATCACATCACCGCCTTACTGAGTATCTTATCTTCCGCTTCTTCTTTCGCACTCTCGTCATCATCCGGAACGACATACGCTACCGGTCGAGTGACGCCATACGCACTGTCTTGGTATTTGGCTTCATTGCTCATTTCAACATGAAAACCGCTTCCCTTTGTTACATACGATGACGCTCTTGCCGCGATGGTCTCGGCAGCTGCTTGAACTTCTCCAGATAGTCCGGAAAGGGATTCCGCGAAGCCTTGTGGATGGAATTGGATTTTCAGCTCACTCATCCACGCCACCTCATAAGATTAAGCTGGAAGTGTGCAAGCCTTCCGGCTCCCGGCCAAATAAGTGGGTCCCCGTTGATTGTGTAGGTGTTCCCGCCGAATTCTATCCGGTCACCGGCTCTCACATCCGCATCGAGCGGAGCGTAAACTGTAAGGCCGTCTGAAATGCCCTGAACACGTCCGTCTTGCGTCAGTGATGTGCTTGACGGCTGAACGGAACAGCCAGGAATCTCCAGCCGGTCAGCTTCGCTCCAGTCGTTAATTGTCGAGCCTCTTGACGTTATCGTGGTCGGTCGGACCCGAATAATTGATTGTGTCCAAAAGGATAGAAGAGGCATTTAATACACCCCCTCCACCTTGTAAGGAATCAGCAGTTCTTTGTTGTCACCGGCCAACGCCGTCGCCCTGCTATTGTTGATCCAGTTCGCGTTATAGGTGACCGAAACGCCGCCAGAAGCTTCCGAAGTGATTCCGGAAGGGACCGCCACCGCATGAGTCACCCTGTGCGCTATCAGCTCCTTAATCGGTGCAAGCAGTGAATCAGGAAGCCCCGCCGTGTATTCCGCAACAACCGGAGCGTAATATTCGGTCGTGCCCGCACCAATGACCCGGAGCAGTCCGTTCGGGTCGATAACATAATGGCTGCATGTGGCTCCGTTGATTTTTACGGATTCCACGCTGGTGACATAACGCGCCGGAAGCTGGATGAGGACATCCCCGCCAACTTTTACAACCCGCCGGTCAAGAAAAGTCGTGCTCAGCTCGCAAGCCATAGACGGCGCAAGATGCCACCCGACAAAGTTCCGGACGGAAGCGCAAGCCGCTGAAATCTCCGCAGTTATTTGATTGGGGTTTCGGGAATACTTGTTGTCCGTGAACGTGTCAAAGTCGCTGACCGTCAAAAAGGCTGGCATGTTCTCGACATCCTTCACGGTGTAGCCCCAATTTGTGAGAAGACTCATTTTTTGCTCACCGCCTTGCGCGATTTGTTAGCCGGTTTGACCGCCTTGTTAGCCGGTTCCGCTGCCTTTTCCTTTTTTGCCTCGACCAGAACAGCGCCCTCCGGAGCATCCCCTTCTTCGTACTGATAAATGTGGCCGTTCGGCATCAGATAATGTTTAAGCATCATGCCACCTTTCTATCAGGAGCCGCCGAAGCGACCCCCGATGGTTTTAAATAATTAGGCCGTGAAGACCTTCGCAAAGCCGCCCGGCAGACGAACCGCTTCAAGGATGCGTTCCTCAATGCGGACAGTGACCATGTTCTTCACGAAGTCATCTTCGTTCTGGTTGGCAACTTCAACTCTGAAGCCTTCGCCCGCCTTCGTGATGACGGAAGCGCAAGCCTTGAACGCGCCAACGATAGCAGTGCCGGAGCTGATCGCGGAAGTCGCAACAACCTTCATGCCCCAGATCGGAAGGTATGCGCCATACGCGCCGTTACCATACGGAGCATAAGCCGGGCCGCCCATCAGATACTGCCCGCTGTTGCCGCCGTCCTTCGTCAGAAGAAGCGTCTGAAGGTCAGCCGGATTGATGATGATCGCGTCAGCGTCATAGCCGGTGTTCGCGTTAACAGCCATCTTTGCCTTCAACAGATTATCGAAACTGATGCCGGAGTTGACAGTCACGTCAATGCCGGAAGTGCCGAGCAGTGTGGACACCAGATAAGCCTCGATCACTTTCTGGAGCTCATAAGCACCGCGGCCTCTCACAACGCTCTCAAGATACGGAGCATCATCAAGCAGCTCGTCGGTCTCTTTCAGGTGTGCAGCGATCTTCTGCAGCGCCCCTGTGATCGGCGTGTAGGTCGGATGGATCTGCGGTTTCTCTGCACCCTGTGCAGTCTTGCCATCGTAGTTATTCGGAAGGTCGGTCGCTCCCATGCGGAAGAACGTGTAGCTGTTTCCGCTGATTGCCTCGGAGCTGAACAGATCGCGAACGCCGAGCTGGTATTTGATCTCAGCAACGTTCTGGCTGACATAAGGGATAGTCGGTGCTATGACAGTGTCGGTCGCGGCCTTGATAAAGGTCTGAACAGCGCCACGGTTTGTTTTGAGATATTCAAGGTCAAGAGCCTTGAGTCCGGATTTTTCTTCCATGATGGATTCCTCCTTTTCGGGTTTGCCGATCACATTGAGCAGAGCGGCCTTCTTTTCGGCGCTTGCGATTTCGGCTTCTTTGGTTTCGATTTCGCCCTGTAATTTCACGCCTTCTTCAATCGCGTCCGCCTCGTTGGCCTCAATGCGATCCTTCAGCGCGGCAAGGGCTTCCTTCTTGGCTGCGAGCTCTTCTTTAAGAGTCATTTGTTAGCCCTCCATTTCTAAGGATTTGATGTATTCCAGCAGTCTGTCCTTTTCCGGGTTGCTTTCCTTCTGCTCCTCCGCCGCCGCGTTGGCTTCCAGATCGTCCTCCCCTTCATCGGGTTTGTCTGCTTCATTCACCTCGTCATCCAGAAGCTGGTTGGCGAGAGAAATGATCTGTTTGATGATGTCTTCGTCTGATTTTCTGTTGCGTCTTCCGGCTTTGACTTCCGGTTCTTCTGATTTTTTCTCCGGATCATCGCCCTTGACGCCGGTCATGACGGCATTCTGGTTCGCCGGGATCGGCACGATACTGACCTCAAATAGATCCAGCTTGCGCAGCTCGTTGGCCTTCACACCGTCTTCCAGAGTCACAGGGCCTGCTTCCAGCACGTCATAGGCAAAACTGAACTGGAAGACCACGCCTGACTTCACAAGTGCCCGCTTCTCCTGTGCCAGCGGGGTATCAAAAAAGCTCGCTGTCATCAGCGGGCCTTTCTCATCGTCTATAATGTTTTCCGGATCTACCATCCCGACGATCTGGTCGAGATCATGATTCCAGCAGAGCGGGAACGGATGGCCTGACTCTTTGCGCTTCTGGATCGTGTCGGTGAATGCTCCCTTTGCGATCACATCGCCGTAGCTGTCCGGGATCCTGTCGTATGTCGAAAAATATCCGCTGATTTCGCCGCTTCCTTCATCGGCTTTCAGTTCAAATGATTTATAAAGATGTGCCATTGGTAACCTCCTTAAAACGTGATAACAACTTCCGTGGAACAGTTGCACCCGCATGTCGTGTCAGGATCTCCGTTTTCATCTCCGGGCCATTCACAGCCATTGGAAAATAGAGCGTCAATCGGGACCCGTTCGCCGTTCATCATGGCATGTTCGGGTCTGGGATTGTCGCCCGTCACCCATTCTTTTTCAACTGTTTTCTGAATGCCACGATCCGCTGCTTGCTGTGGGGCCTCATGCGTTGCTGCCCAGCCAGCTACGCCGATTGCGATGGACCGTCCAAACGTGATGCTGTCACGGTCTTCACGAAGCTTGAACACGTGTGCCGGTGTCAGCTCTTCGTCTTCCTCGGCCTCGATCGCCTCTTCCAGTTTTCGCTTCGTTGCCTCGTTGATCGCATACGCACGTCCGGAAGCCAGTGCCGCCAGATATTTCCGTGTGCGCTCGGTGTCGAATTCAAAGCCGATAACTCCGGCGGTCTCTTTGCCGTGTGCGTCTGAGATTTTATTCACCAGCGGGATCATATCTTCCGTGAGCTCATCGTTCCAGCGGTCTTCATCCCACCATTCGGATGCCCCCGCGCCGATTTTTGGAAGCACTGAGTTAGCCTGACGTTTCCAGAACTTCTTCAGGATTTCCGCCATGTTTTTTTCTTCTTCATCGGTTGACCTTGCCTTGATGCGGACCTCCGTCCGGTGCTCTTTCAGCTTTGTCAGGTCAATCTTTTTGCACTCTGCACAGCCACAGTTTTCTTCAATAGCCATCGGTTCCTGAGGATCCATGTGCGTGTCTTGCGGGGATGCCTGCCCGCCTGAAACCACGTTCAACGGAACAATCAGATCGTCACCGCCATCAATCGGAGGCAGATTATTGTCCGCTCTGGCTTCGTTTCTGGTTAGCCAGGGGCCGCCCACCGATGCCTGAAGAATGCTTGCACGTTCCTCAAATGACCCTTTGAGCTTTTCGGTCAGGTCAAATTCAACGTAAGTGTCAGGATCCGCTCCCACCATCGGCAGAAGGAAACTGTTTATCCTTTGCTGAATCATCTGAAGCCACGGGCCGAGGCAGTCAGCATAAAGTGCTCTGGCGTTGTCTTTTGCAGAGGCATAAGTCTGTGTTGAGGTGTGCCAGATCAGTGACGGATTGACGTGATATGCCGCAGCCACATCCTCGCGGGACAACTGCTTTGTCTCTGCGTACTGTGCTTCTTTCGCGTTGAACTGATACGGCTTGATCTCCATGCCGTCTTCCAGCAATGGCATCTTCCCAGAGTTTTCACCATCGCTTCCCCATCCTTCACGGAACGCGGTCAGCCATTTGCGCTTCGTTTCATCATCCCACGGAGCTACGTCTTTCGGTCTGGTTATGTAAGCATTAAAGCGCCCAGAAGACCGCCAGACCGTTGACCGGAACTTATCGGCCTGAATCTGCTCGGTGAGTGTCTGCCGAAGTGCCGCGATCGGCGACTGATACCCACCCGGGTTGCCCGGCGCATACATACGGAACTGAACGAACTCTTTTCGGGGCACTTCAATAAAACCGCCGTTGTCGGTATGGATTTTTAAAACGTCCGGAGCATAATTTGTCGTGCGTTCAGTGTTCGCGATCCACTCACGCGGGATGATTCTCAGCTGGTATCCACTGTCACTGTCTGGATCCGGAAGCAGCCATAATGTTACACAGCCCATTAAGAGCAGCTCCGTAGCAAGCGCTTGCACCATTTCAAAAGAAGTCTGGTCCGCGTTCGGTCTCCACAAAAGCTTCGCCGCCACGCTGTCACGATCCCGCTGGCGGTTGTTTTCACCCTCGCGCCGGTACACCTTGAGAGGCAGCTGCGCCACGGAATCGGCAAGGAACGACACCACGGCATAAAGATTCTCTTGTGTCGCATACATCTGACGCGCTGAGAACGGCCCGACCTGTGGCGCTTCTGCCGATGTCACCATATAAAAAACATTCTGTCCGAATAACCTCCGGAGCCTTTCAATTACAGGCATTTTGTTGCCCTCCTTATGCAAACATCAGACTCCCGCCGTTTGCATATGTCGATTCATAGATTTTCTTGTCAGTTTTCTTAACCTGTGTTGCCGCCGCAAACGCTACAAAACACGCAATCATCGGTGACGGGTCATCAGGACTTTTCACTCTGTCAGGCAGCTCGACCCCGCCGCCAAGGTTCCGGAGCTGCATTGTTTTCGCTGGCATATCAAGAACCGGCTGTGGGAGGTGGAAGATTTTCACACCACCACGCGAAGCTGCCGGATCCGATGCGGCGATACCGTCCCAAAAGCGCCCCCAGCCAGCTGTCAGCTCTGAGCCTTCGATTGCTATGCGGTTTATGTTCGGAAGTGTGCATATCTGTTCTGCGAGACCTGTCACGGGGCATCCGCGTCCTTGGAATGCCAGATTCATCGGCCCGCGTGTCTGCCTCTCAGCGAACCATTTGATCGCCCACTCCGTTCCGATCCGGCGGTCAACCACCTCGATGTGGAAGTTGCCGTCATCACGGAGTCCCGCCACAGATATGACCGTCCAGCGCCGGTTCTGAGACAGATCTATTCCGAAAAACAGCTCCGAAGATGGAGCAATCTCGGATTTATCATCAACACCCGCGTCCCATGCCCCGTCCGGGTAAGGTTGCGGAAGTATCGTTTCAACTTGTTGACACATACACTCTGACCTGAATTTGTTCTCCGGAAACGTCAGCCGGTTTGATAAAAGCGCCCGTTCGGTCAAGTAGCCATAGCCGAGCGCCGGATTTGCCTGTGCCAGAGCTTCCATGTCGTCAGTCTTTGCCCCTTCCGGAGCAGACCATTCGAACAGCCCTAACGATTCAGCGTCCACATTCCCGCCGAAGTCTGAGGCCGAACTTCCGTCAATGACTGCAATCGCCTGTGAACGAAGCTGACGGAGAACAATGCTGTCAGGATCGCCCGCGTTGCTGAAGCACACAATCACACCGTTAGGTTTCGCGTTTGTGCTGGCAGCGGCAGCGGCCCACGTTTCCCAATCACGCTGTTCGCGGACCTCATCGAGCATCACAAGATCGTTAGAATCCCCACGACCGGCGCGTCTTGTCGGTGCGCCAACTTTGTACTGCCGGTTGCCGGAAAGAATCAAGCGCTTGTTGCCGTTCGTTCGTGATACCCGGCTAATCTCAGCAGTCAGCTCAGGGCACGTTTCCTGGTCGCTGATGACCGCCTCCCAAACCTCTTCCGCTTTGTCAAGGCTGAGGGACGTGCCGAAGATTGACTCAACGCACAGCACGTTCATAAAAAACGATGCTATCACCTCGGACAGCACCGTCTTTCCGTTTTGTCTGCTTATCAAAAATAAAAGGATCCTGAATCGAAACTTCCAGCCGGTCGCAAGATTGCCAACGATCTCAAGCGCATGGATCAGCGCCCACTCTTGCCACGGGTAAAGGCTTTTCTTTAAAATCTTATCCGCGTATTCTATCGCGGCAAAACCGAGTGAAGTCTCCGGAGTCAACTCCCGAAGCGGTGGCGTGTATAGTCGAGGTTCTGTTGAGCCTTTCATGAGATCACCCTCATTCTCTGCCGGAGCACATCAAGCGTCCTGACTTCCGGATCATCCTCACAGCAATCTTTAGCGACCGCCAATGCTTTCAAGTAGCTTGCCAGAAGCTTCTCGTAAGCCGGATAAAACGGGTTCTCTCGGACACCGGACTGACCGCCGCCGTTGTCATACTCCACGATCAACGGCTCTTCGCCTATTCGCTTGCCCTCTTTCATCAATCGGTCAGCCATATGACTAAGCTGTTCGTTTATGATATTTTTATTTGTCGCCATGTGACCACCTATCTGTTTTCTTCGGGGAGGGATCTTACTGCGTTGGGCCGGTCTCAAAATTTTGACTGTTTTTTCAAGATTTCTTGGCCCCTCCGTCACCAGAGACGCGAGTGCCGCCCCACATCGTTCGCAGCAAATGAGCTTCCGTCACCGCGCTGCCGGTTACACCGCCGGTGGGCCGGTGCAATATTTTTTAAGTCGAGCTCAAGATCCGGACGCAAGCTGACGGGGATGATATGGTCAGGTTCATAAGAGTCCGGGGAGCTTGATGGTTTAACGAAATAGTCAATGGGTTCGCCACAGATGTGACAGACCGCTCTTGACTTGCGATCTCTATCCCATGCCAGCCGCCTGATGTATGGCCAGCGGGATGACCGGGATGCCATGAGACCCCGCCCCCCTTCTTTTTGTATGACCCCGCCCCGGTATGTTTTTCTGCAACTGAAAAGGACACCGGTATATGAACCGATGCCCTCATCAGGAGAAACACACGCCCAATGTGTAACTGTTGCCCCGACTGCATTTTGGGACAATATCACAGTAGCACATAAAACCTGTCGAAACCTGTTGACTTACTGCTGAAGGTACTGCTTCCGGAAAGCTTGCAGCGCCTCGCCGTGAAGGTGCCAGCATCCGTCAACAGATCGATGCATTCTTCGTGCGATCACTGCAAATGGCGTGAGCTTCCGACCATCGCGGTATGGCGTGATGTAACGAAGCCGGAGCAGCTCGGAATAGTCAGCGTTCGGCAGTTCGTTCACCTGCTTCGTGATCCGGTAGATGATTGACTGGTTTGCCTCGATCACGTCCGCGTACTTGGCTTCAGCATCCATGAGACGGCCCATCGCCTTGAGCATGTAATCGTCGGGCGAAGTCTGCACCGGTGTCTTGTCGTAGGTTATGGCGCGGAGTCCTGCCGCCTGGATCCGGAGCCGCTCTAACTCTTCCTCGTAGGATTTAAGGGCGCGACGTGCGGTGTTTACTTGGAGTAAGTATTCTTTGGTAGTCATCAAACCTCCCTATTCCATCCGGCAGATAGCGCGCCAGCTTCATTAGTTGTTATCATGATTAGTTTACCTTGCAGAACTCCGGAAGGTAGCGAGCCACCACCTTAGCCGGATAACCGGATCGCTCGCACACTTCGTTGAAATCATATTTACCGCAGCACCATGCCGCTAAGATCGCTTCACGTTCCTTTACCTTTGCCGCCCGCCGGAACTCTTTGCGGATGGGCTTTGGTGGTTTAGTTGGTGACTCTGTCATGATTCCCGCCTTTCTGCCCCTCTACGATCAAGTTCTTCTTTTGCCCATTTTCCGATGGCATCAATCTTGTCTATCTCGGATTGCGGGATGATCATGTCCGCAAGAAGCCACCCAACACCCAAGGCGAATGCTATAATCAATATCACGCCTATCATTCTTCCCGCCTTTCTGCCCACACTCCGCCTTTGCTCATTCCCCCGCCTCGCATAATTACAACCATTGAAGGAAACGGGGCGTTATATCTTGCTCCGCTGAATTTCAGCCTTCCTTTCAAAAACCTAATTTCAGCTTTTCCGTATATATATTCGTGAAACCATCTCGTATCGGTCCTTGATGGAATAAGAAGTACGACTGTACACCCCGTCTGTGATTCTTTGAAACTTTTTTCAACCCATCTTTTTATCTCGGAATATGGTGGATTGCAGAATACTATTTCGCCGTTCCATTTTTTTTCAATTCCGTTTTCTTTCTCCGTGTAGTATTTCCGGCATTTCCTGTTTTTATCCGTCGCGCAAGGGTCTAAAGTAAAGTGGAATTCTTGATCCAGTTCATTGAATAGTTCCTGCGGAGTTTCCCATTCATCAGAGCTGTGGGAAAACACTGTCCTATTATTCATCTTCCCTCTTTTCTGCCCGACTGCAAAAGTCGCTTTCCTTAGTGTCGTATGTCCCGTATATGCTATGTGCCTTGCAAAGATGTTTATTCCACCAATAGCGGCAGCCCTTGCACCTTATTATGCAAGGCTGTGCGGATGGTATTCGTTCCCGCAAGTCACGCCTTAGCTGTAGAATCTCTGTGGTTAGTTCCATTGGGACGTTATCGAATCTCTTGTCAAGTGCATCAATCGCCGCCTGTCTGCTGATACAATCGTTGGTAGGGACTTTTGTGTCCTTACCTTCAAGTGCTTCTTGTAATGCATAAATGATTTCGTTTGCATAATATAATATCAACCCTGTATCGGCTTCTTGGAATGAATCATCATCTGTAATTCCATCGAAAACCAATTTGC
>ODAI014753754.1_pt1 | contig 18924 bp, 11 predicted proteins | sample 1539321 | NCBI WGS metagenome assembly ODAI01 (sample SAMN02144231, study PRJEB22623) | gut metagenome | biome: sheep rumen | host: Ovis aries | place: New Zealand
CGATATCTCCTACGCCGTATGAGACACTTTTATCCTGCAAAGTGAAGGAGGACTCTATATCCATGCCGTATGCCTCATAGCTTACAGTGTAAGTCCTTTTTGAGGGGGACTTGGTGTAGGTCCTTACCTCTGTCACGACAGCATCCCTGTCGATGCCGTTCACATAGGCGGCTGCGCCTGCAAATGCAAGTGCTCCGAAGAGGATGGCAAGAGCAAAGCACAGGGCTGCTGCGATCACGAATATCTTTTTCTTTCTGTCCATTTTTAAGCCGCTGTCCTTTTCAGGCGGGCAGCCCTTCTTATGGCGAAAAAGCTGGCTGCGGAGGAGATGAGAAAAACGGTGAAATGGTTGTTCACATCTCTTGCCTGCACTATTACGCTCTCACCCATGAAATCATCTCTCTTGACGGTGATCTTGTCGCCTATATCATACTCAGGCAGATCCTTGTAAAATATGCGGGAGTCTGTGTCGGGATAGTCCACTACATTACAGTGGACTATCCATGCACCCGTCAGCCTGCTGCGCTCCACGCCCGTCACCATGGCCTCTGCCTCGTTTGCTCCGAAAAACAGCACGGAGCTTATCACTGTGGTAACAAGTGACAGGATCATCACAGTCACGCAAAGGCACATTACTGCTGTGGGGAAAACCTTATCCTTCTGTTTCTTCCCTGCCATCTTCATCGGCCTCTTCTGTATCTTCCGGTGTTTCTTCCTGCTTTTTCTTCTTTCCGAAGCTGATCTCCTTGAAGAGGAATGCAAATCTTCCTTCCTTGAGGGACTTCTTTGCGGGCTTTTCTTCTTCCTGCTCCTCTACTTCTTCGGCTTCTGTTCCGCCGGCGGATCCTTCTTCTTCATCTCCAGTATCTTCAGCGCTGTCGGTATCACTATGGGCAGAGCCTTCATCGCCGCTTTCGACAGCTTCATCTTCATCAGCAGCCTCTTGTTCTTCTTCTCTATCAGCTTCAGCCGATCCTTCTTCCTCAGCTTCCGCATTTTCTTCTCTGCCTTCAGTGCTGCCTTCTTCCGTTTCTTCAGTGAATCCTTCACTGCCCTTTTCAGGATCTTCGTCAAGACGCTCATAATTACCCTCAAATTCCGTATCGGATTCAAAGAGAGCCTTTGCAAAGTCGGCGGCGCTGAACTCCGTCAGATCGTCTATCTTCTCGCCTACGCCTACCAGCTTCACGGGGATGCCCAGCTCTCTGTGGATGCTTATGACTATACCGCCCTTAGCGGTGCCGTCCAGCTTCGTAAGTATGATACCCGTGATCTCCGCCACTTCGGAGAACAGCTTTGCCTGGTTCACGGCATTCTGACCCGTGGTGGCATCAAGGACGAGCAGTGTCTCCACCGTGCAGCCCTCTGCCTGCTGGTGACAGATACGGGTTATCTTTTTCAGCTCGTCCATCAGGTTCTTCTTGTTGTGGAGCCTTCCTGCGGTGTCGCAGATGAGAACATCCACATCCCTTGCCTTGGCTGCGGTAATGGCATCAAAGACCACTGCCGCAGGGTCGGAGCCTTCTGCGTGCTTTACTATGTCTGCACCCGCACGCTGTGTCCAGACCTCCAGCTGATCTATGGCTGCGGCTCTGAAGGTGTCCGCTGCCGCCACAAGGACCTTCTTGCCCCTGTTTACATACTTTGCGGCGAGCTTTCCTATGGATGTGGTCTTTCCTGCGCCGTTCACACCTATGACAAGGATGATAACGGGCTTGGTGTCCTCGGCAATGCCCTTGTCCTCACCCAGCATCCCTGTTATGACATCCTCCAGCTCGCCTACTATGTCATCGGGCTTGGTAAGCCCTTTTTCCTTTACCTTCTTCCGGAGCTCCGAGCATATCTCCACGGAGGTCTCCACCCCGATATCACACATGATAAGGGTCTCCTCCAGGCTTTCAAAGAAATCCTCGTCTATTTTGGTAAAGGAATTAAAAAGTGCGGTCAGCTTTCCGAAGATGCTGTCCCTTGTCTTTCTGATGCCCTCGGTAATCTTTTCAAAAAAGCCCATATCTTTACCTGCCAATGCTAAATGTGATCATTTGCCCCTTTGCAGTCTTTTTCCCAGCAGCGCTGCGGCAGCGAAGCCCGTCAGAATGGCGGCTGCGGGGGAAGATGTGCCCGTGCGGGGGTTGGGACGCTCTGAATCGGGTCTTACGGTGATGGTGAAATCAATGCTTTTGGTGAATTTGTCGCACTCCGCCACAAGAGTGACCTTTCCGCCGCTGTCCACATCCTCGTCCCACGCAAGCAGACCTATGCGTATATCCGCATCCTCTCCGGGCTCGAATACATCGTCCGAGAAGATCTCCTGTCCCTCAAAGGTGACTTTCAGATCATTCAGATCCGTTCCGTCGGAAAAATCGTTCCTGAGGGTTATGTCAACATAGGTCTTGTCGCCCACATAGCACATATCGTGTTCGGGGACTGCTGTGAACAGCAGAAGGTCCGTATCGTATGCGGCGCCGTCCTGTGCAGCCGCACCGTGGGAGCAAAGCGCCGGTATGAGCAGGGCAGTGAGGACACCTGCGGCAGCCTTTCCTTTCCGGAAAAGAGTTGTTTTAATATCCATGGTGACCTCCTGTCTGTCATACGGCGTGTCATTACATACTGTGGATGCCGCTTTCCGCAATGGCGTTGCTGTCCACGCTGTACTTTCTGTTTCTTCTCTTCTCGAAGAACTTGGGTGCTATCTTGGGGAACATGGCATAGGTGAGCACATCCTCCTCCTGCTCCGTCCATTCCGCACATTCCTTGCGCAGGGCTTCAAGCTCCGGCTCTATAAGGTCTGCGGGACGGCAGGTGATGGGTGCCTCGTCTCCGAGTATCTTCTTCTGGAAATCCGGGTCGATGGGGGTAGGCGTCTTTCCGTAGCGGCCTGCCACCACATCCTTGAATTCCTTTGTAACGCTCTTGTAGCGCTCTCCGTTTATCACATTGAATACAGCCTGTGTGCCTACTATCTGGGAGGAAGGAGTTACAAGGGGGATGTTTCCCGCATCTGCCCTTACTCTGGGCACTTCCTTCAGCACCTCCTCGAACTTGTCCTCTTTCCCTGCCTGCTTCAGCTGGGAGAGGAGGTTTGAGAGCATTCCGCCGGGCACCTGATATATGAGTGCGTTGGCGTCCGCAACCAGCATCTTGGGGTCAAGGAGACCGTTGTCAAGGTACTTCTGCCTCAGCTTCATGAAATAGGCGCGTATCTCCGTCAGCTTGACAAGGTCAAGACCTGTGTCATACTCGGTGTCCTTCAGGGCGGCTACCATAGACTCCGTAGGAGTATGGGATGTGCCGTGGGCAAGGGGAGACATGGCAGTATCCACTATGTCGCATCCGTTTTCTATAGCCTTCAGAAGACACATGGAGGCAAGGCCGGAGGTGTAGTGGGTGTGCAGGTTCACGGGGATGGAGATATTATCCTTGAGCGCCTTTGTGAGGGAGGCTGCACGCATGGGGGTGAGAAGGGCTGCCATATCCTTGATACAGATGGAGTCCGCACCCTCCTCCTCACACTGCTTTGCGTAGTTTACATAGTATTCGTCGGTGAATACATCGCCTAAAGTAAAGGACATGGCTACCTGTGCGTGAGCCCCTTCCTTCTTTGCGGCGGAAATGGCGGTCTTCAGGTTCCTGATGTCGTTCAGGGCATCAAAGATCCTGATTATGTCCATGCCGTTTGCAACTGTCTTCTGCACGAAGTATTCCAGAACATCATCCGCATAGTGACGGTAGCCCAGCATATTCTGCCCTCTGAAAAGCATCTGCAGCTTGGTGTGTGGCATCTCTCTCCTGATTATACGGAGCCTTTCCCAGGGATCCTCATCAAGAAAGCGTATACAGGAATCAAAGGTGGCTCCGCCCCATACCTCTGCGGCGTAGTAGCCTATCTTGTCCATTTCCTGCATGATGGGTATCATCTCATCAATGCTCATCCTTGTGGCTATAAGAGACTGGTGGGCATCTCTGAGGACAGTCTCCACTATTCCGATCTTTTTCATCTCATGCACCCCTCATCAGCCTACGGTGACAAGTACATCGTCGGAGTTGACGGTGTCGCCCTTCTTTACGAGAACGGAGGTGACCTTTCCGGCAGCGGTGGAGACCACGTCGTTTTCCATCTTCAGCGCTTCAAGGACGATGAGCACCTGACCCGTCTGTACGCTGTCGCCCACACTTACCTTGACATCAAGGATATTGCCCGGCATGGGTGCCTTGATGGGTGTGCCTGCTCCTGCTGAGGGCTTTGCTGCCGCAGGTGCGGGAGCGGGTGCAGCCTTCCTTGCGGGGGCGGGAGCTGCTGCGGGTGCGTCGGAGGAGATCTCTTCGACCTCTACATCATATGCTGTACCGTTTACGGTGATATTATATCTTTTCATACTCTCTTACCTCTTATCATAAAGTGCTGTGTTTTCTGGGGATGCGCTTTGCAAGACGCTTTCCTGCCGCCATTGCAAGAGCCTCGCCTATCTTTTCCCTGAGCTCGGAGGTCTCGCAGACCTCATCCGCAGCACCGCAGGCTGCGGCACAGAAGGCATTTGCCTGTTCCTTTGCGTACTTGTCCGCAAGAGCCTTCCTGTCGGCAGAGGTGTCCTCTGAGCCCTTTAGGCTGTCGTGGCTGAGGAATTCCGCTGCGGTAAGCGGAGCAATGGGAGCTATAAGGCTGTCCGCAAGGGCGATGACTGTGTCTGCGGAAACATTCTTTCCCGCAAAGGCAGTGAATACCGCACCTACCGCCTTCTTCACAACGGCTATCTTGGGAGTGCCCGCCTCGGCAAAGGCTGCTGCAGCCCTTACAAAGGAGGTATAGGCGCCCGCATCGCTGCAGTCCGCACCTTCACAGTCGATAACGGTCACGATGGGGAGGCTGAAAGCATCGCAGAGCCTTGCGAAGCGTGCCGCCTTGGCAAGACCTTCGCCTGTTACTGTCCCGCCGCTGCCTATGCAGCAGATGCCTCCGCTCACAGAGCCGTTCGGAGTTTCAATAGCAGAGAGGACAGTGCAGACCTCGGTGCCAAAATCCTTGTAAAGCTCGGTGACAGAGCCTTCGACAGCTATCTCCTTTGCTGTCCGGACAGCTTCTTCCTTTTCACCGTCGTAGGGCTCAGTGCCTACTCCCGAAAGGTTGTTGGAGGGCATATGGCTGAGATATTCCCTTACCAGAGCACAGGCTTCCGATATATCTCCTGTCTTTCCTGCGGCAAGGCCCATTTCAGCCGCAGCTTTGCTGTCCAGCTTGCGGTTGACATCAAGGTAAAGCTCGGCATCACCGGTCATCACAAGTATATCCGCTGTGAGGGCGCAAAGTGCCAGAGAGCCGGAACATACGCCGTCTGCTACGGCTATGACGGGAACTACCCCGGATACCTCCGCCGCCTTTGAGAGCACAAGGCTGTAGCCGTTCAGGGCTGCCGCACCGTCGTTCACATAGGCACCCTTTGAATCGTATATGCCCACGATGGGAACACCGTTTCTTGCGGCAAGGTCGTAAAGAGATGCAACCTTTGCAGCCTGTTTTTCATCGAATGCACCGCCGTCCACACTGCTGTCAAAAGCGAAGGCATAGGCAGGAAGGCCGTTTATCCTGCCGCTTGCGGTCATGACCGTAGGCGCTCTGCCGGGGGCGGAAAAGCTTCTCCCTGTCTCATTATATGAACCATCGTCGAAGAGACCCGCAAGCCTTGCAGCCGCCTTCGGGCACTGCTCCGATCTGTACTGTGAAAGGAGTTCAGCAAGATCTGCCATAATATTCCTCCATATATAAAGTTTATTGTAAGATTACATACAAAATCAATTATATCACACTTTATTCTCATTTACAAGGGATTTTAAAAAATATTTTCCATACGGTTTGAAAAATGTTTTTCCATACCCGGAAATGGGCAGATATATGGTTTTGGGGTGCAAATAATGTCCGGAAGGGTCAAAATGGCAGGCGGGAAACGGTTTTGCAATTATTTTGCCGTACCCTTGACATCCTGCCGACAAAAAAGTATAATGATTGATATATACGGCTTTACGAAAAAACGACGATCAGCGGGAGGTGCCCGGAATGACATCCGTACTTTTTGTCTGCCACGGGAATATTTGCAGGAGCCCCATGGCACAGTTCATATTCGATCACATCGCAAAGGAGAACGGCAGGGAAGGAGATCTTTGCGCCTTTTCCGCCGCCGTGAGCAGCGAGGAGATATGGGGAGATACGGGAAGCCCGGTGTACCCGCCCGCAAGGGATGTTCTGCGCCGTCACGGCATACCGTTCGGAGAGCACAATGCTGTACAGATAAGGAAAGAGGACAAGGATAAATACGACCTTATCATTGCCATGGACAGGTCAAATGTACGGGGGATAGAGCGTATCTGCGGAAAAAGCGGCAAGATACACCTGCTCCTTGAGTATGCGGGGGAGGATCGTGACATTTCCGACCCCTGGTACAGCGGAGATTTTGAAAGAGCCTATGAGGATATATACAAAGGCTGTTTGGCGCTTTTTAAGTCTCTTGTCGGATGACCGCTTCTGCACACTTATTACAGTTTGACATACGAGGCTCCCGCAGCTGATGCGGGAGCCTTTTTCTACCCTTTTGCAGCCGGCTGACAGCAGACGGAACAGCAGGTGAGAGCGGATCACAGAGCTCCGTGGATGCCGCAGCACTGGCTCCCGGGACTACTCCCGAATCCATCGGCTCAGACGGCAGCGACAGCTTGACAGATACCACGCAGACAGACATAAGCGACACCGTAACATCCTATTGCGGCTATATATCCATGACCCCGGAGGATCCGGCGGCATGGACAGGTTCCGTGCTGGACATATATATCCCCTCCGACGAAAGTATGATAGTGCTTGATACTCTGGGCTTTTTTGCGGCGGACGGCATTTCCCATGCTCTTGATATATCCGTGGTATCTGCTCCGGACACTGCAAACGGAGAAGAACTGGCACTCTACGGTGTAAAGAACAATGAATTGTCCGAGACGCCCCTTATAAGCCGTGCAAAGGCAGGGGACAAGGTGCGGGTGCGCTCCGATGAAACGGAGGGCGCAGCTCTTGTGAAGCTGCCGCCTCTTTCAAGGGAGCTGACAGGTTCCGTGGCTGACTGCACCGTTACCGCAAAGGGCACATTCCCCCAGAACGGCGTATTCGGCGTGACAAGCCTTACGGAAACGTACCTCATGGGCGCAGTGGAGAAAAACGAACTCATACACCCTGTAACTGAACTGCTTTTCGGCTTCGATACAAGGGTGAACCTGGGTGTTGCCGAATTTGTCCCCGCAGAGGGGAAAAGCGTGGAAATATCCCTTACAGCACCCGCTGTTGACGAGGCTGCCGCAAGGGGCGACCTGCTGCGCATACTTGCCATAGAGGATGACGGCAGCATTTCCGAGATCCCCGCATTCGTGAGTGAAGGCACTCTCAGCTTCACGGCTCCCCATTTCTCTGCCTTCGCTGTTGTGAGCGACAGGACAGCCTTCACCGTGGAAACGGAGACGGAGGGAGTCGGATTTGCCGTGAGCTGCGGCGGTGACAGCGGTATCCCCCGTGATGCAGTGCTTACTGCCATTCCTGTCAGCGGAGAAGGTTATTACAGCAGTGTGCTTTCCGCACTGGGCTGGACAGAGGAAGAACATATCTATTACAACAGCTTTTTTGAACTTAGCCTTTCGCAGGGCGGCGAAAAGCTCGTGCCCAAGACACCTGTGACTGTCAATATCACCTTTGATGACACTGTTGAGAACAAGCAGGGTCTTAAAGCCGTGCTTCCCGGTGGAGGCTCCTGTACGGCTCCGGAGTGCAGAGTGAGCGAAGAAGGCGTCCTCAGCTTTGAGGCGGCAGATCTTTCCGTTGTGGGAGTGCTGGGCGCTATGCACAAGGTGGCAGAGGAAAGCTCCGAAGTGGTCGAGGTCGCAGTGTACAGCCTTGAAGAACAGGGCAGCACTGTCGCCGTGGAGAACAGTGCATCCGTTTCGGCTGCGGAAGAGGGCATTGAGACCGTTGTGGCATATGAATTCTCATCAAGGGAGAGCAGCGTCACAGATGCAGCCGCAGAAAATGCTGCTTTAACGGCTGACGGCAGCGTGGGCGCAGAGATAAACGAGCGTGAATCCATTTCCATCTACACTGTTGAAAACAATATGCCAGACAAGGTCATCGTGGAGGATATCACGGGCACCGATGAGCTCTACACGCTGGATGACAGCGTTACAGCCATTGCGGTGGTGAGGGACACGGGTCTTCGCAGGCAGAACTTTGAACTCTATCCCGACGCACAGGATCCGGGCAGGACCGTGACCCTGGACGGCATGATGCCCAAGGAGGCTGCCGCTTCTGCCGTTGATGTGACGGACACCCTTTCGGAGAACGGAGACGAGGGCGAGGTGCGCCTTGCCGCCTACGACATCACCATTACGGAGGGGGATAAGGAATATCAGCCCGTGGAGGGCAAGCCCATAAGCGTGGAGATAACAGACCCCCGTATAACTGCGGGTGAAGACATAGCCCTCCGCCATATCCTGTCCGACGGCAGCTTTGAATACATATACGACCTCGTTGTTGAGGAGGGAAGGGTCAGCTTTGAGGCAAAGGGCTTTTCGGTGTATGAGATAGTCGTTCCTCCTGAGCCGAAGGATATCCCGGATGATAGAATAAATGCTCAGGAACTGAGTGAACTGACATCGCCAACGGGTTTTTATCTTTCTATAACAAAGGATGGCAAAACTTACTATTTTGCCAACGAAATAGTAAATACGAATTACATAAAAAAGGTACAAGATACTCGCAATACTCTTTGGTATTTTGAAAAGCTGGATTCGGGAAAATATCATATTTACACCATTAAGGACGATGTGCGTTATTATATGCAAATGATCCCTAACGGGAGTATGGACGGCTGGATGAGGCTTCCTCCCGATATTGCTGATGCTACGGATTTTGATGTAAGCCTTTGGAAGAATACAGAAGGAGTCTTTTATATCTCATATGACGGACGAGGTCTGAATATGCACGGAGGTGTCAGCGGCAAAGGCTTTGCAGGGTATAAGAAATCTGACGATATAGGTGCCAAGGTGGTAGCCAGATACCCGGATAGAATAACCGAAGACCCCCAGAACCTTGACGGACTTGAATTCGGTCTTGTTCTGTACAGAGGGACCACAAGCGACATCATCTCCGTAAGGGCTGAACAGGTCACCGATAACAAAGGCGTTACCAGATTAAAAGGACAGAAGCTTGGGATCATGAGCGATCCTCTTGATCCCGGTAAGCCGGTATTTACCACCGGCAGCGACTATGATTCCGTTTCCATATGGAAGTTTACTGCTGTTCCGGGTACAGAAGGGTACTACATCACATCCGAGACCGCAGAGGGCACGAAATACATGAAAATAACGAGTGCCGGTATGTTACTTGCCGACACACCGGATAATGATTGTATCCTGACGGTATCTTACGGGACAGGTAACTTCAAGGATAAGATAACGATCTCCGGTGCGCAGGGTACAGAGCCCTACTATATCAACCTGCAGGGCGGCAATTTCGGTAAGCATACCGTTGCCAATAATGACGGCTATCTTATGCTTGTGGAACCCTCAGACATAGTTGAAAGCGACAAGGTCGTGTATGAAGCCGACAAGATAAGCGTTTCCGACATCCATGACGGAGATGAGGTAGTAATATATGTGCGTCTGTGGGATGACAAAGAACTCAAATACAGGTTCTATGTCCTCTCTCAGGGCGGCACACTGCTGCCTGCTGCCGAGATAGGCGACCGCATAGAATGGCAGGGCTCTGCCGTGTGCCGTTCCATCTGGGATTTTACTGTCTACACCGGGGATGACGGCACAGAAAACGGTTACTACGAATTTCAGAATACCTACACAGGCAGATATCTTGCCCCGGAGATAGGAAACAATCAGCTGGTCTCCTATACGAAGAAGGGTGTCAACCTGGAGGGCAGGAGGAACGGCGGCTACAGCTCCACCATAATGGCATGGGACAAGCCTTATTATCAGTATGCGGCACTGGCTGTAGTGGACGACAACGGCACCGACATCACAAAGTGCGTACCCCTTTCACAGGCGGGAGAGTTCTACTTTGCGGTAATAGAAAAGAGGGACGAAGAGAACCTTCTTACCACTGTTGAAACTGTTGACAATACACAGCACGGCATAACCATGAAAATGGTGAATTTCCCGAACACCATAATACGTAATAATACTACGGAGGTAAAGAACGCAATAGGAACACCTGAAGCAACATATGCCAACGATACGAGCGAAGCCCAAAACAATGTTATGGGTATACGTTCATCACTGTATAAGGGTAAAATACCGAACACGGTATTTGCAACCAAAGACAAGGGCGAAGGACAGGCTTTTCCGGATCTGGTAAGCAAAAGACTGGAATCTAACGGATATCCTGATGTTACCTTTACAGACAATCCCGACGGTACACAAAAGTCACTGGGCGAACTGTTTTCCGGGGCTGTGGAAGTAAACCATCTGTTCCTTGACAAAACATACAACGAGAGCGGATATTTTGAGTATTCCTGCTCCAACAACTATGCATATCTTGATCAGACCACAAATAAATTTGTGGTATATGATCAGGTGGGATCTTTTAACAAGTCCGGGCCTGCAAACAGTCATGGTCAGTTTATGCCATATAACAATATTGTTGACCATGAAGCAGGCGGCAATAAGTATGGCAAAGTAGCATCAAGCAACTCTCTCACCAAAACGGATGAATCGGAAAATGCCCTTCCCATCTCCGATCCCAGATTCAACAAGCCTATATACGAGATCAAAGGCACAGTTGATTACTTCTTCGGCATGGAGCTTTCTGCGGATTTCACACAGACAGCCAGCGGCTGTGATGCATGGGGCAATGACATGATCTTTGAGTTCACGGGAGACGATGACTTCTGGCTCTATGTTGACGGTGTACTGGTCATAGATCTGGGCGGTATACACAAGGGTCTTTCAGGCTCGGTGAATTTCAGGACCGGTGATGTTATAGTAAACAACGGTACGCCCACAAATCTGAAAGCACTGTTTGAAGCTGCCGGCGCTGATACATCCGCCTTTGAAACCGACGAAAATATATTCAAAGACTACACCAAGCACTCCATGAAGCTTTTCTACATGGAAAGAGGTGCAGGTGCGTCCAACCTTCATCTGCGCTTTAATCTCAGTGAGGTAAGGGATGGTCAGGTAAAGCTGAGCAAAGAGGTCAAAGATCATAACGGTAAGGATTTTACCGGATCCGATGCCTTTGATTTCAGCCTTGTAGACTACCCCTTCAGGATAGGGTATTATAAGACCGACGGCACCGGTCCTTATTATCTTGGAAACCAGAAATGGGAAACAAGCCAATATGTGCCTACGGTCACTTATCCCAACAGCACAAGATCTGTGCGTTACTTTTCTGAATATAAGGGAAAAGAAAACGTATTTATCATAAATGCGGGGGAGACTATAAATATCAATTTCCCCGATGAGACAATGGAATATTTTGTGGAGGAGCTGAATGTAAACAGCAGTATCTATGAAAAGGTGGAATGCAATGATGACCCGCTTTACTCCACAGAGGAAACTGCAGGAGAACAGTATAAGGATTACAAAACAGATACTTATGAGGTAGGCGAACAGCCCCTTGCGGTATTCAAAAACTATGTCAGGGAAGACGGGATACGCTCACTTGAGATACAAAAGGATCTTGTGAGAAAGGATCCCACCACCAATACATATGTATATGCAAACGACGGCAGTGACACAGCTTTCTTTGATTACAGGCTGTATCTGGGTGATGAATTCTACTCTGTCAACAATCCGGGAAAAAGCCTGCCTCCTACTTATATGCACAAGTATTATGTAAAGGATCCCGACGGTGTTTACTGCAGATGGGATCCGGATCAGAGCAGGTTTGTTCCCATCAGCGGGATCAAGGATCTCAAAAATATCCCGGAAGCGTACATGGACTCTGCGGTATTCTATACAGGCCCCAACGGTACTATCTCCATGATCCCCGCAGGCTACACCGTTGTGGTGCCGGGGCTTCCCGTAGGCACACAGTATAAGGTGGAAGAAGAAAATGTCCCCGATGGATATATACTTGAAGCACGCAGCGGGGAAAAATACAGCTCACTGTACGGATCGGGTGAAAGCTATGAGGGCGATGCACGGGGCTATATCAATTACAGTGATACTTCATCATACGGCTCCGACTACGAACAGACTGCACAAAATGCGGGAAAGATCATCATAAGCAAAAACGCAAAGGTCATTGTGTGCAACACAAAGGGCTTCGGCTTTACTGCAACAAAGAAGTGGAGCGATGATGCTTATGTCACCGGAAGACCACCCATTTTCCTTGCCCTCTACCTCAAAAAGAGCGGCGAAGAAGCGAGACTGATAAGCGGCAGTGTGCGCAGGATCGAGTATCCCGACACAGAATGTTACTGGTTCTATTATGATCTGGCAGAGGGAGCGGACAGCATAGGAGATTATGAAGTCCGTGAGGTGGATCTCACAAATCCCGTATACGATCCCGGCGACAGCAGCATAGTTTCCTCCTACTCTGCTATCACACCTGTGGAGCAAAGCGGGTTCACACACCTTGCCGATACTCAGGGCGGTCCCTCGGACTTTGATTATACCTATAAGGTGAGCTATGAACATGATCCCCACAAGGATAATGTGCGTACAGCCACCATTACCAATACCCGAACAGGGGGAATAATGGTAAGGCTCAGCAGATGGATGGGGCTTGACCCTGACAGAGAGCCTACCACAGAGACCATTCTGGAGGGCGGTGTGTTTGAACTCTGCCTGGAAGAAGGCACGGAAAGAACAGTTGTGGGAAAATATACCTCTGATGTTAACGGACTTGTGACGATCCTCTATGATGCAGAGATCACAACGGACGAGAACAACAAAAAGGTCTATGTTTTAAGGCAGATATCTGCTCCAGGCGGCTATATGGGGTTTGGGGATGAAGTCAGATTCTATATCACAAAAGACGGCGATACCGAAAAACTAAATTGGCTCACTCCCGTGACCGATGAGGGCTGGGCGAACCATAGAGACGGTACCGCTCTGGAAAAAATGACTGCCTATATCAATATCTACAACAAGACCCGAACAATAAGGGCAGCCAAGTATGACAAAGCAGATCCCGAAAGTCAGACGGGTCTGGGAGGCGCAGTCTTTGCGCTGTACAGGCAGGTGACCGACTACAACACAAAGCTGCCCAGAGCCGATTATTACCCCATTGAAAACTATGAGAGACTGGTCAGCGACGAGGGAACGGGAATTATCGTAGCCCGTGACGAAAACGGTCAGCCCCTGATAGATCCCGCTACAAACAGACCCTACGGCATAAACGAGTACCTTGCCGACGGCAATTATTACCTTCGTGAGCTGACAGCTCCCGCAGGTTATACCAAGCTGACCGAGGATATACTCATGACCGTGGCGAACGGACGCATCTATGTATCGTCTTCCTATGCAGGTGTGGCAGAGAAGTATGTCGACACCGACACCGACAGGGCAAATGCTGTCTGCGAGCTTCAGATCTACAATTCAAAGAACGATGTGAAGCTGCACATAACCAAACAGGTCACCGGTGCCTTCGGCGACAAGAGCAAGCAGTTCACATTCAGCTTTACAGTGGGAGACGGAAACGACATCATCACTGCATACACCACGATGAAGGGAGGCGTTTCGGATACGATCCATTCCGGAGAAACATTTACCCTGAGCCACGGCGAATCAATAGAGATATCTCTTCCAGCCGGCACACAGGTAAAGATCAAAGAGACTGATGCCGATGGGTACAGCGTCTCCATGGCTCTCAACGGCACGGACGCAGACAGCGATGTGCCCTTTATCCTGCAAAGCGACAGTGAGCTTGTGGTAACAAATAAGCTCGATGTGACCATACCCACGGGTATCAGGACGGATCAGACCGCATCCGTAACAGTCTTTGCCGGACTGCTGGCCGTGCTGGCACTGATGGATATCCGCAGAAGAAGATCCCGCAAAAAGGGATGAATGATACTAAGCACCGAAAAAGCCGTTTCCCCCGGAGGAAACGGCTCTTTTTCGTGGATCCGGGCTCTGCCCGCTGCTGATACGGCAGGGATATCCGCAAAAAGAAAAGTTACCGAGCGGTACAGCTACTGCCTTTGATATGCGCTCAACGGGTGGCTTCGGGTCCTGCCCGCTGCTGATACGGCAGGGATATCCGAGAAAGAAAAGTTACCGAGCGGTACAGTTACTGCCTTTGATATGCGCTCAACGGGTGGCTTCGGGCTCTGCCCGAAAATAATACTTGAATATTCCGGCATATTATGTTAAAATGAAAGGAGCCTGCCTGCGGCGGGGCGGATGTTGTCACGGAGGAGAGCATTGACTTTATTGCGACATCTGTATATTATACAAAAAAGGGGAAAACAACATGACAGGATCGGTAATATGTATACTGGTGACTATCATCGTCTATATGGGAATGATGATAATCATCGGCGCTGTCTTTTCAAAAAAGAACAGCAATGTAGGGGATTTCTACCTGGGAGGACGCAAGCTGGGACCTATCGTGTCGGCTATGAGTGCGGAGGCATCCGACATGAGCAGCTATCTGCTGATGGGCCTGCCGGGTCTGGCGTATCTCTGCGGCACGGCAGAGGTGGGCTGGACGATAATCGGGCTTGCCGCAGGCACCTACCTTAACTGGCTCATAGTGGCAAAGAGGCTCAGGGTCTATTCCCATAAATGTGAGGCTATAACCATACCGGATTTCTTTGCGAACCGATACAGGGACAAGAAGGTGCTGATGGCCATATCTGCGGCTATCATCCTTGTTTTCTTCGTGCCCTACACCGCATCCGGCTTTTCTGCCTGCGGCAAGCTCTTCAATCAGCTTTTCGGATGGGATTATCACTTCGCTATGGTGGTAAGTGCGGTGATAATAATCGCATATACCTCTCTTGGCGGATTTCTGGCTGCCAGCTTTACAGACCTTATACAGAGCATAGTAATGACCATCGCCCTGATAATACTTGTCTGCTACGGTGTCAGCACCGCAGGCGGCTTTGACGCTGTCATAGAGAACGCCAAGAGAGTTCCCGATTACCTTTCCATGACATCCACCGTTACGGCGGAGGGCAACCACGTTTCCTTCGGCGGCTTTTCCATACTTTCCACACTGGCATGGGGACTGGGCTACTTCGGTATGCCCCACATCCTGCTCAGATTCATGGCAATAAAGGATAAGGACAAGATAAAGGTATCCAGAAGGATAGCATCCGTGTGGGTGGTCATAGCCATGAGTGTGGCAATGTTCATAGGACTTGTGGGCAGCACTCTCACCGCAAACGGCGTTGTAAAGACACTTGGCAGCTCCTCAGAGTCGGAGACCATCGTCCTCGAAATGGCAACGGCTCTCAGTAAGCACGGCATACCTGCGGCTTTTGTGGCAGGCATCATCTTTGCGGGCATACTTGCCTGCACCATGTCCACATCGGATTCACAGCTTCTGGCAGCATCCTCAAGTATGTCGGAAAACATCATGAAGAGCGTTCTGGGCATAAAAATGAGCAGCAGGCAGTCCATGCTGGCAGCAAGAGCGGTGCTTCTCGTTATCGCCGTACTGGGCATCATCCTTGCATGGGATCAGAACAGCTCTGTTTTCCGTGTGGTATCCTTTGCATGGGCAGGCTTCGGCGCTACCTTCGGTCCGGTGATGCTCACCTCCCTTTTCTGGAAGCGCTCCAACAAATACGGCGCCTGCGCAGGTCTTGCAGTTGGCGGTGTGATGGTGTTCCTCTGGAAATTCGTCATTGCGAAGGCAGGCGGCATATTTGCGGTCTATGAGCTCCTTCCCTCCTTTATCTGCGCTCTTATCGCCATAATCGTGGTATCTCTGCTGACTAAGGAGCCCGAAAAGGAGATAGTAAAGGAATTTGAGGAAGTACAGGCAGAGCTTGCAGGTCAAGGCAAATGATACAGGATATTTACCCTTCAAGGCTTGACAACAGCTACATCCCCCGCAGCTTCGGTGAGGATGACATCATCATGTGCTTTGATGATAATGACAGCCTCCTTGCGGCTGATGACGATCAGCGGATATCTTTCCCCACAGGGCGGGAAATATCCGCCAATGAGCCTGTTTACCTCTTTTCCGTGGACGGCAGAGGATGCTTCCTTTCACCTCTTGACAATGTGAGCGCAGACGGGTTCGTGTATAAAGGTCTGAAACAGCTCAGGAACTGCGGCTCGGGAAAGTGGCTCTTTGCTGCGTATACAGCCTATCACCTCAGAAAATGGTACAGTGACAACAGCTTTTGCGGGCGGTGCGGCAGCAAAACGGTACACAGTCCCCACGAAAGATCCCTTGTGTGCGGCTGCTGCGGCAATACCGTATACCCGCGCATAAACCCCGCAGTCATAGTGGGGGTCACAAAGGGTGACAGTATGCTTATCACCCGCTACCGCAGAGGATATGCCCACAATGCGCTTGTGGCAGGCTTTACGGAAATAGGGGAGACCCTTGAGCAGACCGTGGAGCGTGAGGTAATGGAGGAAACGGGAGTAAAGGTAAAGAATATCAGGTACTACAAGTCACAGCCCTGGGGTTCGGCACAGGATATTCTCGTGGGCTTTTTCTGTGAGGCTGAGGAAAGCGCCGTCATACATATGGACGAAAAGGAACTGAGGTATGCGGAGTGGGTAAGGCGGGAGGAGCTTGTGCTGCAGCCCGACAGCGCCAGCCTTACAAATGAGATGATGAGAGTGTTCAGAGACAAAGAGCCGCCTTTCGGGAAAGGAAGACAGCCATGACAGAGCTTGCATATGTCTGCCCCGTATGCGGCAGGGTCATGAAAAGAGAGGAACGCAGGTATGTATGCCCGCAGGGTCACAGCTTTGACATAGCAAGGAAAGGGTATGTGAACCTGCTCACCACTTCGGGACACAATCCTGCCACTGCGGGGGATGACACCGTTATGGTGCGGGCAAGGACGGAGTTTCTTGACAGCGGGCACTACGGAAGGCTGGCGGAAAGGGTAGGGGAGATCATCCTTGCACACCGCCTTTCAAGTGTCATAGACAGCGGCTGCGGAGAGGGCTACTACACCTGTGTGTATGCAAAGCACTGCCCGGAGACCCGTTTCTACGGCATAGATATATCAAAGGCTGCCGTAAACCACTGTATGACAAGGGTACACACCGGGGATACCGTCAATTGCAGCTTTGCCGTGGCATCATCCTTCGGGCTGCCCTTTGAGGATCATTCTGCGGACGGGATAGTGAGCACCTTTGCGCCTGTGGATGACAGGGAGTATTCAAGAGTGCTGAAAAACGGCGGCGTGCTCATAGTGGTATCTCCGTCACCGAGACACCTTTACGAACTAAAGGAAGCCGTTTACGACCGCCCCTATGAAAACCGTCCAAATTTCTACGGTCTTTCTGATTTTGACGAGGAAAGTTCCGAGATACTTGAATATGAAACGGAACTTGATTCCCAAAAGCTCATTTTCGACCTTTTCTCCATGACGCCCTATTTCTACAAGACCTCTGCCCGTGATACCGAAAAGCTGAGGGGGCTTGAAAGGCTGAGGGTCACCTGCGGCTTTTGCATACAGGTGTACAGGAACCGTATATAAAGCGGAGCTTTTATACTGATCCTTCCTCGATGTATAGACGATCTCCAAGCCACAGATCCCTTATATTCAAGCATTTGCGGCTTGTTTCTTGTCTATACATCGGTCAGAAATCAGTATTAAAAGAATGATCCGATATATGCCCTTCGTGGAGATCCTTCACGGAGGGCATATTATTGTGCTGTTATGGGGAGCGGAAGATCAATACTGATCCTTTCTAGATGTATAGACGATCAGTATGAAACTACACTTTTTAGGTGTAGTTTGTTAACCGGATCGGGGCAAATATTGAACGGTTCGTCCATAATCGCGGCAAAAAATGGTCAGTCTGACTTATATGTGAAAATTAACCTGTTCTATTTGTGGAATATGCACAAATGGCATTGCAGGAGCGGATTATTACAACTTGTAATAATGTATAGATATTGAATAAATATCGGAAATTATCATATTTTGCTCTTTTTTTTAGATTTATTGTGCAGTTTTACCCTAAATGTTGACACACAAAAATTGCTATAGTAAAATTGGCTAAGAAGACACACGGAGAGTGTCTGTGGAGACGGGGAGGGAAAGTCCCCGGAAAAATCTATGTGCGGCATATCGGAATGTGCTGCACCGGTTTGGCGGAAAAGAACAGTGCCTCTGCGCTTTCTCTTTGCGCCGGCATAGGAGGAAAGATCATGAAAAGAAGGATCCTTGCAACAGTTCTTTCGGCTGCGACCATCGCAGCAACAATGACAGGATGCGGCGGCGGCAGCAGCCCCGCAGCTCCGGCACCTGCCGCAGGCGGCGACAGCGGTGCCGCTTCTTCAAGCGGTGTGCAGGAGATACAGTGGATGTTCTGGGATGACCTGAACGCCACTTCCGACCTTATCTCTCTTGGGTATAAGGACACTATCGAAAGATTCAACAAGGACTATGAGGGCAAGTACCATGTAACGGCTGTGACCACCAACCTGGAGGAATACTATTCCAAGCTCAACGCTCTCGTTGCTGCCGGTGAAACTCCCGATGTGTTCATCGTAAGCCCCGGCCCCAACCTTACAGACTATGTTGAGCCCGGTATCATAGCCCCCCTCGATGACTATCTTGCAAAGGACGGCTGGAAGGATACCTTCACAAGCGATGCCGTTTTCTCTCAGCAGACCTACGACGGAAAGATCTACGCCGTTCCTCTGAACACTGCTGCTGCCTGCTGCTTCTACAACACGGAGATGTTTGAGAAGGCTGGTGCAAAGGTGCCCACCAACTGGGACGAGATGATAGA
>ODAI012023076.1_pt1 | contig 18923 bp, 13 predicted proteins | sample 1539321 | NCBI WGS metagenome assembly ODAI01 (sample SAMN02144231, study PRJEB22623) | gut metagenome | biome: sheep rumen | host: Ovis aries | place: New Zealand
AGCACCCAGGCAAAGGCCCGCTTCTGATCGAAGTCGTAGATGCTCTTCTCGGCCTCGCCGGCCGTGCCCACCACGTAAACTCCGGCGTCGCGCAGCTCGACGATGGCGCCCGCCAGGTTCGTCACCGTCACCACGGGCACCGTCTCCATGGCGCCTGCGGCCGCCTTGGCGGCAGCGGGCGAATAGCTCGCGGAGCGGTCCTTCGGAACGACCACCGCCTGCACGCCGGCGGCATCAGCCGTGCGCAGGCACGCGCCGAAGTTTCTCGGATCGGTCACCCCGTCCAGAATGAGCAGGAACGTCTCGGGCGTGATCGAGTCCATCAGCTCGTCAAAGGTCATGGACACGTCGATCTCGTCGGCAAGCGCCACGATGCCCTGATGGGGGATGTCGGGCGCAAGGCCGTCCAGGCGCCTTGCGTCGGCCTGAACAACCTTCACGCCCGCCTTTTCGATCTTTTCGCGGCACTCGTGCATGCGCTTGTCGCGCCGGGCCGGATCAACGTAGACGATGCGCACGCTTTCGGGTCTGGTGCGCACGCGCGAATTCACGGCATGAAAGCCGGCAAGAACAACTTGTTTGCTCATCGAAATCCCTATCAGTAGCTGAAACGTTCCTTTCCGCGCGCGGCGATGGCCTCGAACTCGATGCTGCGGCTCGCCTCGTCCACGGAAAACAGGCGGACGCTGATTTTATCGCCAATTCTGTACCGCTTATGCGACTCCTCGCCGATGAGCGTGCCCGTCGCCTCGTCATAGAGGTAATAGTCCGTGCCGATGCGCGAGATGTGGATGAACCCCTCGATGAAGTATTCGCTGAGCGCCACGTAAAGACCGGCTGGGTTGACCCCGGTGATGACGGCCATGTAGTGGTCGGCTGTGAGCGTCTTGGCATACATGCATTTGAGCCAGGCCGTCACGTCGCGGCTCGCCTCGTCGGCGCGGCGCTCGGCGGCCGAGGAAATCGCGCCGAGCCGCACCCAGGCCTCGTGCACGGGATCGGGCTTTTTCGCCCTAGGGGAATCCTCCTTCTCGGCGCCCTCGAGCTTTTTCTGCACGACGAGTCCGGCGTGCGAGCTCATGAGCCGCGAGGGATCGATGCGGACCTCGGGCCGGTAGCGCCTTGCCGAAAGGATCGCGCGGATCGTGCGGTGCACGAGCAGATCCGGGTAGCGCCGGATTGGAGACGTGAAGTGCGTGTAGGCCGGGTATCCGAGCCCGTAGTGCCCGGGGTTGTCCGGGCTGTACATCGCCTGCTGCATGGAGCGCAGCATCGCCATCTGAACGGTTTCGTAGCAGGGACGGTCCTTCAGAGCCTCGAGCACCTGGCCGAAATGCTCGGCCGTGGGCTTCATGCCCCCGCCCAGCTTCACCCGGAAGGACGCGAGCGTTGCGCGCAGCGCCTCGAGCCGCTCCGGCGCGGGCGGCTCGTGCACGCGATAGAGGCACCCGTCCTTGCTGCGCGCAATGAAGTCCGCCGCGCACACGTTGGCCGCGAGCATGCACTCCTCGATCAGCCGGTGCGCGTCGTTGTGGTCGCGCTTTCGGATCGCCGTGATGTGCCCGTCCTCGGGATCGAACTCGAACTGCGTCTCGACCGATTCGAAATCAATGGCGCCGCGCCGCTTTCTTGCCCCGGCAAACGCCTTGTAAAGCGCGTGAAGCCGCATGATGCCGGCGGCATCGGCGCCCCGCGCGACGATGTCCGCGGGATTGCCCTGAATCGCCTCCCAGACGGCCGTGTACGTGAGCCGGGCGTGCGAGTGGATGAGCGCGGGGTAGAACTGATAGGCGGTCACCACGCCCTGCCCGCTCACCAGCATGTCGCAGACGAGCGTGCAGCGGTCGACGTCCGGATTGAGCGAGCACAGCCCGTTGGAGAGCTTCTCGGGCAGCATCGGAATGACCTTGCGGGGAAAGTACACGCTCGTTGCACGGTTCTGCGCTTCGGCGTCAAGCGCCGAGTCCGGCCTGACGTAGTGGCTCACGTCGGCGATGGCGACCAGCAGTCGCCAGCCCGCGCCGTCCTCGCCGCACCAGACGGCGTCGTCAAAATCCCGCGCATCCTCCCCGTCGATCGTGACAAAGGGAACGTCGCGCAGATCCACTCGGCTTCTTGCTTCGGAAGCGGGCACGGCCTCGGGCAGCTCGTCGGCTTCGCGCTGAACCGCGGCGGGGAAAACGTTCGGCAGCTCAAAGCGCTGCACGGCAACCTCGATCTCCACGTCGGCCTGGTCGAGCTTGCCGATCACCCGCACCTTCTGCGCCGCCGGCACGTTGCGCCCCTGGCCGGCGCGGATGAGCTCGCCCGTCAGCTCAACGACGATCGCCTTGCCCCGGGTGCGGGAGAGATGCTCCCTGCGCACGGCGATGCTGGCCGAGCCATAGGGATCCATCGTCCTCAGGATCACCCATCCGTCATCGGTTGTCTCGAGATTGTCGACGCGGCACACGAAGCGCGTGCTGTAGCGGCTCAGAACCTCCTGGATCTTTGCGGCCGGCCGGCCGTAGTCGGCGCCGTGCCAGGCGACGGCGCTCACGCGGTCGCCCGGGAACACGGGAACATATTCGCTGTTGGCAACACTCCATTCACGCCCCGTGACATCCTCGACAAACTTAAAGCCCCCTCGGGCTCCCTGAATCACGCCCTCCATGAGCTGATTGCGGGGCGAGCAGTACCAGCCCCGCCTGTCGTCGCCGATCACCATCCCCGAGAGAATAAGATCGGCAAGCGCGGCGTCGATCTCCTCCATTCTGAGGCATGCGCTCTCGGCAAGGCGCATCCTCAGCTCATCCATCTCCCTGGGCTCGACATCCCGGCTCATGGCCGAGAGAACAGCCTTTTTTGCCTTTTGCAACAATGCTCCCTTGATGGGAAGGAAAGGCCCCGGAAGGCTTGCCGGAAGCGTCCTTTCTTTTTTAGAATTAATTTTTTTCGTGCTGCTCATTGACAACTTCAAATTTCCATGTAGAATTCGCCCTCGTTCGTTAAGGACGCCGTGCCCAAGTGGCGAAATTGGTAGACGCACTGTGTTCAGGTCGCAGCGCCGAAAGGCATGCTGGTTCGAGTCCAGTCTTGGGCACCACGGATTCTATACAGGAAACCTCCGAGAAATCGGAGGTTTTTTGTTATCTGGCGAAAAATACTGCTAAAACAGCGCATTACCGCCTGCATCCCTCCCCGAGTGTTCCTCTTCTCGCCATCACGCTTCACCCGGACTGCAGCACTTTGCGCGGCATCGATCCGCTACGCGTGGCCAGGAGCATGGCCCCCGCGCTTGCGGTTGCCTTCTTTTCCAAGTCCTCCGCAGGCACTCTTCCCGTGACGCTATCGTGCGCGGAAAACAACGTTGGCGTGAGCGCTCCCGTTGCCAGATTCGTGTTGCCCATTTGCACAACGATCAACATGAACGGCTGCGCGGCGTTCATCCTCGTGACCGTTCTTTTCCTGATGCAAAACGCAGGAATCGACATCACCCTGCCTATCGCCCTGTCCTGGATTGTCATTGCCACGATTGCCGCCATTGGAAACGCAGGCGTTCCCATGGGATGCTTCTTTCTTTCGGCCAGTCTGCTTGCGAGCATGGATGTTCCCATCCAGCTGATGGGTGTGATCCTGCCCGTGTACGCAGTCATCGACATGGTGGAAACGACGCTCAACGTCTGGTCCGACAGCTGCGTGGCCGCGTGCGTCGACCACGATCTGACGGAAAGTTAGAAAGAAACAGCCACTTAAGCCAGCACAGGCCGGCCTTCGCTGGCAGTCAGTCCGGCTCGCCCGTCAGACTGACTGCGAAGCGCTGTCCTGCTTCAGGAACTTTTCAAACGCTTGAGCCGGTACCGGCTTCGAGAATAAGTATCCCTGCACAACATCGCAGCCAAGCTGCTTGAGGTAGTTCAACTGTTTTTCAAGTTCAACGCCCTCGGCGACAACCAGCAGCTTCATGGACCTGGCAATGTCCAGAATCAGCTCAACCATCCGCAGGTTCTTATCCCCCTGCCCCATCTTGCGGATGAACCCCTGGTCGATCTTGAGAATGTCAATCGGCATGTCCGAGAGCATGTTGAGCGAGGAATAGCCGCTGCCAAAGTCGTCCATCTCAATCGTGAATCCCTTCTGATGGAGACTTTCGAGAACTTTGATGACCTGATCCGAATGCTCGGTATAGGCGCTTTCCGTAATCTCCAGTCTGAGCGAAGAAAACTCCAGCCCGTTCTCGCGCACCAGCCCGATGAGCGTTTGCTCAAGCTCGGGATCAAACAGATCCACTCTTGAGAGATTGACCGAGACGGGAATCGTCACACCAAACTGCTCGCGCCACTGCGCAATCTGCCTTGCGGCCTGCGCCCAGACATGCCTGTCAATCAGGCCAATCTGACCGTTGCGCTCAAATAGCGGAATGAAATCTCCCGGGATGACCATGCCCAGACTGGGGTGGTTCCATCGAACCAGAGCCTCGGCACCATACAGGCGCGGCGGAAAGACGCGAACATCGAATTTGGGCTGGTAATAGACCTCGAATTCATTGTTTTCAAGCGCACGGTGCAAATCGTTGAGAAGCCCCTGCTCGTAGACCTCCCGCTCGTGCACAGCTTTGTCAAAAACAACCAGGCGCTGTCCGAACTTTCCACGAGCCCTGTTGTTGGCCGTCAGCGCACGCTCAAGCAAGGAAACGGGCTCGAGTCCGGGCTTCCACGGCATCACGCCCATGCGCAGGAGGATGTTGACCTGAGTGGAGAGCTCGGAGAGACTGCGAACAAACCGTTCATAGATCTGCGCATATCGATCCTGATGCGCACAGTAGATGAGGAAGCGATCGGCGCCCTGACGCGCAGCAATGCCGTCAGTCTCGCGGACAAAGGCTTTGATCTCGTCAGCCAGCGTCTGCAAAACCTTGTCGCCGAAGGCAAATCCCTTGAGCTCGTTGATCGAGTGGAACTGATCCATATCGAGCACAAAGGCATCCAGCGGCCGGGTCGGGTTCTGCCGGTAGATGCGGTAGGCGTATTCCTTGAAAAAGGCGTCCGTGTACAGGCCAGTCAGCGGATCAAGCTGGGTTGCCTCGATCAGCTCAAGGCGCTCGGTTGCCACTCTGGCAGATTTCATGCGCAGCCACATCAGGTACAGGATCAGAGAGAAAACGGCAATCAGGCCACCAAGAACCGGGAAGAAATTGTCCCTCACAAAATCAGTGAACGAAACCTTGTGCTGCAGATCAAGATTCCTCGTCAGGGAGGCGTTTCGCTCCGTGGTAGTCATCATGGTCGTCAGATGCTCGAGCAACGAGTAGAACGTTCGGTTCGACTTAGCGACGGCAAACGAAAAACTGCCCGTAGTTCCCGCCGATACAGCAATCAGACCGTACTTCTCAAGTATCTTTCCGAGAGTGCTCAGCCGATAGTTGTTCACCAAAAAGACATCCACCCGGCCATCGGCAACCCCCTTGAGGCACTCCTCAAGCGAATAAAAATCAAAGAGCTTCCACTTGGGGAAGTTGTCCTGGATCAGGGATCGGATATAGGGATTGCCCTTGTTGATGGCAATTCGAACCTCTCCGTTCAGGTTGAGCTTGCCGTAATCTTTTGCCCTTGTGATCGCGAACATTTCAAGGCCAATTACGGGGTTGGTCAGCCAAAGTCCGCGCACCTGAGCGTCATACGGCTGCATCCCAATGGGAAATACGGCATCAACCGTTCCGGCCTTCAGAGCCTCGATCGAGGATTCAAACGAGGAAAACGGGACCGTCTTGAATTCAATGGCCTCACCAGGCATGCTCAACGAAACATGGGAGATGAAGTCCTTGAGGAATCCCTTGAGCTCACAGGTTTGGGCATCCTGTGCGCAGAACGGCAAATAGTCATCCGCATAGCCAATCCGGATGGCGCCATGGCGCTTGAGCCATTCCCGCTCGCTGGTGCTCAGAAATCGGTAGATGCCCGATTTGTTGAAATACTTTTCGTAGAGCTGCTGGTTGTAGAAGGGATTGACCGCAAGGATCTTGTCCATTGCATTATCCAAATCCGCCTTCAGATCCGCCCGATCCAGCCTGACGGCAAAGAAGTACTCGGACGACCCTACGTGAAGAATGGGCGTGCTGTGGCTGATATTCGCCTCGGAACTGCCCGTACCGATCACACCGTCTAGCCGCCCCTCGGCAAGCATGCGTCCATATTCTCTGTTGAGCTTGGATTTTGGTACCAGCTGGGTCTTGACGCCATGCGAAGCCTCCCAGGACTTGAACATGGTCTCCTGAATGCTACCAGGGTTGACCGCAATGCGTTTGCCGTTGAAGGTTGAGAGGTCGTTCGGGTCAAAGACATTCCTCTCGGCGTCAACCAGAAGAAAATAATTCTCCGTTCCCATGCTGTGCTTGGAAAACAGCATGGCTCCCTTGCGTTCCTGTGTGAAGGAAACGTCAGCAAGAACGTCAATCTCGCCAGCCTTGAGCCGCTTGAAAAGATCCGACCAGGAGCCCTTGACGTACTCTACCTTCCAGTTGGTGTAAGTGATGAGCTTCTGCTCGTACTCGTAGGCATAGCCCTTGCTTCTGCCGTGCTCGTCGACGTAGTAGAAGGAGGAATCGAACCAGCCAACGCGCACCAACTTCTCCTGATCGGCATGGGCCGGACAGGAAGCGATCAGGTTGAAAAGGCAAAAAAGAACCAGGAACACCGTACCATAGGAGCGAACGGTGGAGCGCACAAACTCCCCAAAGCAGCTGATGGAAACCATGGTTCTCTTTCAATGCGTGAGGCTGAGCGCCCGAGTCGAGGCAGGAGCGCCGCACCGGCGACTATCTTGAATTCGCACATGAATTTTACATGAGCTATCGACTGTGACTCATTCGTGAGGCGTACTCAAAGGCGCATTGTTCCCATTTCTATTGCCTCGACAAAGTGGTCGTGGACATGATTGCCGATTCGAGCACAACGAACGTCATCGACTTCTGCAACGCAAATCCGAATCTTCATCAGTTTTCTTTGACGTGCCGCACTGAAGACTGCGAGGAAATCATTTCCATCGTCAACAACAATGCGCTCACGGATCGCCAGAAAAAATACGCGTCCGAAATTCACAGGTTTGATCCGCGGGAAGCCCCCGCAGCAACAGGAAGATGCAGCGGCTCATGCCTCCTGCATTACGGAGTTTTCAGCCCGGACTGCGCGCTTGCCGCTCAGATGCTCAACGCGAAGCGCAATGACCGAAAAGCGGCCCTTGTACTGATCGATCACGGCAAGAATCCGCTCGTCGGAAAGCTTCGGGCTGAATTTGCGGCCAAGCGCAAGCATGGCGCGGCGCGCTTCCTCCCCCTCATCCAGCACGCGCGCCGTGCCGCTTGCGATGACGCTTGTGTAGAAGGTGTCGAATTCGTTCCAGGCGGTCGTCTGCTCGGCGATGACTGTGAAGGAAATGTTCGGATGGTGGCGGACGGCGGCCATCTTGGCTCCCGCGCTTGCCCCGTGGAAATAGAGCGTCTCGCCGACAAGCACGTAGTTGAGCGGCAGGCCGACGGCGCAGCCGTTCTCCCCGCACAGGGCGAGCACGCCAAAATGCCCGTCAGAAAGAATTTTCCAGGACTGCTCTTCGGAGAGTTCCCGCTCCTTGCGTCTCATGGGACAGTACATGATGCGGCTCCTTTGATGTTTGCGGGCCGCGCCCGGCACTGAAGGGCGGCGTGCGGCCCGGGTTTTGATTGGCGCTGGAAAGGACAGTCCGGCCGGAGCCCCGCCTTGAGGGACTGGGACTCCGCCCGGACAGGATCGGTCAGCTCAAGGAGGAAACGAGAACGGCCTTGATCGTGTGCAGGCGGTTTCCCGCCTGCTGGAAGACGATCGATGCGCCAGACTCGAACACCTCGTCGGTCACCTCGACGCCGTCCTTGAGCTCGGGGTGGGCCTGGATGATTTCGCGGCTGACGCGCGTCTCGACATTGTGGTACGCGGGCAGGCAGTGCATGAACTTGGAAAAGCGGTTGCCGGTCGCTGCCATGAGCTTGCCGTCGACGCGGTACGGCAGAAGCTTCCTGATGCGCTCGTCCCAGACGGCAGAGGGCTCGCCCATGGAGACCCAGATGTCCGTGTGCACGAAATCGCACCCCTTGACGGCCTCATAGGGATTCTCGGTAAAGGTCAGGCGCGCCCCGGTCTTCTTGGCGATTTCCCGGCACTGCTCGATGAGCTCCTTGGCGGGCCAGTAATCCTTGGGCGCGCCGATGCGCACGTCCATGCCCATCTTGGCTCCGCCAAGCAGCAGGGAATTGCCCATGTTGTAGCGGGCGTCCCCGAGGAAGGCGAAGCTGATCTGGCCAAGGGGCTTGAAGGACACTTCGCGCATCGTCATGAGGTCGCACAGGACCTGCGTCGGGTGCCACTTGTCCGTCAGTCCGTTGAACACCGGCACGCCGGCATTCTGGGCGAGGATCTCCACGCTCTCGTGCGCATAGCCGCGGAATTCAATGGCGTCGTACATCTGGCCGAGGACCCGGGCCGAGTCCTTGATGCTTTCCTTGTGGCCGAACTGGCTCGTCGAGGGCTCGAAGAACGTGGTGCTGGCGCCCTGGTCGTACGCGGCGACCTCAAAGGCGCTGCGGGTGCGGGTGCTGGTCTTCTCGAACACCAGGGCGATGCTTCTGCCCTGCAGGCGCTTCACCTCGACGCCGTTGCGCTTGGCCACCTTCAGGTCGCCGGCCAGATCGATCAGGTATTCGATTTCCTCAGGGGTGTGGTGCACCAGGCTGAGCAAAGAGCGGTTTCTCAAATTGACGGGCATTGCGATGCCTCCATATTAGTGATGTGTTGGATATGAATCGTGCGAAGCGGAACCTCCGCGGACTGCTCCGGGGGCGTTCCGTTCGCACGATCGGTTCAGCTGCCCTGAGGGTTAAGCTGCCGCTTTGGCATTCCTCTCGTAGAGGGAGTTGGCGGCAAAGCCGTAGAAGACCCAGCCGAGCACGGTTGCCAGAGAGCCCCAGAACATGGCGTCAAGGCCGGAGGCGTACAGCGCGTACATGCTGTAGATGGCGCCGAGGAACGCTGCGATGTTCGTGAGCTTTTGCTTGGCGAGCGGCTGGTGCTCGCGCTTCTGGAGCACGAAGACGGCAGCCATCGACAGGATGTACGGCATCACGTTGGTGACAACGGCCAGGTCAACGAGCACGTTGAACTGCTGGTAGAGCGAGGGGTTGATCGTCATGAAGGCCAGAGCCGACTGGATGACGGTGATGATGCACATGCCGATGAGCGGCACGTCGTCCTTGGTGATGATGCTGAACCAGTGCGGGAAGTAGCCTTCGTCGGACGAGCTCTTGAACACGCGGGCGATGGTGAACTGCCAGGACAGGAGCGAGCCCGTGCAGGACACGGCCATCATGGCCATCACGATCTTGCCGACGGTGTCATTGAACATGGAGGCGAACACCAGGCCGAACGGAGCCGTGGACTTCACAAGTTCCTTGTTCTCGACGATGCCGGCGGCGATGTTGGTCGCCAGGATGTAGATGATCGCAACGCCGATCGTGGCCATCATCACGGCGCGCGGCACGTTCTTCTGCGGGTTCTCGACGGTCTCGGAGTTGGCGCAGGCCGACTCAATGCCGAGGAATGCCCAGAGCGTCATCGAAATCGAAGCGCTGATCGCCTTGAAGGTCGGGATGTTGTTCGGGTTCCAGGACTTCACATAGAGGTCGCCGCTGAACCAGAACCAGCCGCCAATGGACAGGAACAGCACCGGGATGATCACGCCGTAGGCCGAGAGGTTGCTGATGTAGCCGGTGATGCGGGCGCCCTTGAAGTTGAGCGAGGTGCAGGCCCAGAGCACGCAGATCGTGGCGATCACGGTGCCGGTCGAGGAGAGCTCGATGCCAAAGAGCGCCTGGGTGTAGCCCACGCTCGTCACGGCGATCGCAACGTTCGCGATGAGCAGCGAGACGGCGTACGTGTAGTTCGCCATGAAGCTGCCGGACTTGCCGAACACGTACTCGGCGTAGCCGCCCATGCCGGCGCGGGTGTTGCTGAGCATGCCGCACTGGGCAAAGGCGTAGGCAAGGCACATCGAGCCGCCCGCGGTGACGAGCCAGGAGATGATGGAGAAGGTGCCGACTTCGGCGAGCTTCGTGGGCAGCATGATGATGCCCGAGCCCATCATGTTGAGCATGGTGAGCAGCGTCAGCTGCGTCAGGCTCATCTTGCTGTTGTTGCTGGAAGACATGATTTTGATTTTCCTTTAATGGTTGGAGTTAGGCTCAGATCTTGAGTCCGAGTTCGGCGGCGCGCTTTTGCGTGAGGACGTAGCCGTAGGCGCGCTTTCGCCCGTCTCGGTCCTGCTGCACGTACACGCCCTGCAGCTCGGGCGAGAAGCCCGGCATGCGGTTGATGCCTTCCTCGAGGGCGAGGAAGTATTCGAGAACCGCGTCGCCCCAGACTTCGCCCGGCACGCAGCACAGGACTCCGGGCGGGTACGGCAGAGCGCCCTCCACCGCGATGCGGCCCCTGGCCTGCTCCAGCGGAACGAGCTCGGCATTGCCGCGGATGAATTCGAAGTGGGCCTGCTGCGGCAGCATGACGGCCTTCGGGAAGTGCGCCTTGCGGAACATCTCCTTCTGCAGCTGCTTGACGTTGCGGCTCTTGTAGAAGTCGTGCATTTCCTGGCACAGCTGGCGGATGGTGTAGCCGCGGTAGCGCTCCTCGTTCGCCTTGTAGATCTCCGGGAGCACGTCGCGCAGCGACACGTTGTCGTCGAGCATCTGCTCGAAGCGCTGGAGCTGGTTCACGAGACGCTCCATCTTGGCGATGTTCTCGGCGGGAGTCATCAGAAAGAGGATCGAATTGAGGTCGCACTTTTCGGGCACGATGCTGTTCTGGCGCAGGAAGTTCGCCAGGATCGTCGCCGGCACGCCGAAGTCCTCGTACTCGCCCGTGGCGGTGTTGATGCCCGGGGTCGTGAGCAGCAGCTTGCAGGGGTCGACGAAGTACTGGTTCTCGCCATAGCCCTCGAAGGCATGCCACTTCTCGCCCGGCTTGAACTGGAAGAAGCGCAGGTCGGAGGCGATGCGCTGCGTGTCGTTGTCCTCCCAGCGCACGCCGTCGACGACGGGCGGCACGAACGGACGGATGTAGCGGCAGTTCCGAAGGATCAGCTTGCGGGCTTCGATCACGACGTTCACGCAGTCGCGCCAGATGGCCCTGCCCGACTCGCCGTCGTTCATCTTGGCGTTGACGTCAAGCGCGGCAAAGAGCGGATAGAACGGGCTCGTGGAGGCGTGCATCATGAAGGCGTTGTTCAGGCGCTTGTGCGGCACGTAGCGGTCCTGCCCCTTGATGTGGCGGTCCTTCTTGTGGATCTGGCTCGTCTGGGAGAAGCCCGCCTGCTGCTTGTGCACGGACTGCGTGACGAAGATGCCGGGATCGTCAGGACCCAGGTCAAGAAGCATCGGAGAGCAATCCTTCATCATGGGGATGAACTGCTCGTAGCCCACCCAGGCCGAGTCAAAGAGGATGTAGTCGCACAGGTGCCCGATGCGGTCCACGACCTGGCGGGCGTTGTAGATGGTGCCGTCGTACGTGCCGAGCTGGATGACGGCGAGGCGGAACGGGCGCTTGGCCTTCGCTTTTGCCGGGGCCACTTCCTTCACGAGGTTCCTCAGGTACTCCTCGTCAAAGCAGTGCGCGTCGATCCCGCCGATGAAGCCGTACGGGTTGCGGGCGGTTTCCAGATAGACCGGGGTTGCGCCGGCCTGAATGAGCGCGCCGTGGTGGTTGGACTTGTGGTTGTTGCGGTCAAAGAGCACGAGATCGCCCGGGGCGAGAACGGCGTTCAGGACCACCTTGTTCGAAGCGGAGGTGCCATTCAGCACGAAGTAGGTCTTGTCCGCGTTGTAGGCCTTTGCTGCGGCCTTCTGGGCTTCGCAGGGCGCGCCTTCGTGAATGAGCAGGTCGCCCATGGAGACGTCGGCGTTGCACAGGTCGGAGCGGAAGACGTTCTCGCCGAAGAAGTCGTAGAACTCGCGTCCGGCCGGATGGCGCCGGTAGTACTCGCCGCCCTGATGGCCCGGGCAGTCGAACTGGGTGTAGCCCTGGGCGACGTACTTCTCAAGGCTGCCAAAGAACGGCGGCAGCAGCTTGTCTTCGTACTCCTGGGCGATGGAGTCGACCTGGCGGCCGTACAGGGCGGCGTTCGTGAGGTCGTAGTTGAAGATGCCGCGCACCTTGCCGAGAACCGAGTCGGTGAGCGAGTGGTCCGCGCTGTGCACGACGAACGTCGGGATGTTGAAGCCCGTTTCGCGCACGGCCTGGATCCACTTGGGGGCGTCCTTGTCGTCGAACACGACGGCGGAGACTTCCGTGAGATCGGCCTCCGCAAGGCTCACCGTCTGGCGCTCCGTGAGGATGTAGCGCCTCAGGTTCTCGTTGATTGCAACCTTCATCTTTTTCATCTGGTCACCTGTCGTTAGGTTTGAGGTTTCTCCGCCGCTCTGCCCGGGTGCCGCATGCTGCGGGAGGTGATCGGCCGGCCGCGGGGGCATCGATGCAGAAGGCGGAATCGAGTGATCCTGCTTCGGGAACCGTTAACATATTGTTAACAAAATTACCGAGCAGCGCCATTCTATCAATACATTGTTAACTTTCAAGACGCGTTCGGGTTTACCCTTGGTTTTGATGCCTGTACGGAGATTTTCCAGATGCGGATGTTCGGCGGATTTTTAGGTATTTTTATTTAAATTCAATGTGTTATCTTTTCGTTTCAGCCTTGAAGCAAGCCGTCTTGCCCCCGTGTGAAATTGAGAGTAGAGTGCGCTTTCAATGTCTGAATTTTCGCCTTTTGCGAAAAAAGACCCAACATTGTTAAACAAAAAGCTCTATGATTGCTCCGCAAAAGTTAACAATCATGGTTAACTATTTGCAGGAACATCGCGGGGCGGATCAAGGCAAATGCAGTCAGCGAAACACACGAAAAAAGGCGCTCGGAACTCGGACGGACCCCGCCCGAGGATCCTGCTCATCGACGACGAGGCGCAGCTCTCGGAGATGGTCGCGTTCAATCTCAAGATGAAGGGCTTTGACGTTGAGACGGCGATGAGCGGCGAAGCGGGGCTTGAGTCGCTCGGCCGCCGGATGCCCGACACGGTGCTGCTTGACGTGCGGATGCCCGGCATCGACGGGTTTGAAGTGCTGCGCCGGATCCGCGCCCTCTCGGCGGTGCCCGTGATCATGCTGACCGCCAGGGGCGACGTGCAGTGCCGCGTGCGCGGCCTCTCGCTCGGCGCAAACGACTACATCGTCAAGCCCTGCTCGCTCGATGAGCTTGCGGCGCGGATCCGGGTGCAGCTGCGCAATGCGCCGGCGCCCGAGGCCGTCGCAGAGAGTTCCGGGCTCGAGATCGATGAAGCGCGCGGCGTGCTGCGCGCAGGCGGCAGGCAGATCGCCCTGCCGGCAAGCGAAATGCGCGTGCTGCACCTGATGGCCTCGCGCTGCGGGCGGACGGTCACGCACGGCGAGCTTGCCCTGCTCGCCCCGAACGCGTCCGGGGATCCCGCGCGGACGATGCGCGTCACGATCAGCAAGCTCAGGGCGAAGCTGCGCGCAGCGCTCGGCCGCAATCCCATCAGAACGGTTTACGGCATCGGCTACGTGTTCAGTCCCGCCCCGATCGCGGGGTCTGAAGCAAAAGCCGGCAAAGGAAATTGATTTCTAGCCGCGGCTGCCGATTGCGCATCCGCGCCTGTCACTCAAACGGAGGTCTTTCACCATGAAGAAAATCACAGCAGCGGGCCTAGCCTGCACTCTCGCCCTGGCCCTCTGCGGCAGCGCCGCAGCGGAGAAGCTTCGGGTCGCAACCGAGTTTTCGTACGCCCCCTTCGAGTACGTCGACACCCAGAGCGGAAATCTCGTCGGCTTTGACATCGACCTCGTGCGGCTTCTGGCCAAGAAAAGCGGCAACACGGTCGAATTCGTCGGCATGAACTTCGACTCGATCCTTGCCGCCGTGCGCACCGGGATGGTCGATGCGGGCGTTGCCGGCATCACCATCACCGAGTCCCGCGCCCGGCGCGTGCTCTTTTCCGACCCCTACTACAAGGGCGGCCTCTCGATCGTCACCAGCAAGGAGGACGGCAGCCGGATCAAAACGGCCTTTGACCTGCGCAACAAGGTGATCTGCGTGCAGATCGGCACCTCGGGCGCAGACCTTGCACGCAAGATCGACGGCACGGCCGTGCGCTCCTTCAACACCGCGGGCGAGATGTTCCTTGAGCTCGGCAACGGCGGCTGCCAGGCGCTCGTAGGCGACAAGCCCGTGAACGACTACTACATGCGGGTTGCGAGCAATGCAGGCAAGTTCGTCCACGCCTCGGGCACGCTGCGCAGCGAGGACTACGGCATCATCTTCGGCCGCAAGAAGGCCGGCATCCGCGCCCAGTTCAATGCCGCGCTCAAGGAAATCAAGGAGAGCGGCGAGTACCGGGACCTCTACGTGAAGTGGTTCGGCGAGGCGCCCGCCGAATAGTTTTTTCCCCTGATGCCGGGCAGGCATCGACCATAGCTTTTCTCCTTTGATCCGCGGCGGAGCTGCTTTCCGCCGCGGCTTTTTTTGCGGGACGGGCCGGCTTTGCAGCCTGAAGGGAAAAGCCGGCATCGACGCGCCCCTGAGGATGCTCTCGCCCCTTGCGGCGAAAGCGCCCGCCTCCTGCCCGGAGGCGGGCGGCTTGCTTTCTGCTACGGCCTGCAGAGCTCCTGAAGAGCCTTCACATCGAGGCTCCTGCCATGGCGCCAGGCCAGATATGCGGCAAACAGAACGCCGGACGTGCAGGCGCCGGCAAGCAGGCTGCCGCCCGAAACGCCCAGGGCGATGAATCCGGCAAGCGAACACATCCCAATGAAGACCGCATAGGGAAGCTGCGTGGCGACGTGCCTCATGAGCCTGCACTCGCAGGCCGAGCTTGCCAGCACGGTCGTGTCGGACACCGGCGAGCAGTGGTCGCCAAAGAGCGCTCCCGACAGGCACGCCGCGATGTTGACGACCATCATCTCGGACTGGCTTGCCATGGACACCTCCACGGCGATCGGCAGCACGATGCTGATCGTTGCCCAGGCCGTGCCCGTGGAAAAGCTCAGAAAGCCGCTTACGATGTAGACGCACGCCGGAATCAGCAGGGCAAAGACCGAGACGTCCGAGAGCACCGTATGGAAGAAGGCCCCGGCCTGCAGCAGCTCACCGCACACGGCGGACATGCCCCAGGAGAGCACGAGGACGATCTGCGCGGGAATCATCGTCGTGACGCCCTCGATCGCCCCTTCGACAAAGGAGCGCGCCGTCATCAGTCTGCGCGGGATGTACAGCAGGAATGCAACGGCCAGGCTCCCGGAAATGGCCATCGAGAGCGCCCGCGTCGAGTCGCAGTTGCGGATCGCGTCAGCGAATCCCCGCTGCCCGGCACCCTCGCTCCAGTAGCCGCCCGTGTAGAGAATTCCGGCGAGCGTCAGCACGACAAGCGCGGCTAGCGGCAGCAGCATGTCGATGACCGATCCGTCGCGCTCCTCGCACTCCTCCTCGGCATGGGCATCCTCAATGCCGTTGAGGATTGCCTTTTCCTCGGCTTCGCGCATGGGCCCCCAGTCGCGGCCGCTCCAGGCAAGGTATGCAACCAGCGTCACGCACAGGATCGCGTAGATGTTGAAGGGGATCGTCGCCGTGAACAGCGCGATCGCATTGCCCTGAAACGGGCTCGCGGCCAGCGCGGCGGTAATCACGGCAACCCAGGACGAAGCGGGCACCAGCAGGCACACCGAGCTCGAGGAGGAGTCGACGATGTATGCGAGCTTTTCCCGGGAAATCCGGAAGCTGTCGGTGAGCGGCCGGGCAATGGCCCCGCTCGCAAGGCAGCTGAAATTGTCCTCGACGAAGAACATCAATCCAAGGCTGAATGTCGTGAGCAGGCTCCCGCGGCGCGAGCGGATGCGCCGGCGCACAAACCCGGCATACTTCAGCGTGCTGCCCGAGGCCATCATCACGTAGACCAGAGCGCCGAGCATGCCCGTGAAGAAAACGACCTCGAAGCTGCAGTGACTGACCAGAACCTTGATGGTTTCCTCGAGCACGGACACCACGGGGTGCTCGAAGGCGCCGCGCGCAACGAAGATGGCCACGCCGGAGACGATTCCCAGCAGAAGCGACGAATAGACTTCCCGCGTCCTCAGTGCAAGGACGATTGCGATCAGTGGCGGCACGATGCACAGCCAGGGCTGTGAGAAGAAGCTCGTCATGATAATGCCCCGCATGGAAAGAAAACAGAATGTTACTCCCAACAAGCGGAGTTAACAATCTGTTATTCATTCGGACGGAAAGGCTTGGAAATCAAGGCGATTCAAGGATAGTCAAACCGATATCCGACACCATAGACCGCGCGGATCGGATCGGTGCCGAGGACGTCCCTGAGCTTGCTGCGCAGCTTGCTCATCGTGACGCGGGAGGTGACGGTGCCGCTCGACGCATCGCTGCCGAGGGACTTCATGAGCGCGCCGTGCGTGATCACCTTGCCCGACGAGCGCATGAGCTCGGCGAGCATCCGGGCCTCGAGATTCTGCAGGCTGGCTTCCCGCTCCCCGCAGCTCATGCGCCGCGACGTGAGGTCAAGACGCAGATCTCCGGCGGAAACGATCTCGGCGCTCGGGGCCGGCTGAAGCGGCGCCTGCGCGCCCCCCGGCACCGCAGAGCGGCGGAATGCAACGAGAATCCTGGCGGCCAGCTCATCGAGCGAGCACGGCTTGATCATAAAGTCGTCGGCTCCGGCCGTGAGGCAGGCAATCTGCCCGTTCATGTCGGACGTCTCGGTCAGGATGATCAGGGGAACGCGCGAAATCGCGCGCACGCGAGCGATCAGGACGGTGGGAGTTGAGGATGAGACCGCCGGATCGAGCACAACGACGTCGCAGGAGCGGGATTCGATTGCGGCAAGACCTTCCTCTTCGGAATAGGCGCTCTGGCAGGCAAAGCCCTTCAGATGGAGATTGAACGCGATCAGCCGGTTGAACTGCCGCTCCCCGTCAATGATCAGTGCCCTGCATTTATTTTCAACCACATCCATCTCCAGCCGCGCCTGCGGCATAGCTCATCCCTTCAATCAGATTAGAGGTCAGGGCATTGTAGCCGCTTCTAAACATTTTGTTTGCACTTTTCGCTTTCGGGGCCCGGGATCGGAACCCGCCCGGCAGACAGAGAGTCCGTAAAACATAATCAGTTGATTTTGCTTGCATTATCAGGTTCCAGCCTCCGGCGCCCCCTGCCCTGTCTTTGGAGGCGAACTCAATCGCCAGCCGATTCCTGTTAATCATTCATTAATAGTTTGAGAGAAACGCTGAACTCTCGTCTAGCGAGTGTTCTTGAGCGGGCTTGCTGCTCAAGATCCGGCTGCGGTACTTTTGTTGTTTTGCCAGCTCAACAGAGCCAGACCGTGACGGCCAACAGCCGAACTCTCACCAGCAAGTCCCCGGCGAGTCCGCCGGCAAGCACAACGGAGCCTCCGTCACGTACTCGGAGATGCGGCACGTCATCAAGATGCTGCAGCAAGAAAAGAACCCAGCCTCATCAACGGCATCGATCCACCCGTGCTCATGAAGATCCACGGGATGGATGTTTGACGAATGGAACCGCCTCACGGAGAAACTTTTTTCGGGAGAACAAACTGACAATGAATCTGCTCGGCACCGCACTCGGCCCGCTTTTTGACGCCCGCGGCATCGGCCGCGAACCCGAATCGGGCGCGATCGCACTCTACGGCCCCGCGCCCTTTGCCTCCGTGACGCAGACCGCCCTGCAGTTCATCGATCTGGCCGCTTCATTCTCGGCGCGCCTGGCCGCCATGGCCGGCGCCGAGTGAGCGGCGTTTGAACCGGAATCCGGAAGCGTTCCGGATTCCGGAGTGGAGCCAGCGCCTATTTTCTCTTGGCGGCAAGCTCGGACTTGGCGCGAGCCATCTGCGTGACGATGGCCGGATCGCCCATCAGCCTTGCGTACACGGACGCGCCCAGCGTTCTGCCGGCTTCCACGTCGCTCTTCCAGTGGGGACCGCAGATCCAGCGGCTTTCGCCGATGTCATAGCCTTCCTTGAGGATTTTCTCGCTCATGTCGGGCATGACCGAGGCAAGCGTGAGCGCCACGGTCCAGGAGCGCATCGTGTGCCCGGAGGGATAGCTGCCCGGGCTGAGCTTCTTGTAGGTGTCGGGACGGCATGTCCTGTCGTCCGTGTGCGTCACGAACGGACGCGAGCGGCCGAACTTCTCCTTGGCCGGCTTCATCGTCTTCACGATCGAGGGCCAAGTCATTTCCAGGAGCCGATAGGTGTCCGGAGTGTTTTCCGGGGTAATGGCCACTCCGGTGGTTTCCGAGAAGCGCCCGACCAGCGCCTTGAACTTGTTCATGTCCGCATCCGCGGCGGCCCGCTTGCCGCGCGGCGTATTGCGCATCCTGCGGCCAGCCCAATAGGCAATCTCGTCAGCCCTCTGCCCCAGGGAATTGGCCGCGGGAGGCCCTTCAACAACAAGCGAACCGTCCAGGCCGGGAGCCGCGTCTTTTTCGGGAACGGCCTGCATCGAGGAACAGGCGCTCAGCGTCAGCATGGCGAAAGAGGCGCACGCCGCAAGAACCAGTTTCTTTTGCATAGATCCTCCAGAGTGATGGAATCGGATCCCCCGGAAAAGACTCGCGGGGGGCCACAGCGGATCATTATAGTGCACGTCATGAGATTGAAAATGTCAGACGCTTTCACGCGGCAGTCGCCCGCCTGCGGCGCGCATTCTTGCGGACATTCGGATCGTCGCCGGCGCATCTGTGAGAAAATTTTCTTCTCTGTCCAAAAGATAGGAATCATCATGCTTATGTTTGGCCATTAAGAATTCCTCAGTTTGGCCACGAGAAAGGTCCACCCCGGTGGG
>ODAI011364138.1_pt1 | contig 18922 bp, 15 predicted proteins | sample 1539321 | NCBI WGS metagenome assembly ODAI01 (sample SAMN02144231, study PRJEB22623) | gut metagenome | biome: sheep rumen | host: Ovis aries | place: New Zealand
ACTCTGCGGCAAACGATGTGCTCCTCGATTTTCTTACCCTTGGTATTTACTCTTACTCCCGGAACGACCCGCATAATTACAAAAAAGAGAATGACTACCTCCTCGCGCAGGCGAAAAAGAAATACTCCAGTTTTCTCGCGCCTGAGCCGAAAATTATCATAGCTAAGGGCATCATAAACGGCTGGAGCAAGAAGAAAACTATCAGGGAAATAAAAAAGGACGATAAGAGCTTCCTCGCTCCGTATGCTTTAGTCAACTTTATTGCCATTGTAGTTTATATCTTCCTTTTTGGCATACTGTACGCCGTCGTCTTAACAGTGACAAAAGCCGTATCAAACAGAGGAAACGGCTATATCAGAGTTTATGAGCACTCCGTCCGGCTGAACGGCGGCGTTGAGCTTCCCATGAGGGACATTTCGTCTGTCAGGACAACTGAAGACGGCTCGGTCGCCATTACTGCAAATAATACGGAATACAGGCGCGGTCCGTTCGGCAACAGTGAGGAGCTCGCAAGGACGATAACTGAAGCAGCAGGTTTGTCTGACGGCAAAGTCCTTCAGCAGCATTAATTTACTTGACAATACAGATATTTGTGGTATAATTATAAAGTACGCTTCTTGCGTAAATGATCATATGGAGGTTTAACATGAAAATCGAAACAAAATGCCTGCACTCAGGCTATACACCCAAGAATACAGAGCCCAGAGTCGTTCCGATAGTCCAGAGCACTACCTACGTTTACGACTCGACTGACGATGTTGCTGCTGTTTTTGACGACCCCACCAAGAGCCTGATCTACTCCCGCTTTGAGAACCCAACGGTTATGGCTGTTGAGGAAAAGATCGCTGCTCTCGAGGGCGGTATCGGTGCTATGTGTACCTCCAGCGGTCAGGCAGCATCCCTGCTCTCGCTCCTCAATATCCTGAAGGCGGGCGACAGCTTCATTTCCGCTGCCACTATCTACGGCGGTACGATCAACCTCTTTGCTTATACACTCAAAAAGCTCGGCATAGAGTGCATCTTCGTCAACGCCGATGACCCCGAGGACAAGATCAGAGCTGCCTTCAAGCCCAATACAAAGGCTGTTTTCGGCGAAACTCTCGCTAATCCCGCTCTTTCGGTATTCGATATCGAAAAGTTTGCCAAGATCGCTCACGACAACGGCGTTCCGCTCATCATCGACAATACCTTCCCTACACCTGTGCTCTGCCGTCCGTTCGATTTCGGTGCTGATATCATTGTTCACTCTACCACGAAGTATATGGACGGTCACGCTGTGCAGGGCGGCGGTGTTATCGTTGACAGCGGAAACTTCGACTGGACAAACGGCAAGTTCCCAGAGTTCACCGAGCCTGACGAGAGCTACCACGGCACCATTTATACAAAGGCTTACGGCAAGGCTGCTTATATCATAAAGGCAAGGATGCAGCTCATGAGAGATTTCGGCTGCTATCCGTCAGCTCAGTCTGCCTTCTACCTCAATCTCGGCCTGGAGACGCTCCCGATACGCATGGAGCGCTACTGCCAGAATGCACTCACCGTTGCCCAGTTCCTTGAAGCGAACGACAAGGTCGAATCAGTGAACTACCCTGCACTCAAGAGCAGCAAGTATCACGATCTCGCTCAGAAATATCTCCCCGGCGGTACAAGCGGCGTTATATCGTTCGTTATCAAGGGCGGCAGAGACACCGCTGTGAAGTTCATGGATTCGCTTAAACTTGCTTCAAACGAGGTACATGTTGCTGATATCCGCACCTGTGTGCTTCACCCCGCAAGTGCTACTCACCGCCAGCTTACTGACGAACAGCTCGTCGCTGCCGGCATCAACGGCGGCCTCATCAGACTTTCCGTCGGCCTGGAGAATATCGACGACATCCTTGATGATCTCAGACAGGCTTTCGCTAATGTATAAGGTGATCCCTAAAGCTAATCAGGGCAGCTATTTGCTGCCCTTAGTTTTTGAAGTATATAATTAAATGAAAAATAATTTATTTGGACTTTTCAAACGTCCGGAAATGTGATATAATATATACTAAGGATATTATTTATACATAAGAAAACAGCCGGCACCTGATCGCGCCGGGAAATTTTTCATTAATTGGAGATTTGTTATGAGCAGTATTTCTTACGACGAAGCTAAACGCGCTGCGCTGAAAAAATATTTCAGCCGGATGAATGATATGCAGCAGGAAGCCGTTTTCACTGTGAACGGTCCCGTTCTTGTGCTCGCAGGCGCCGGAAGCGGAAAAACTACCGTCATTGTCAACCGTATCGCCAATATGATAAACTTCGGCAGCGCTTATTCTGATACCTCGCGTACCGGAAACAGCGATGATATCGCCTTCCTCTGCGACTATGCCGAGGGCAGGACTGACGATTTCGATACCCTCAGGGACATCGTTGCCGTCGATCCGGTAAAGCCGTGGAATATACTTGCTATAACCTTTACAAATAAGGCTGCCGGTGAGCTCAGGGAACGCCTTTCCGCTCTGCTCGGCGAGGAAGGCATGAATATCAATGCCTCTACCTTCCACTCAGCCTGCGTGAGGATACTCCGCAGCGAGATAGGGGCTCTCGGCTACGGTCAGAGCTTTACGATATACGACTCCGACGACAGCCAGCGGCTCATAAAGAACATTATGGCTGAGCTCGATATTTCCGAAAAACAGCTCGCCCCGCGTGCTGTACTCAGCGAGATAAGCTTCGCCAAGGACAAAATGACCGATCCCGCTCAGATGAAGGCTGACGCTGGCATGGACTACCGCAAAAAAACCATCGCGCGCATCTACCGCCGCTATCAGGAAAGCCTCCTTGCCGCAAATGCCGTTGACTTCGATGACATACTCTGCCTCACGGTAGAGCTGTTCGAGAAGTTCCCAGAGGTGCTCCGGAAGTATCAGAACCGCTATAAATACATAATGGTGGACGAGTATCAGGACACTAACCACGTTCAGTTCAGGCTTGTTTCACTGCTCTCAGAGGGTCACGGAAACCTCTGCGTTGTCGGCGACGACGACCAGAGCATCTACAAGTTCCGCGGCGCTAATATCGAGAATATCCTCGGCTTTGAAAAACAGTTCGAGGGCGCTAAGGTGATCCGCCTTGAGCAGAATTACCGCTCGACACAGACTATCCTTGATGCCGCAAATTCCGTTATTTCCAACAATCAGGGCAGAAAGTCCAAGACACTCTGGACCGCCGGTGACAAGGGCGGCAAGATATACTGGTACAAGGCTGTCGATGAGAACGATGAGGCGAGATTCGTCGCCGATACTATCCTCTCCGGCTATAAGCAGACCGGAAAATATTCGGACAATGCCGTTCTCTACCGCATGAACGCACAGTCAAACGTTATCGAGCGCGCACTCGTCAGGTCCGGGATCCCCTACAAGGTCTACGGCGGTATGCGATTCTTCGACCGCAAGGAGATCAAGGACGTCACCTCATACCTTGCCTTCATCAATAACCCCAATGATCTCCTGCGCTTCCGCAGGATAATCAACGAGCCCAAGCGCGGCATCGGCGATAACACCGTCACCCTCATAGAGGAGATAAGCCGTGACCTGAAGCTCTCACCGTTCGAGGTGCTCAGGACCTGCGAGGAGTATGCTCCGCTTGCGAAAAAGACCTCACCGCTCAAAAATGCCTATGTGATGTTCGACTTCCTCATGCAGCAGGCCGAAAACCTTCCGCTTGACGAATTTTTCGATGTACTCATCGACAAGACGGGCTACCTCGATTACCTCAAAACGCTCGAAAATCCCGATACCAAGATCGAAAACGTTCAGGAGCTCCGCTCCTCGATCGTTCAGTATATGCAGGAGGCTGAGGAGCCTGACCTAAGCGGCTTCCTCGAGGAGGTCGCTCTCTATTCTGAGGCTGACCGCGATAACTCAACCGACGACCGCGTTACCCTCATGACGGTACATTCCGCAAAGGGTCTGGAATACGAGAACGTCTTCGTCATCGGCCTCGACGACGGTATCTTCCCGAGCTCCCGCAGCTTCGACAGCGAGGAGGACATGGAGGAGGAACGCAGACTTGCCTATGTCGCTATAACCCGCGCTAAAAAGCAGCTGTACCTCACCAATGCCAGCCAGCGTATGCTTTTCGGTCAGACCCAGCACAACATTACCTCACGCTTCATGCGTGAGATCGGCAGCGAGCTCATCGAGAAGCACGACAATGCCGCTGCGATGAAAAAGCAGCTCTCACAGTCAGAGGACAAGGCTGTCACCGCTGTACACTCAGCTTCGCTCCAGCAGCAGCTCGCCCGTAACAAGGCACTCGCAGGTCCTGCAAACAAGTCCGCTGATACATACACTGCCGGCGAGAGAGTTGTACATAATGTTTTCGGCGAGGGAACTGTTCTTTCCGTCCGTCCTATCTCCAACGACTTCATGCTCGAGATCGCCTTTGATAAGGTCGGTACCAAAAAGATCATGGCTAATTACGCAAAGCTCAGGAAAATATGAGCAGATGCAGCAATATTCAACAGGGGGCTAAATTATGAGAAAAACCAAGATCGTCTGCACTATCGGTCCCGCTACCGATGACGAGAATATCATGCGCGAGTTAATGCTCGCCGGTATGAATGTCGCCAGATTCAACTTCTCCCACGGAGATTATGAAACGCACGAAAAGCGCTTCCGCCAGGTCGAAAAGCTCCGCAGGGAGCTCGACCTCCCGATCGCTACTCTCCTTGACACAAAGGGTCCGGAGATCAGGCTCGGTAAATTCGTCGATAATAAGCCGGTTGAGATCCACGACGGTGATGTATATACCCTCACCACCGAGGATGTTCCATGTACCGCGGAGGTCGGCAGCATTAGCTTCAAGAAGCTGCCCCGCGATGTCAGCATGGGTACCCGGATACTCATTAACGACGGCGTTATCGAGCTGCTTGCCGAAAAAGTCACCAAGACCGATATCGTTTGCCGCGTAATCCACGGCGGTACGCTCTCCAATAACAAGGGCATCAACGTCCCCGGCGTCAAGCTCTCGATGCCCTACCTCAGCGAAAGAGATATGGATGACCTTGAGTTCGGCTCAAAAATGGGTTTCGACTTCATCGCGGCAAGCTTTGTGCGTTCTGCCGCTGATATAAACTATCTCAGGAAATTCACCCAGAGCCTCGGATGGTTCGATGTGCGTATCATAGCCAAGATCGAGAACACCGACGGCGTTGAGAATATCGACGAGATCCTCGAGGCTGCTGACGGTATCATGGTCGCCCGCGGTGATATGGGCGTTGAGATACCCTTCGAGCAGATACCTGCGATACAGAAAACCCTTATCCATAAGGGCTATAATGCGGGTAAACAGGTCGTTACAGCTACCCAGATGCTCGAGTCGATGATAACCAATCCCCGCCCCACCCGTGCGGAGATAACTGACGTTGCAAACGCTATCTACGATGGCACGAGCGCTATCATGCTCTCCGGCGAAACTGCCGCAGGCGCTTACCCGGTCGAGACCGTCAAGACAATGGCTCTCATCGCTGAGACCACCGAGAACAATATTGACTACAAGGGAAGGTTCTCCAAGCGCAGCTCAAACCCTGACGGAAATGTCGCTGAGGCTATTGCTCACGCTACAGTTACTACCGCGCATGACCTTGACGCAAAGGCTGTGATCACTGTTTCGCTCGGCGGACAGACTGCAAGACTTATCTCGAAATACCGTCCGCTCTGCCCGATAATAAGCTGTACGATGAGCGAGGTCGTATGCCGTCAGATGAACATGAGCTGGGGCGTTATACCCTTCATCATCGACGAAAAAACAAATACGGACGACCTGTTTGCCGCAGCTGTTGAGGCTGCCGAGGAGCACAGACTCGTCGAGGACGGCGACCTTGTTGCAATTACCGCCGGAGTTCCGCTCGGCGTATCAGGTACTACCAATCTGATGAAGGTCGAGAGGATAGGCAAATGATCAGGTTTAAAACGCTCCGCTGATACGGGGCGTTTCCCGGATATTTCCGGAATACAGACAAAATTGAGAGGGAAAATTATGATGAACATTGCTGTTGCACAGTCCGGAGGTCCGACCTGTGCGATCAACGCTTCGCTCGTGGGAGTGTTCCGCGAATCACTGAAGGAATCCTCAATTGACGCGATATTCGGTTCGATAAACGGCATCGAGGGTATCATCCAGAACCACCTCATCGACATGAAGTCGATGATAACTACCAACGAGGACATGGAGCTGCTTAAACAGACTCCTTCCACTGTTCTCGGCTCATGCAGGTACAAGCTCGCTGACTGGCGTGAGGACGATACCGTCTACCAGCAGATCGTCAGTACGCTGAAACAGCGTCAGATAGGCGCTTTCTTCTATATCGGCGGAAATGATTCAATGGATACCGTAAACAAGCTCTCGGAGTATTTCGCCGAAAAACAGCTCGATATCAAGGTTGTCGGGATCCCGAAGACTATCGACAATGACCTTTGTGTTACTGACCATACTCCCGGCTTTGGTTCGGCTGCAAAATATGTTGCCGCAACAATGCGCGAGATCACCCGTGACAGTACAGTTTACAGTATCCCTTCGGTGACGATAGTCGAGGTCATGGGCAGACACGCCGGCTGGCTGACTGCTTCAAGTGCCGTCCTGCACGCGATAGGTGAGACCGCTCCGCATCTGGTCTATGTGCCTGAGGTGAAGTTCTCGATAGACAAGTTCCTGAAGGACGTCCGCGGACAGATGGCTAAGCACAAGGCTGTCATAATCGCGGTATCTGAGGGTATCGAGGTGCCGGAGGGAGTTCAGTCCGGAGTGGTTGATAATTTCGGTCACAAGTATCTCTCAGGCATAGGTAAGTACCTTGAATCCGTAGTTCGCAGCGAGATCGGCTGCAAAGTGCGTTCTATCGAGCTAAATGTTATGCAGCGCTGCTCATCGCATATTTGCTCGGCAACAGACATCAGAGAGGCTGAGAGCATCGGAGCTGCCGGTGTGCGCTGTGCTCTTGAAGGCAATACCGGAAAGGTCGTAGTGTTCCGCAGAGTGTGCGAAAGTCCGTATACCACAGTGATAGACGTTGCCGATGCGTCTGAGATCGCAAATAAGGAAAAGTTCCTGCCTAAGAGCTACATAAATTCATCAGGCAACAACATAAGCGATAACGCACTTGATTATTTCCTGCCGCTGATCCAGGGTGAGCCGAATCTCATTATGGAGTGCGGCCTGCCGAAGCATTTTACGCTTCAGGAATCCGTTCTGAAGTAAAGGCGTTATTTCGTTCACGGATCAATAACCGTCCATAACGAAGGTCATCTTCTTATGGGCGGTTTTTATTTATTCTGCAAGCTCAGCTTGTTCCCGCCTATGGCTGAGCTGCTCCGGCAAGGTTTCACGCAAGGAAGCCGGCTTATCCGAATATAGCGTATTCGCTCAAAACTGCGGCTTGATTGGCAGAAATTTTGTATATTATTTTTGGCACTTGCCTGTCGACCGTTTCCGGCATAATCTGCGCCCTCAATGGCATATAATAACAAGTAGCAAGGGGGCGGAAGGAGGCCGTGAATTGCAGACGATCTATCTTGATGTGCTGATAGTCCTGAATATCTATGTGAATTTTTTCCTGCTGCGGATAACCGCCGGAGTGACCCATTCTCCGCTGAAAAACAGCAGATGCGCTGCAGCCGCAGCCTATGGGAGCCTGTTTTCTCTGACAATAATTGCTCCGGAGCTCGGGGGAGTAATGTCAGCTCTGATACGCATTTTTGCAGCGGTCACCATAGTTATTGCGGCGTTCGGATATCACGGCAGACGAAGGCTTGCAGTGCTGACGGGAGCGTTCTTCGGGACAAATTTCGTGCTCGCAGGCACAGTATATGCGGTTTATTCATGGGCAGCGCCGGAGTTCATGCACTTCAGGAACTCTTACTTCTACATAGATTTTTCGCTGCTGATACTTATACTTACAACTGCGGGGCTATATGCGGCTGCGTATGTTGCCAGGTTATTTCTTGACAAAGCTCCGCCGGGCGGGAGCTACCGTGTGCTGGTGAGATATCACGGGAGGGTGGTCAGCCTTGACGGTATCGCGGATACAGGCAACTGCCTTGTGGACTACTTCTCGGGCTCTCCGGTGATAGTATGCGACACGGCGGGGTTTCCCGATATTCTGCCGGAAAACGGCGATAAGCCGGCGCGGGGATTCAGGCTGATCCCCTGCATGACGGTCTCGGACAGCGGAGTGATCCCCGTATTCCGCCCGGACGAGGTGATGATCCTCAACTCCGTGAGCGGCGAGCGAAGACCAGTCGATGCAGTGATAGGACTCGGCAAAAGCTCCGGCGGAGCAATATTCAATCCAAGATTACTCAGGCTTTAGAGGAAGGAGAAGTATATGAATATTCTGAAAAAAATGCTATGCAGAGTAAAAGCCTTATTATCGGGGAGGATAGACTATATCAACGGCTCGGACACGCTTCCTCCGCCGCTTACAAGGGCGGAGGAAGAGGAGGTATTTGTCAGGCTCATGGAAAATGACCCCGAGGCGCGAAACTGCCTGATCGTGCATAATCTCAGACTTGTGGTGTATATTGCAAAAAAATTTGAATCGACAGGCATCGGGATAGAGGACCTTGTATCTATCGGGACTATCGGGCTTATAAAGGCGGTCAGGACGTTCTGCCCGACAAAAAATATCAAACTTGCGACCTATGCCTCACGCTGTATCGAGAATGAGATACTTATGTTCCTGCGAAAGTCCTCGCAGTACCGCAATGATCTCTCGATCGACGAGCCGCTGAACGTTGACTACGACGGCAATGAGCTTCTGCTCTCGGATATTCTCGGAACTGACGACGATATCGTGAACAAGGGTATCGAGACCGAGGCGGAGCGCGAAATACTGCGTTCGGCGGTGAGCGGACTGTGCGAGCGTGAGCGTGAGATAATGGAGATGAGGTTCGGTCTCATCAACGGCAGGGAAATGACTCAGAAAGAGGTCGCCGAGCAGATCGGCATATCGCAGTCATACATATCCAGGCTTGAAAAGAAGATAATCCGCAAGCTCCGTGTAAAGCTTGAAAGCATTACATAAAATTAAGCCGCAGAGAATTGTCTCTGCGGCCCGTTTGGTTATTCAGTCAGTATTGCTTCTATTTTTGCGATCTCATCTGGAGTGAACGTAAGATTATCAAGTGCGCCTACGTTGTCGATTATCTGCTGCGGACGGCTTGCGCCTGCAAGCACGGTCGCAACAGCCTTGTTGTTGAGCAGCCATGCAATAGCCATCTGCGAGAGCTTCTGTCCGCGGCTGCCTGCGAGGTCGTTGAGACGGTTTAGTTTCGTCACCATAGCCTCGGTGAGCTGATCCTGTATCCATGTATTACCCTTGCCTATGCGGGAATCAGCCGGGATGCCGTTGAGATACCTGTCCGTGAGGAAGCCCTGGTAAAGCGGGGAGAATACCGCAAGTCCGAGCCCATTTTCTTCGCACATCCTGTCAAGTCCGTCCTCCTCGACCCAGCGGTTGAGCATGGAGAACGACGGCTGATTGATGATGAACGGAGTGTGGAGCTCGCGGAATATTGCGAGTATCTCAGCAGTCTGGGCGCTGTTGTAGTTTGAAACTCCGACGTACAGTGCCTTGCCCTGACGGACTGTGTGGTCAAGTGCAACTGCAATTTCCTCCGCAGGTGCTTCCGGGTCGTAAACATGGTGGTAGAAGATGTCCACATAGTCAAGCCCCATACGTTTGAGGCTCTGGTCGAGCGAGGCAATGAGATACTTGCGGCTTCCGTGCTTGCAGCCGTAGGGACCGTCCCACATTTCGTAGCCTGCTTTTGTGGAGATGCAGAGCTCATCGCGGAAACGACGGAGCCCGCGGTCGAGGATCTTGCCGAAATTTTCCTCAGCAGAGCCATTGTACGGCGAGCCGTAGTTATTTGCAAGGTCGAAGTGGTTAATGCCGAGATCGAAGGCGGTGCGGCACATATTCTCAGCGTTCTCGAGCGAGCCTCCGAAGCCGAAATTCTGCCAAAGTCCGAGGGAAATCGCGGGAAGCTTGAGACCGCTTTTGCCGACGCGGTTATAGATCATTTTGCTGTATCTGCTTTCGTCAGGTGTATACAAGGTCAGCCCTCCTTTGAATATTAGTGATTATATTATACACTGTGAAGGGGAAGGTGTCAAGAGCCTGACTGAAAAATTCCCTAAACACCGTACTTTATCCTGATACGCTCAAGCTTTTCGCCGAAGGGCTTAGCAAGAAGCGTCAGGAACAGTACGTTCGATACCGCATACGACATCGTATACGGTACTGCGGTCATCATCGCCGCAAGGTACAGGTCAGCCCGGAAACCCTCCGCGTACCACAGAACAGTCCAGATGTCCATTATCATCGAGTACGCAACGCCGGCGGCTGCACCGTATATCAGCAGAAGGAGCCGACTGCGTTTCAGCGGCTCTGAGAGCAGTCCCGCGATCAGCCCGATCATTCCCCACGCAAGCATCTGAAAAGCTGTCCACGGTCCCTGCCCGAAATAGAAATTTGACAGCACTGCCGAGAGCGATCCGACAAGGAAACCCGCTTCTCCCCCGAGATACAGAGCTGTGATTATCGTCAGTGCGGTTATTGGTTTAAGGAACGGTATGAACCTCCCCGCGAAGCACAGTGCGGTCATGACGGCAACTATCACCATGCGTCTTGTGCCGGTGGAGCGTCGCTCGAAGCCTGCCGCAAATAGCAGCAGCGCAAGAACTGCAACTACAAGCGAGATTATGATATGCCGTTTTTTGTCAAATGCAAGCGCTCCGATGACCGTAACAGCAGGTATTATCACGAACGGTACGGCGATTCTTATCGTGTTCCGCAGTGCCCGGCTCTTTATTACTATCATGAAGCGCCTCCCGGACTGTTCAGGCGGCAGAGCCTTGCAGCGTCATCAATGGTGACTGCCCTCTCGAATATCCCTCTTGTCATGCGGCTGACTGCCGTCGTGTAAAAACTGTTTGCGGAGAAAAATTCCGCAGGAGCGCCGGCTGAAACTATCTGCCCGCCGAAGAACATCGCGCACCTGTCAGCGCAGGCTGCTGCAAATTCAACGTCGTGGGTGACGGCAACTACCGTCATACCACTGTTCCTGAGTTCCCTGAGGATGCGGATAATATTGAGCTTAGTGGCTGCGTCCATTCCCTTTGTAGGCTCATCAAGAAGCAATATCCGCGGCTTTGCGGCAAGAACCTTTGCAAGCGCTGTAAGCTGCTGTTCACCTCCGGAGAGGTCGTAGGGATGCTTGTCAAGGAGCTGTGACAGGTCATAGGGGAGTGTTGAGATATCCGCCCCCGCATCGGCAAGCTCCTCGCGGACGGTATTGCAAAGGAAAACAGTCTGGACGTCCTGCGGGAGCATTGCAAGACATTCGCGGTAGAGTGAGCGGTTGCGGTAGTCCTTCAGCTTCTTCCCGAAAACGCGGATAGTCCCGCTGTAAGGCCGTATCAGTCCCGCTGCGGCAGAGAGTGCCGTGGTCTTCCCGGAGCCGTTTCCGCCGAGGATGCAGAAAAGCTCCCCCTGATAAATTTTCAGGTCAAGTCCGCAGAGGACGTCCGGCAGCTCACGCTCATACCGGAAGAAGACCTCCCGGAATTCAAGCGCACTATCGCTGTGCAGAGCAATTTCCTTCTGCGGGAGCGAGGTGACTTTCCCAGCGAAATCCCGCGTGATATAGTCCCTGCCTTCTCTTACGGTAAGCGGACATTTTCCGACAGCGCCGAGGGCGGCGTATAGCCTTGATGCAGCCGGCATACCGCAGAGGATGTCCGCTCTTTCGCGCAGCTCAGTGATAACGTCACGCGGAGCACCGTCTGCTATGAGCCTGCCCTTTTCCATGACAAGCAGCCTGTCACATATCGGCACGACGTCCTCGAGCCTGTGTTCGGCAAGTATAACTGTTATGCCGAAGTCCTGATTGAGCCTTTTCAGTGTTGCGATGAAGTCCGCAGCAGCTATCGGGTCGAGCTGCGCTGTCGGTTCGTCAAGGATGAGCACCTCCGGCCTCATGACAAGCACAGCAGCAAGATTGAGAAGCTGCTTCTGACCGCCGGACAGCTCTGCGGTATCGCTGCCGTACCAGCTTATTATGCCGAAATAGCTCGCTATTTCGGCAGTTCTCCGGGCAATCTCATCCGGCGGAACACCCAGGTTTTCCAGCCCGAAGGCAAGCTCATGCCAGACCTTGTCGGTTACGATCTGCTGCTCGGGCTTCTGCATAACGAAGCCTATCCTTGAAGCAGAGTCGGCCTCTGTAAGCTTTTCAAGAGGTGTGCTTCGGTAGAGGACTTCCCCCGAAATATTGCCGTTCGGGACAAGCCCGCGTTTCATCATTCGCAGGAGAGTTGACTTCCCGCTTCCGGTAGCACCGCAGAGAACTGCGAATTCACCCTGAGTGATGCCGAGCGAGACATCCCTGACAGCAGGCTCGCTGCACAAGGGGTAGCTGAACGTCAGATCCTTGATTTCAAGTATTTCCACCTGAGACTTACCTCCGTTTCGATGATGACCGGCAGCGCTGCGAGCAGGCAGAACGCCGCTATGCCGCATTTCCCCAGAACACCGGTTTTTTCGCTGCGGACTGCCGGATAGAAGCTGAATGCGAGCTCTCCGGAAATAAGCGCAGTGATGCAGATACAGAGCAGCAAAAGTGTTGCCAGCAGCATCAGGATATCGTCCCGTCTGAACCGGAAGCGCTTCATCTGTGTGCGCCGGTGAATTCCGTAGCCGCGCGCCGCCATGCTGTCAGCGGTGATAATGCCGTTTTCGAGTCCCCATGTTACGAGTATCGAGAATATCCTCATTCGTCCGCGGATATCGTCGATGATGTTGTCGTCCTTGAACAGTCCCATTGCGGTCTGCGAGCTTCTGACGCGCTTTGACTGCCGGTTGAACAGTGGAACGAAGCGTATCGCCATTGACAGCACCAGTGAGAGCTTCGGCGAGAGCGCTCCGACGGCATACAGCAGCTTTTCACTTGTCATTATCTGCGTGAACGAGCGGAACCAGTACAGGACACCGACTATCATTGCGGCTGAATTTATGCCATAGAGCAGTGCTTCGAGCGTGACGGGATTGTCGTTCATGATGAACAGCACGGTCACTCCGTTGTGTGACATGAGAGGATTTGCCGCTGCCAGTATCACAAAGAGTATGAAGAAAAAAAGATGCGATTTAGCGTGCCTGCGGCGGTTCCTGACAAGATACAGCATTACCGCTCCGGCAAGCGATATTGCCATGAACGGCGGGTATGACGAAAACATTGCAATGCCGGTAACGCTGAAAAAATAGATTGCAATAACGATCGGGTTGAATTCCTGAAAGCTCCTCATTGTTCGTATACCTCATTAAGGTCGTGACCAAGTTCGCAGGTGTAGAGCCATTCTATGCGGTCACCGTCGCTGAGGACGTACTCGCCGCAGCCGCGGGAGGGAGTGATGCCGTTGACATGATATACCCAGCCGGAAAGGTCGCCGAAATCCATTTCGTAAAGATAGTTTATCCCGGCGATGTAGACCATGCCGTGAGCTGAGCCGGCGCTTCCCTTGTTTTCAACCTGTATGTGGTAAGCGCGTGCAGCCTCTATGAGAATATCGTAAGCTGTCTCGCCTTCCTCGATATCGAACTCGGTAACGTCAAGGATAATGCCGTCGTCCGGGATGAACTCAGAGTTGAGCCTGTCTGCCACTGTGTCACAGCGGATAGTCATAGTTACCGTACCTATGGCGTTTGCCTTGTGCTTTTTCTCACCGGTGTAATAATTGTCAGTGGACTGGAAATCCGTGACGAGGATGAAGACGGCAGCTCCCGCAGATACAGCGCCTATTGCTATGAAGTTCTTGTAATTTCGCTTTCCTGCAGCAAATGTGATGAGCGAGAGGACAGAAGCAGCCCCGACGGTAACAGCTATCGCTTTGCCCTTGTAGCCGCCGTGGGAGTCGTCCGTGGTGCCTGCCGCAGCGGATATAGTTGAAGTTGTCGGAGCTGCGGCGGGCAGGGAAGTTTCCGTTGTCTGTGCCGGCTGAGACGAGGTCAGGGATGAAGTGGTCATTGCCGGAGCGGAGGTCACTGACGTAACGGTAGTTGTTACGGTTTCCGCAGTCGTCTGCGAAGCTGAGGCTGACTGTACCGCAGCGGTTGTATTTGTGACGTTCGTCTGGGATTGTGCGTCTGATGAGGCAGCTGTAGTGGTGACAGTAGTTGTGACGGCAGTGGTGACGGTCACTTCCTGCGGCTTTCTGTTATCAAGGACGAGCAGGGGAGACTGCCGGCGCAGAAGCCGAATGTAAGCCACATATGAGTAATAAGCCTGAACGGTCGCAGTTGTATTTGAAGCACCGCCTGCTGTATGGCAGTAGCTGCCGTCAGGAAGCCTGTAGGAGAGCATTGCGTCAATGATGTTGCAGCCGTTTTTGATGAACCGCTCGTCCTTCTGGCAGTCGATACCGAGGGCGGAAAGTGCGGTAAGTACCTGCGCTGCACTTTCGGGATTTTGCGTACCGAAGCTGCTGTAGCCGCCGTTTTCCTGCTGACGCTCCGAGAGGAAGGCAAGAGCCCTGTCAGCAGCCTGTCTGACGTCTGCATCCGTGCTGTAATACGGTGCAAGTGCCTGCAAGGTCATAGCGGTAACGTCAATGTCGCCGTTTTTGCCGAAAAGTGCCCAGCCTCCGTCTTTATACTGCATGGACAGCAGTTTCCTGACCGCGCCGTCTGCCGTAAATCCGGGAGCGGTATAGCCGTTGTTCATGATATGCAGAGCGTATATCCAGCTCATAATGCCTTGCTTACCGGCTGAATTTTCAAGCGCCTCAGTGATATAAGAGTCGCTGCTGCCGGCTGCGATGAAGGCGAGGGCGTACTTTTCCTGCGAGGTTGCGGAAAGCCCGGTCTTTGTGCTGAGGTAGGCGCGCAGAGCCTTCTCATAGGACGAAAAACTGCGCTCTCCTGACTGGCTGAGCCCGAGTATGAACCATTCCGAGGAAATTCCGGCATTTTCCGTGAGACTGCCGTTTATCCAGTCCTGAATACTGCCTGAGCCGGTAGAATCAAGCTCATAACCGACGATACCGCCGGCAAGATCCTCGACCTCGCCGACGGTATATCCAGCGCCTTCGGCGTTCATCCTGAAAAAGCCGAGGCAGAGTATTAATGTGAACAGGCAGCACAGGGAAGTGGAGACTGCCTTATTCCTCATTTTTCTTTCTTACAGTGAAAGCAACTGCTGCGGCAGCCGCGAGTACGGCGAATGTCACGCCTGCGCCTGTGTCGCCTGTGGGCGGATTGGAATCGCCTGTAGCGGGAGCGTTGCTGCCTGTTGAGACCGATGAAGCAGTATTTGTGGAAGTTGCAGATGTAGTAGTTGTTGTTGTGGTGGTAGTAGTGGAAGTATCAACGGAAGCGGTGTTTCCGCTTACTGTTGCCACAACAGCGTTGGGAACGAGGATCATTGATTCGGAGGTCGCACCGATGTTGAACTTTCCGGCACTTTCAAGCTTTACATTGACCTTACCCTCTGAATCAGTCACAAAGCTCGTAGCTTCGCCGTTTACAGTGATAACGGCACCCTCGACCGGGAGAGTGACAGGATTCCAGTTCGCATCGTATCCGGCGCGTGAAAGTGTAAGAGCAAGCTCCTGACCGGCTTCGACCTCAGCCGTATATTTGTCGAAATAGAAGTAAGCATCTGAGAAAGCTGTTGTGTCCGAGTAAACGAAAGCATTTATGTAGTCGCCGCTCTTTATCTCGTCAGCGAGTCCCATAGCGGCTGTATTATTCACATAGTAGCCGAAGCTTCCGCCGTTTTCGATGCCCCAGAGCTTGTCCAGAGCGAGGCCGTAAGTTCCTACTGACGAAGCATAGCCGGCAGCAGCACCGCCTTCAAAGTTATTCTCATGAGCGATGTAGAGAGCGTCGTTGATAGTGAGCTTTCCGTCGCTGTCGATATCAGTAACATTTACCTCCTGCTGGATGAGGTCGAGCTTGTCCTTTCCGCTTGAAATGGTGACGTAAGCCTTGCACTCAGTACCCTCAGCGGCAGCACTTACAGAGCTGACAGCAGGGCAGGCAAGAAGCAGAGCCGAAGCTGCAATGATGATCTTTTTCATACTTATTCTCCTTAATTGTAATTACAGACCAAAACAAAAAACGCCGGAAATACCGGACGTCAGGGCGCAAAGCTAAGACCCGCCTCCATTCGCGGAGGTGAGCAGAGCAGCTCCGTTTTCCCATGTCCGAAAACGCCAGAACGCTGTGTTCTGAGATCTGCAAGTCTGACGAGCGACCCGGCTCGGGATTTCCCACACGGTAGTGACTGCTGCGGCGGATTCTGACCGCACTTCCCTCAGTTTCAGACTTCTTAGCTTATTATAACACTATTGTAAGTGGTTGTCAAGTTTATTTTAAATATAAGCAGCTCGGAGAAAGTTTACAGATTCAATTATATCTTTATGGTATCCGGACCGCCAAGCTGTGAAATGATGATCTTTGCCATTTTTGCGTTTGGTGTCTTGATATTAACGGGGTATTGAAGTTTCTTCTCATACATCCACATAGTTTAGCTCCTTTCCCACGGCCACGGGTCGCTGATCCAGTTCCAGCTTAGCGGGTCGGTGTTGGCGTCGGGGGTAAGAGGGCCGAATTTCGCTGTATACTCGCTTACAGCCTCGCGCCGGAGGCTTGTATAATTGGAGTAGAGCGCAAGGGCACGGCGGCATTTCGGGTGGGTATCAAGGTAGAGGTTGAGCTCCTTGATCGCAAAGTCATACTTCTTGATCTTGGTGAGAAGGATATTTTTCTCATTCATTGCGGGCGCCTCCTCTGCCGAATGGAAGGTCGAGCGCGGGGAAAAGCGTTCCGGCGCACAGTGCGTCGTCCTCGCTGTAGACCTCGCCCCACTGCTGGAACGGCACATATGCCATTGCAAGGGGCGTATTTTCCGGGAAGCGCGGCATAGGCGCGTCCGCGGGTATATTCTGGGCGCTGCGTGAAAGATAATTTTCACGCTCACGCATTATTGATCCGCTCATATTGTCAAACAGGTCAAGGTTCATGATCGTCCTCCTTTCGTTTTCGCGGAGAACAGCGGAGCTCTCCGCACGTTTTATGATATGCCGCGTGGGAGGGAAGGGTGACAGGTATTACAAAGGAATGTAATTCCGGCACTCTGAAAGCCTGCGGATTACTTAAGCTTTTCATTATATTTGACATACCCGCCATGATGCTGTATAATATATATTACATAAATATTGAAAAGAGTGAATATATGGAAAAGAAAAGCAAGCTTTTAGGCAATAAGCTATACCTCTACCTTACGGAGTTTTTTGCCGGTATGTCTGTGATGGCGGTGGAGCTCGGGGCAAGCAGACTGCTCGCACCGTATTTCAGCTCCTCTCAGATAGTGTGGACTATCATCATCGGCACTATCATGATAGCTATGGCACTCGGCAATTACTTCGGCGGAAGGTGGGCGGACAAGTCTCCCGATCCCGACAGGCTCTACAAAAGGATCCTCATTGCCTCGGTCTGGATAGCTGCTATACCATTTCTGGGAAAATTCGTGATACTCGGAGTTTCCGCGCTGCTCGTCGTGACGGTGAACACGAATTTCCTGATATGGGCGGCATTTCTGTCGTGCATGGCGGTCTTTGTGTTCCCGCTTTTCCTCCTGGGAACGGTCACTCCATCGCTTGTCAAGTACACCACTGACAGCCTCGACGACAACGGAAAGACTGTCGGTACCCTCGGAGCCTTCAACACCATCGGCAGCATCATCGGGACCTTCGCCCCGACCTTTATTACTATCCCTACGGTCGGAACGGCTGTTACATTCCTGATATTTTCCGGTATACTGCTGCTCCTCGGGATCGTCTACTTTGTTTCGTGCAGGCGTAAGAAGGTACTTGTCGGCGTGACTGCGGCAATGTTCGCGGCGTGCTGTGTGTTCAGCAATACGCTCGGCTTCGCCTTCTGGGAGAAGGACCTTGTCTACGAGGGAGAGAGCGTCTACAATTATCTTCAGGTAACCGAGGACGATGAGAAGGTCATTCTTTCGACAAACGTGCTGTTCGGCGTCCAGTCAGTGTATATGAAAAACGGCGGTCTTACCGGGCTTTACTACGATACCGCAATGGCTGCACCGCTCATGTCCGGAGGCGGCGAAAGAAGCGATATCCTTATCCTCGGAAACGGTACCGGTACCTATGCAAAGCAGTGCAGGAGGTACTTCCCGGAGGTCGGCGTGAAGGGCGTTGAGATCGACGAGAAGATCACCGAGCTTGCCTATAAATATTTCGACCTTGACGAGGATATCGAGGTCGTCACCTACGACGGCAGAGCCTTTCTTAACGGCTTGAAAAAGGACAGCGGCAGCACGAAATACGACGTTATCATGGTCGATGCCTATCAGGATATCACAATTCCCTTCCAGATGTCATCGGTCGAGTTTTTCAGGCTTGTGAAGGACTGCCTCAGCCCCGACGGCGTCATGGTCGTTAATATGAATATGCACTCCGACCGGAAGGGAAGCATAAACTATGCCATCAGCGATACGATATGCGAGGTATTTGACTATGTGTATACCGCGAATGTTCCCGGCTCAACGAACCGCGAGCTGTTTGCCTCGAACAATTCGGCTATGCTGCGGAATTTTGCCAATAATCAAGCAAAGCTCACCGACAGCGGCCTCGCCGATGCTATGCACAGCGTCGATGTCCGGCTCGAGAGATACGAAAGTCAGGGGACTGTCCTCACCGACGACAAAGCTCCCGTTGAACTGCTCGGAATGAGAGAGATAGACAGCCGTATCTCCGACGAGCTCGAACACTACAGGCAGCGCTTCGACGAGGACGGCTTCCGCGGTCTCATCGACGACTGACCTTTATTTGTATGGGGTAGTTTGTACGGCTATCGCTGGGGGAA
>ODAI010465119.1_pt1 | contig 18919 bp, 20 predicted proteins | sample 1539321 | NCBI WGS metagenome assembly ODAI01 (sample SAMN02144231, study PRJEB22623) | gut metagenome | biome: sheep rumen | host: Ovis aries | place: New Zealand
GTACCTCAGTACCTGGAAATGCGGCAACACCAAGATATACATGGACAAGTACATGGACCAGTTCGATTGGGACAAGACCTTCTATCAGGAACTCGGGTATATCGCCACGGAGTGCCGGTTCGGTTTCTCGCTGGACGATACCAACGAGTCAGTCCTGTTCCCGCAGTTCCATTATTATGAGTTTGTTGAGGAGAGCGAACTGGATAAGCCCCACAAGCATTTCAAACAGATTGACGAGCTGGAGTTAGGCAAACGCTATTGCGCCTACGTAACGACCTATTCGGGGCTCTTCCGGTACAACATGAACGACCTCGTGGAGGTCGGCGGCAAGTACCTCAATACCCCGACGGTACACATGGTATCTAAGGTCAACGGCATCGTCTCCATGACGGGCGAGAAACTCTATGAGCCTCAGTTCATGGATGCCGTACACCAGGCGGAGGACGAGACGGGTATCAAGACCAAGTTCTTCGTCGGATTTGCCGATGTGGAGGAGTCGAAGTACCATTTCTACTACGAGTTTGCCGATGAGAAGATCAACCAGGAGCAGGCAGACGCGTTCACCAATGTGGTCGATGAGAAACTGCAGCATATCAACCTCGAGTACGAGTCCAAGCGGCAGTCGTTCCGTCTGCACGAACCCGAGGCGCATATCCTTTTATCCAACGCATACGCGCGCTTTAAGGCGGCGTGCCTGAAGGACGGATTCAGGGACGGGCAGTTCAAGTTCAACCTGCTGATGCAGGACGAGAAACGCCGCAACCGGTTCAACATGCTGCTCCGCTGGGAGAACCGTTTTGAGCGATTTAGCGAGAATGTGATTAAAAATGCGAATAAGATAGATGACAGACAAAAAGAACGTGCTAAACGGCGTACAGAGCGTCGTGCTCGATCTGGACGGAACGCTGTATGACAAAACGGGTCTGGCGCGGCGGATGGTAAGACGCCTCTGGTGGTGCCTGCCGCTTCTGGCTGCAGAACGCCTCGCCAGACGCAATGCACACTACGTACAGTTTGCCTCCGAGGAGGAATTTTTTGATTTCTTCTTCACCTCAATGGCGCGAGGACACTGGTGGACGGCAGGAATGGCGGCTACATGGTACCGTCAGGGGTACATGCCCGCTATGCTGCGCCTCATCAAACGCCATTGCCGCCCGCGGCAAGAGGTGATGGAACTCATCCGGGAGGCAAAAGAAAAGGGACTTAGACTGGCCGTCTACTCCGACTACGGATGTGTCGCAGAGAAACTCGAGGCGTTAGGAATAGCTCCGGACATGTTCGACCTGCTGGTGGCGGCGCCGGAATTAGGCGCACTCAAACCCTCCGAACCGTGCGCCAGAAGAGTGCTTGAGATGCTCGGTGCACAGCCGGAGAGTACGCTCTTCGTAGGCGACAGGGACGACAAGGACGGTGCCTCCGCCAGAGCCGTCGGAGCGAAGTGGGTGATAATCAACTAGAAAAACCAGAAAAATAGATGAACAAGCGATATGAAGATTTGAAGGTCACGGCAGGTACGTACGTGCCGCCGGTGACGACTGATTTCCCGGAGGATGACCCCTACGTGGGGCTCTACCAACCGGTGTACGACAGGGAGTACCTGCCGATAGACGCCGCCTATCCCTATTTCGATGAGGGGTGGCGGAACAAACTCCGCATGTGGTTCGGCTATACCTTCGTGCTGCGCCTTTTGGGTGTGGTGCTCCGCATCAAGTATGGTTTGCGTTGGAAGATAGAAGGGGAGAAGCAATGGCACCGCTCTCCTTGGCCCGTACGCCGGTGGCTCAAGCAGTTTGACCTCTCGCGCGGCGCGATCACGATAGCGAACCACTGCTACCGCCATGACTGCGCCTCCGTGCTGACCTCTTTCCATGCTTCACGGCACACCCGCATCCCTATGTTTGCGCCTAATTTCCGGACCAAAGACCAGTTCTACCTCCGTATAGTAGGCGGCATACCTATCCCGGATGTGTCAGAAGGACTCTCCGCCATGAAGGCGTTCAACAAAGCCTTCGATGACTACAACGCCCTCGGCTATTGGTTCCATATCTTCCCGGAAGCCAAACGGTGGGACTGGTACAAGCCGTTGCGGCCGTTCCAGAAAGGGGCATTCACCATGGCGTACAAGTACAACAAACCGATCCTTCCTTTCGCGGTCTCCTATCGCGAACGGACAGGTATCTACCGGTTCCTGGGGCCCAAAGACGAACCGTTGACCCAAGTCATCATCGGCGCACCTATTTATCCTGATACCACGCAGCCCCGCGCCGCAGAGACGGAGCGGCTGCTTAACCTCACCCACGAAACAATATGTCGTTTAGCAGGAATAGAACACAATACCTGGCCGTCATCGCTCTGATTGCCTCGATGGTAATCTGGTCAGTGAGCGGAATAGCCATCAAACAGGCGCTGACCGTCCTGCCGCCGCTGACGATGATCATCTTCCGGTTTACGCCGTCGGTACTGCTGATGCTCCTCATCGGCTTGATATGCCGTAAAAGCGAACTGTTCGGGCTGCAACGGATGGAACTCGCGGATCTGCCGCTGTTCCTTATCGCCGGTTTCTGCCAGCCCTTCCTCTATTACGTGCTGGAAACCTTCACTTATGACTCTCTCAATAGCCCGACCATTGCCGAGACGCTCCTCTCTACATCCCCGCTGCTGAGTCCTGTCTTTGCGGCATTGTTCTTGCGCGAGCGTGTAACGAGGAACAACATCATCGGTATCCTTGTTTCCACGCTCGGCGTTTTTATCCTGACTCTCGCCGGGAATATGACCTTTGCAATAGGCAATTATTGGGGTGTTCTGCTGGCTTTCCTCGCGGTCTCTTCTGCCGTCGTGGATTCCATTATGATGCGCAAGATCCCGGCGCGCTACTCGCCGCTGAGCATCATTTTCTACGCCCAACTGATCAGCCTGCTGTTCTTCTATCCGCTCTGGTTCTGGCAGGAGGGTCCGCAGACCATGGTGAGCATCGATTGGTCTCAATTAGCAGATATTACTACGCCGCTCTCCGTAGCCATCATCAGCGTGCGATACCTCACGATTTTCGCTTCCGTCATCGCTTTTATCCTCTTCTGCTATGCGCTACGGGTGGTAGGAGTGACTCAGGCAAATGCCTTCAATAATATCCGACCGGTATTTACGGCGATGTGGATGTTTCTCTTCTTCGGGGAGCATTTGCCGATAGCCAAATGGTTAGGTATCGGATTAATCATTTTCGGACTTTTTGTGTGCCAAAAGAAAGAAAAAGTTTCCGATTGTTAAGATTTCTTGTGTATCCTAAATATATTTAGTACCTTTGTACGATAATTTGAAAATCAAAATACACATATATGCCAATAGAAAACATTTACTCGATTGATTTCTTCTACGACCTCTTATACCTTATGTTTCTGGTAGGTCTTGTAGTATTCGTCTCCCTCTATTTCGTGGATGCCGGTTATGGCAAGATGCGTACCGAGCGTTGGGGACCGGCGATGAATAACAAGGTAGGATGGCTGCTGATGGAGTGCCCGGTGTTCTTCGTGATGCTGTACCTCTATTTCAAGTCATTCCCGCTGTACGGAGGGGTGACGAAGCAGGCGCCATACTGGCTGTTCTTCCTGTTCTTTGAGTTCCATTATTTCCAGCGGTCGTTTGTCTTCCCGTTCCTGTTGAAGGGAAACAGCAAGATGCCGGTGGCGATCATGATACTCTCGGTTATCTGGAACCTCATCAACGGCTATATTCAGGGCTATTGGCTGTTCCATCTCGCACCGCAGTATTATCCTGAGCTCTATACACCGGATTGGATCAAGACACCGCAATTCATTGCCGGTACAATCATTTTCTTCACGGGCTGGATTATCAATATGCATTCGGATTATGTGATCCGCCATCTGCGCAAGCCGGGTGACACGAAGCATTATCTACCTAAAAAAGGTATGTATAAGTATGTGACGAGTGCTAATTATCTGGGTGAGATAACAGAGTGGCTCGGATTTGCTATCCTCACATGGTCGCTTGCGGGACTGCTGTTCTTCTGGTTCTCCTGCTGCAACTTAGTACCGCGTTCCCATGCGATCTACAAGAAATATGAAGAGGAGTTCCCGGATGAGTTCGACCGCAAGAAACTGAAACGTATTATTCCGTTCATCTATTAATCACTATGGACAAACTATTCAGCCCATACCAATTGGGTCCCATTACGCTGCGCAACCGGATTATCCGGAGCGCAGCGTTTGAGAATATGGCGCGCGCCAATGCACCAACCAAACAATTGCAGGACTACCATGTTTCCGTATCCCGTGGCGGAGTAGGAATGACCACGGTTGCGTATTGTGCGGTTGACTTGAGCGGCGTCTCATTTGACGGTCAGTTATATGTCCGCCCGGAGATTATCCCCGCCATGAAGCAGATGACAGATGCTATCCATGCAGAGGGTGCAAAAGCATCTATCCAACTGGGACATTGCGGTAATATGACCCATTTCTACACCTGTCACTGTATGCCTGTATCCGCCGATACATGGTTTAATCTCTATAGTCCGACAATCCATAGGAGACTCAAGGTAGAGGAAATCCATAGGCTGGTTAAGAAATTCGGAGAGGCAGTTGATTGGGCACGTAAGTGCGGCTTCGACTGTGTGGAGATACACGCCGGTCATGCGTACCTCATCTCCCAGTTCATATCTCCGCGTACGAACCACCGCCGTGATGCTTATGGAGGTTCCTTTGAGAACCGCGTACGGTTCATGAACGAGATACTGGACGAGGTTATGGCGCACGCCAAAGCCGATATTGCAGTAGTGGTGAAAACGAATATGTGGGACGACTGCTGGCATGGCTCAGACATAGATGAAGGTATCAAGATTGCTAAGGAGATTGCCAAACACAAGGTACACGGTATTGTCCTCTCCGGTGGAACGGTAAGCCGTTCGCCAATGACCATCCTCGGTGGTGCGATGCCTTATAAGACATTGGCGCATTATATGAACCTGAAATCCTTTTGGTGGCTCAAGGCGGCGCTGAACTTCCCCGGTGTGGCACCCGTTATGATGCCTACACGGCCGTTCAAGGAACTCTATTTTATGGACAAAGCAAAGATATTCCAAGCAGCCATCAAGGATGTACCGCTTATTTATGTAGGCGGTGTGCAGTCCGGCGATAACTGCCATAGAATCATGGACGAAGGTTTTGAACTCTTCCAGATTGCGCATGTTCTCATCAAAGACCCCGAGTTCGTACACCATATTCAGCAGAACCCCCATTATCACGCCGGTTGCGGGCGGTCGAACTACTGTGTTGGACGTATGTACAGCAAGGACATGAAATGCCATGAGTGCGTACTCCGTGAGGGCGAACAGATACCTGTCCGTATCCAAAAAGAGATTGCTGAATTAGAAGCCAAAGCCCAAGAATCATGCTCGCATTAGTCACAGGTGCCTCCTCCGGAATTGGTCTTCAGTATGCAATCCAGCTAGCTCGGGATTACCATTGCGATCTCCTGCTCGTGAGCAACCAGCAGAACGAGTTGGAACAAGCGGCGTATAATATAGCGGCACAGTATCATGTGAAGACAATTGCTCATTATGCCGACCTGTCTCTGTCCGATGCTGCAGAGAACATGCATAATTGGTGTACCGAGAATAATTATGAGGTGGATATACTCATCAATAACGCCGGTGTGTTTTTCTTTAACCCCTACTGCGAAACGGATCTCAAGCGCATTGAGCTGATGCTACAACTTCATGTGATGACGGTAGCGAAACTGACGCGACTCTTTGCGGCTGACATGTGTGTGCGCAGACGCGGATACATACTCAATATGAGCAGCATGTCCGCATGGATGGCGATGCCCGGTATCCAGACCTATAATGCAACCAAAGCCTTTATATATAATTTCTCCAAATCCCTCTGGTACGAACTGAAGCCCTATAACGTACATATCACGGTGATGGCACCCGGTGCGGTGGATACTGCACTTTTCGGACTCGCTCCGAGACTGCGCAGGTTGGCTGTACGTCTCACGGTAGCTGTTCCGCCGGATAAACTTGTCAAACGTGCACTCAAAAAATTGTTCAATGGAAAGAAGGCCGATACCCCTGGGTTCATCAACTGGATATCCACACCCCTGCTAAAGCATACACCCGATTGGCTGTTGCTCTATGCCCAGAAGAAGTTGCGCCCCTTCATGAAATAAAAAAAATAGGAAACCAAGTTTGGTTCCTATTTTTGTAATTCTTTCAGTGCCCTCTTCAGCTCTTTATCATACCGGATAGTAAAAGCTGCTTGTCCTTTTTGGTAGTAATACCTCAGGACTATTTCGCTTCCCAAGAGTTGCTTGACCTCCTCTTTGTTACGCTCAATAGCTTTGCGGAAATCCGGTTTGAGCACCGACTCCAGCGCCTCTAATTGGGAGAGGATAGTGGAATCGATATCTTCGTGTTTCGCCATTTTGATCATGTCGTCAAAGAACTTGCCTGTCTCCGTCTCGTACTCAAATCCCTGCTCGTCCAGGAAATTACAGAAATCCGCAATCTCCCCGTCCGTCAGTTCGAATACCTGCGGAGCAGCAATGGAGTCATGCGTCCGATGGTAACGCGTGGCGTAGTCGAAGAAATAGTGGTTAACATAAAGCGAATAGGTTATATCCACTTTGGTTGAGTCGTCCATCACAATGTCCGGTGTGATTCCCACACCCTGTATACAACTATTAGATGGCAGGTAGTACTTGCTGGTCGTCACTTTGATATGTCCGCCGTGGGCAATCGGGCGTACGTTTTGCACCAGACCCTTACCGAAAGTCTTCTGACCAATCAGCTTTGCACGACCTAAGTCATGAAGCGATCCCGACACAATTTCTGAAGCCGAAGCAGAGTGCTTATCGACAAGGATCACCAGCGGGAGATCTTTGTACCGCGGGTTGTTCCTGGTTTTATAGACGCTGTTGCTGCGGGTGTTTTTACCTCTCGTTTCCACAATCTTCGTATCGCGGTCCACAAAGAGGTTCACGATCTGTAAAGCCTCTTCTACCAAACCACCACCATTGCCGCGCAGATCCATCACGAGTGCCCGAGCGCCTTTGTTGTAATACAAATCGTCTAATGCATTGGCAAACTCTTGCGCTGAACCCTCTGTGAACTCACCAAAAGCTATATAACCAACGGGGTAGGGTATGGAGTCTTCTTTTATTATCGAATAGTAACTTACGGGATCAAGATGTATATCTTCGCGCACCACAGAAACCCTAAACGGTTTTTCTACGCCCTCACGCTCAAGTTCCAAAACAACAGTCGTTCCGGGTTCGCCACGGAGGTTATTACTCACCTCGCTGACCGTCAGTCCGGCAGTTTTCTTACCATCCACAGAGATGATGCGGTCTCCTGCAAGCACACCTGCCCGTTGCGCCGGTTTTCCCTCGTACGGGTTCACCGCGTAGGTCCAAAGACTGTCTTTAGACACCCTCCCCTTACTCTTTTTGATGGTTTTAGCCGGGCGTTGCTGGATAATCGAACCAATACCACCATACTTACCTTGCGTCAGCATTCGCAGGTCTTTGTCCTGTTTCTTGGAGTAATAGACCGTGTACGGGTCTATTTTACGCAACATAGCCTGAATAGCTGTCTCCGTGAGCATCTCATAATTGAGCGTGTCCACGTAGTTTACATCTACCTGACGCATGACATCGTTGAAGATATCCAGACTCTCGCTCACACGTGAGGTAGGCTGTTTCTCTTGCGCGTGTAAACTAACGCAGAGTATTAGGGACAAAATCACTAACGTCTTTTCCATATGCATATAAATCACGTACTAAAGTGGACGATATATGAGCATACTCCGGACGAGTGTAGAGGATAATTGTCTCCACTCCTCCGAGTTGTTTGTTGGCCTCTGCCATGTTACGCTCATATTCGAAATCTTCCACACAGCGGATACCGCGCAGAATAAACTGTGCCTCTTGCTCCTTGGCGAAATCAACAGTCAGGCAATCGTAAATAGCTACTTTCACGCGCACATCGCCCGCAAAAATCTTACGGATCGCCTCTTCACGTTCGCGAATAGGGAAGGTCTCTTTCTTGGTACTATTACGGCCAATGCCGATGATAATTTCGTCGAAAATCTCCAGACCACGTTTTACAATGTCATAGTGGCCCACGGTAAAGGGATCAAACGATCCCGGGAATATTGCTCTTTTCATATGCACTAATCTTTAAACTCTAAACTCTTCCGATGGTTTATCTCCGGAAAACGATACATTTCATATAATTTCTCTCTAAGGAACGCTTCGTCCTTGTTCGGAATATTGATAAGGGCTAACCGGCTCTCGATATAATTATCAAATTCTGTGCCACGCTCGAATATCTCATAGCCTTGGTGAATATGTCTGTCGATAATGTCGCAGATGTGTTGTAACTGGTCATGGACAGGTTGTTCGCGGTATTCTGGATGTGCTGCCAACATGGTATCGATTTCGGGATTGATGCTTGGTGTCAAGCGGTACACCACGCGTCCTTTATATCCTTTGATCCCCGTTTTCATGGACAGTACATCGTCCCGCTTGCTCTTGCGCCATTTCGGATCATCGCGTTTGAGTTGCATCTCACGCGCCTTGAGGTAGTCGCAGGGATCGAACTCATAACTGATACTTACCGGACAGAAATTAAGAGCCTTGATCTTTTCGTACAGATCGCCATCGCCGATGGTGAGCATATGTAACACAGATGCCTGCGTCAGGTCGTTGCTGTCCTTCGCACGGCCTTCCCGCTGTGCCAACCATATGGACTTATGCCGGTTCCTAAGATGGTTGATATACGCCGAAAGGTGCTTGGCGTTCTCTAATTGCGCATGCATACCTGCACCGCGTTTGACCGCAAAACAGCGGTTGAATTTCATCGCTACCTCAATCCATTTCTTGGCAAACAGGTTATCACCTACGCCCATGTAAGGACGGATAAAATATCGAACCCGCAACAAGTACGACAGCCAAGCAGCGTCCATCACTATATCGCGGTGGTTCGTGATAAAGAACGCCCCGTGACGAATATCACGCTCTATCTGTATCCGATCGCCTAAGTACTTCAATTGCAGACTGGTTGTCGTCTTATGCTGCAAGTACTGCAGGTACGGAAAGACAAGCAGAAAATCTGTCAACGGCAGCAATGCCGCCGTGTGGTAACACGCTATATCTTTGTATTCCTTTTTCATCAATTCATCATTCTTTTATTCCCTCCAACGCAGCTTTTGCAGCCTCTCGATAAGCAACCATCAATCCGCCTGTGCCGAGCAGCGTGCCACCGAAATAGCGCACTACCACCACTAAGATATTATCCATTCCGCGGGCGTCAATAGAGCGGAGTATAGGTGCGCCGGCAGTCCCGTGCGGTTCGCCGTCATCTTTGGTGCGCCAAAGGTTGGACCCTAACCGGTAAGCATAGCATACATGCCGCGCATCGTGGTATTTCTTCTTGTACCACGTGATCCGCGCTTTCGCCTCGTCCTCGTTGGCTATCGTCTCGGCGAACCCCAGGAACTTGCTGCCTCGGTCCTTATAGATCCCTTCTCCTTTCACTTTTCACCTTTCACCTTAATCAGGGAACTCCATCAAATATGCCTTAATGAACGCATCAATATCGCCGTCCATCACGGCGTTCACATTACTTGTCTGGTAGTTTGTGCGGTGGTCTTTCACGCGCCGGTCGTCAAACACATAGCTGCGTATCTGGCTGCCCCATTCGATCTTCTTCTTGCCGGCTTCCACTTTGGCTTGTGCCTGACGCCGTTTCTCAAGTTCCAGTTCGTATAATTGTGAGCGCAGATGCCTAAGCGCGTTCTCCCGGTTCTTAGGCTGGTCGCGTGTTTCTGTGTTCTCGATGACGATTTCGTCCGGCTGATTAGTCAGAGGGTTCACAAATTTATAATGCAACCGCACACCGGACTCCACTTTGTTCACGTTCTGTCCGCCGGCACCGGAACTGCGGAAAGTGTCCCAACTGATTCCCGCAGGGTTCACCTCCACCTCGATAGTGTCGTCAATCAGCGGCACAACGAACACTGAAGCAAAACTTGTCATGCGTTTACCCTGGGCGTTATAAGGACTCACGCGAACCAGACGGTGCACGCCGTTCTCGCTCTTGAGATAACCGTATGCCATATCGCCCTCAATATTGAAGGTCACGGTCTTGATCCCTGCCTCGTCACCTTCCTGCAGGTTGGCGATCGTCACTTTGTAGTCGTGTTTCTCGCAATACCGCTGGTACATGCGCATCAGTTGTTCTGCCCAGTCTTGCGCCTCGGTACCACCCGCGCCGGAGACGATTTTCAGCACAGCCGGCATCTGGTCCTCTTCGTGACTCAGCATGTTCTTCATCTCCAGGTCCTCTACCTCCTGTAGTGCCTTTGCGTAAGCGGCATCGACTTCTTCTTCCGTCACAAGTTCCTCGCGATAATACTCATAGCTCAGGTTCAACTCCTCTACGGCTGCGCGGACACCTTCATAGCCGTCTATCCATCGTTTGATGCTTTTCACTTTGCGCATCTGAGCCTCCGCCGCTTTGGCGTCGTCCCAGAAACCGGGAGCCTGTGTATGCAACTCTTCTTCCTCCAGTTGCACGCGCTTCTCGTCTATCTGCAGATAGGTTTTCAACTTATCCGCCCTCTGCTGTACGTCTTTTAATTGCTCTATTGTTATCATAATTTTAATTTCTTACGTATATCTTTCGGAATGGCGTTCTTATGTACGAGCACGTCGTTTGTCTTGTATTGCATGAACGCCTCGCTCACGTACCATATACCTTTGTAGTCAGACCGCATGGTGCCCCAGCTGTTCTTGACCATGTAGTATTTCTTGCCGTTCTGGTCTTTTGCGATGCCGAAGATCTGCATGCCGTGGTCGTCGGTGTTCTCCCAGTTGTCAAAGGCGTTCTGCCGCATTTCTTGAGTAATGGTTTTTTCCGGCAGCGGTTTCTTGGTCAGCTCTTCTTTCTTTTTGTCGGTTGTCATACCTACCCATTTGGCTTGGTCCGAACCTGTTATGTCAGCTCCGTTGTCATCATCCGGCACTACGCCGATACCTTTGCGTGTGAAGCCGATTTCACTCACATCTGCACCCCAAGCCAAGGTATAGCCGTTCTTGAGTGCGTTGTCAATGATCTCCATCATCTCGTCCATCGGCACGTTGTACATCTGGTCCATGCGCCAGTTGTCCGGCACCTCGAGCGCAAACTTCTCATAGAATGGATGGTGGGTATAACTTGTAATAGAAACGTAGTTTTCTGCATGTAATCCTAGACTTTCCGCGTACGCCTTAGGGGTGTATCGCTTGCCTTCATACTCAAACTCCTCCGGGCATTTGCCTAAATAGGTGTCATAAATAGCCTGCAGACCCTCTTTCCACACGGGGCTCAGTTTCTTGAGCCCTGTCAGCCCTTTTACATAACCGCCTGCTACGCGATCCAACTCGCCATGCACAGGCAGGGTATCCGCTTTTGTCCAGCCGTAGCGGATGCCCGGCATCACTTCTTGCGGCACCAGACCGTAGTGTGCCATACAATAGATGACATCATACGCACTGCCGCCGGGAGAGAAATGCGGCTCGTTGTACAGCCGTACACAGTACGTTGCGCGGTCCATCATCGTCTTGCTGACCACGTACATCTCGCTCAGATCAATCTCCTTACCTTTGACCCGGAGTACCTCGCTCTCAAGGAAACCGAGTGTAGAGAACGCCCAGCAGGTCGAACTTCTGTTCTGGTCCTTAACCGGTGTGATACCCACGCTGTCAACCGTCGTGAAATGCCATCCTTCCGTCGTGTCCTTTGTACTTTCTTCTTTTTCCCCGTGTACTTTGATCGTGTCGTTTTGCGCTACTGCAGCCATACTCATTGCCGTTATTGCTGCTATCATCATTATTTTTTTCATAAGTCTATAATTAGCCAAATTAAAATCGGGTGCAAAGATACGAATAATTTTCCATATACGCAAGCGCGCACGCTCTTTTTAAAAAATAATGCGACTTTTTTGCTAATTTTTCATTTTTCATTTTTAATTTTTAATTTTTTATTGTATCTTTGCATCCAAATTAGAATCACGCACTATGAAAGAACTCAAATGTCCACATTGCGGAAATGTTTTTACCGTCGATGAGAGTGATTATGTCGCCCTCCTTAGCCAAGTCAAGAATACTGAGTTTGAGACGGAACTCGCCCGGCGCATCCATGAATACGAGCAGACTCAGCAAATCCGGCAGCAGGCAGAGCAAACCCGTCAGATAGCGGAGCAGCAGGCGGCACAAGCCCGGATGCAACTCCAGTTTCAAGATCTGCAGGCACAAATTCGGCAGGCGGAGCAGCAGAAGCAGTTGGCGGTCGCTCAAGTCCGGCAGAAAGCAACCGAGGAATACCTCAAGAAAGACCGCGAACTGGCGGAGGCGAAAGCCAAATGGGAGACCGAACTCAAAGCCGCGCAGGAGCAGGTTGCATACTACAAGGAACTCAAAACAAAACTATCCACCAAAATGGTCGGAGAAACCCTTGAGATCCATTGCTCGACACTCTTTAACCAGCTTCTCCGACCGCTCATGCCGTACGCTTATTTCGAGAAGGATAATGAGGTCGTGGAGGGTACCAAGGGCGATTTCGTGTTCCGCGATAGTTCGGAAGACGGAGTGGAGTATATCTCCGTCATGTTCGAGATGAAGAACGAGAACGACACGACCGCTACCAAGCATAAGAACGAAGATTTCCTTACCAAGCTGGATGCCGACAGGCGCAAGAAAAATTGCGAGTACGCGGTTCTTGTCTCCATGCTGGAGCCCGAGAGTGAACTGTACAACGGAGGAATAGTCGATATGTCCCATCGATATCCGAAGATGTACGTTATCCGCCCGCAGTTCTTCATACCGCTTATCACTCTCCTATGCCAAACCAGCAAGAAGAGCCTGGATGCCAAACGCGAACTGGCATTAGTCAAGGCTCAGCAGGTGGACGTTACCAACTTTGAGGAGAAACTGACCGCTTTCAAAGACGGCTTCACCCGTAATGTCCGCCTTGCCAACGACCGTTTCAACGAGGCTATCGAAGAGATTGACAAGACGATAGCCCATTTGACAAAAGTGCGTGAGAACCTCGTCAAATCGGGCGATAACCTCAATGCCGCGGATAAGAAACTACAGGATGTCACCATCAAACGCCTCACCTATGGTAACTCCACTATGAAGGCAAAATTTGAGGCGGCACGTAATGAACATAAGGACGGACCACAATAATCGAAAATCATGAAAATAGCCATTATAGGTGCCGGAAGTGTAGGAACGAATCTATATCACGGGTTTGAACGGAAAGGGGTGCATACAGAGCTCGTTCATGCGCGCCCTCTGACGAACGAACGGACTGCACGTGAAGCAATCCGGCAGCTTCCCCAAGCGGATGTATATATATATGCCATCGCCGACCACGCACTGCGGGAGGTCATCGCAACGGTATGTGCACCCAAATCACTGCATCTCCATACTTCGGGTTCGATGCCGAAAGAGGTGTTCGGAGAAGACAAGCCCCACGCGGGGGTGCTGTATTTCTTCCAGTCTTTTAGCAGGGAAGTGCTGATAGACGACTGGAGTAAAATCCCATGTTTTATAGAGGGAAAAGACATCGATGACATCGCCGCCATCTATTCCTTGGCGCAGACGCTGACAAGTCATATTTACGAGGCATCCCAACATGATCGCGAACGGCTGCATATAGCGGGTGTGTTTGCCAACAACTATTCCAACCTCATGTACCGCATGGCAGCGGATATACTCAAAGGTACACAGATTCCTTTCGAGGCTTTGTTGCCGCTGATTGACCAGACGGCTCTCAAGATCCACTCGCTTGCTCCCAAAGACGCACAGACAGGTCCCGCGCAACGCGGGGACAAGGCCGTCATCGTACACCATTTGGAGGTGTTGAAAGAATTAAAAATCAGGGATAATTCCGATTCGTTCAGTGCGGAAGAGTTGGTTTCAGTGTATCAAGCGCTCGCAGCGTTAATCGGGAAAGCGCATAATCATTGAGTTCATCCCACGGGATAGCAATAGTGCCGGGCAAGTCCGGCATTTTTTGTACCGTGTGCAATATATAGCGCGCGTGAATCTTTTGATGAGATAAGGTGTGTGAAAGTTCACATACCGGCTTCACTTCTAAGACCGGTTCCTGATCCATGGCTAACTCCTCGTACGGAAAATCGTATAGGTGGTACCATATATCCTTGGGATTTTCACGCCTCTGGATGAGGGTGTGTATTTCTAAAGGCTGACCACTGGCGGCTGATTGCTGAATATATATATGATAGATGAACCATCTGTCACGCACTTTGGGACGCGGCTTGCGGACCGGCAACAGTTCGGCTGTTCCGTGCGCATGAGCCGCACAAAAACCGTTCAGAGGGCAACTCTCGCAACGACTGGCAGCTGACATCTGATGGCTGACGGCTTCTAACACCGGTGTACAATAGAGCGCGCCGAACTCCATGATGGCGGAATTGAAAAGACGCGGGTTCTCGTGATCGAGCAGTTTCTCTATCTCCTTGTGAAAAAGTTTTTTACCCGCTGATGTGTCAAAAGGTTCGTCTATATCCATCAGTCTTGATACCACTCGGTACACATTGCCGTCCATTGCCGGATAGGGTTGGTTGTACGCAAAACTGGCAATCGCCCCTGCCGTGTAGTCGCCCACGCCGGGGAGTGTGCGTATATCCTCGAAACGGGTGGGGAAAGGCACCCAACCTCGCTCAACGACCATTTGCGCCGCCTTGTGCAGGTTACGGGCGCGGCTGTAATAACCAAGCCCCTGCCACTCGCGGAGCACTTCCTCTTCCCGAGCCACTGCAAGGTCTTCTACTTTCGGCCAACGCGTCACAAACCGCATATAGTATTCCAACCCTTGCACCACCCTTGTCTGCTGCAAAATAATCTCACTCAACCAGATAGCATAGGGGTCTTCTGTCTCACGCCATGGCAGTACACGACGGTTCGTTTCATACCAGGCATATAAGTGACTATAAATTAGCGAATTGTACATGTTTTATGTGATATTTGGCTGTAAAACCTAAAAAACGAGTACAAAAATACAAAAAAATTTGCACATATCAAAAAAAAATAGTAATTTTGCACGATTTTTTGATTTTTACAATTATGACAAAAGCAGAATTAGTTAGTGAAATTGCATTGAAAACCGGTTATGACAGGACGACAATCAGTGTTGTCGTGGAATCATTCATGAGCGGTATTAAAAGTAACATGGCGAAAGGGGAGAACGTGTATCTCCGCGGATTTGGCAGTTTTATAGTAAAAGCACGCAAGGAGAAGATTGCACGTAATATCACCAAACGCTCCTCCGTGTATGTTCCGGCGCATTGTGTGCCCTCATTCAAACCCGGAGCCGAGTTCAACAATGCGGTACATGACATTAAACTCAAAAAAGCAAAATAAATAATATTTATATAAACCATTTAATAACAAAACATTATGCCAAACGGAAAGAAGCATAAGAGACACAAGATGTCAACGCACAAACGTAAAAAACGTCTGCGTAAGAATCGTCATAAGCATAAGTAATTGACGATTGTCATTCAGCTTTGTGGCGCGAAGCCTGTTCAGGTGTGGACAGGCTTGCCACAAGGCTTTTTTATTTATTTTTTAATCCTTTCAAGTATGAAAAGCGAATTGATTGTCGATGTACATCCTGATGAAATCTCAATCGCGCTTACGGAGGATGACCGACTACAAGAAGTTGCGCGGGAAAAACGCAACCAGGACAATTTCGCCGTGGGAAATATCTACTACGGGCGTGTCAAAAAGGTCATGCCGGCGTTGAATGCCGTTTTCGTGGACGTAGGTCATGAGAAAGAAGCTTTTCTGCATTATTTGGATTTAGGTTCTCAGTTTCGTACGCTGCAATCGTTTGTTACCAAAGCCGTTTCTGACCGCAGGAAGATGCCTGTCATTACCAAAACGCCAAAGCAGAACGAAGTGGGTAAAGAAGGACAGATAGCCGAGGTTCTCAAAGTAGGAGACACGCTCTTGGTGCAGGTCTCAAAAGAGCCCATCAACACCAAGGGACCGCGCCTTACCGCAGAGATATCCATTGCTGGGCGTAACATAGTCCTTATTCCTTTCTCGGACGGCGTTATGGTAAGCCAGAAGATCAAACGGGAGGCGGAACGCCAACGTCTCAAACAACTGATGCTCTCCATCAAACCTGCGGGTTTCGGGATCATCGTTCGCACGGTAGCGGAGGACAAGCGCGTCGCCGAATTAGACAACGAACTAAGACTCTTGGTGGAGCGGTGGGAACAGACCGTCAAGACACTACAGCAAAAAGAGCCCGTTAGCCTCGTCAGCGAAGAGATGGGACGTACTCTCGGAATCATCCGGGATGTGCTAAGCCCTGATTTTACTTCTATTCAGATCAATGACCAAGACATCTACGACGAAGTCCGTCATTATCTGCAACTCATCGCTCCCGAGAGCACGAAGATTGTCAAGTATTACAAAGGCGAACAACCTATTTTTGACCATTTTGACATCACCCGTCAGATGAAGACGGGACTCGGCAGAACAGTCGGTTTCAAGCATGGCGGCTATCTGATCATCGACAAGACCGAAGCACTGTTCTCCATTGATGTCAATTCCGGCAGTAAGAAGATCTACGAGGACCAGGAACAAAACGCGTTCCAGTTCAACATGCTCGCTGCAGATGAACTTGTGCACCAGCTTCGCTTGCGCGATATAGGAGGCATTATCATCGTTGATTTTATCGACATGGACAGCAAAGAGCACCAGCAACAGCTTTACGACTACGTGCGCAAGCTTATGGAACGTGACAGAGCCAAACATAATGTGTTACCGCTCAGCAAGTTCGGACTCATGCAGATTACACGGCAGCGTGTCAGACCCGCGGTGGAAATGCAGGTAGAGGAAACATGCCCGACATGCGGAGGAAAAGGAAAAATACAGCCTTCCATCCTCTTTACCGACCAGATTCAGGAGCAGATCATACATGAGTATGAGCAACACGGACGAGGATTGCTACTGCACCTCCATCCCTATATTTATGCCTATGTCACACGGGGATGGTTCAATAGCATTGCTTTCCAATGGAGAAGGCAGTTCGGCGTGAAGGTGATAGAGAATCAGTCCCTCGGAATGTTAGAAACCCGGTTTATTGCAGAAAAGTAGAGAAAAACGCTCCCGTATTCAGGGAGCGTTTTTCTATTTGGATGTGACTGGGAGTGTTCAGGCGTTCTTGCGACGCTCTAATTGCGGCTCCAATGCGTTCAGACATGCGTCAATCCCCTCCTCAAAGGTATCCGCGGTTTTCTCCGCAAAGAGACCAGCAATGCGGATCTTCACTTCCTTGTTGTCATTCGTCTGGGGTTTGACAACAGACATGCGGATTTCCACTTTGTCCGACGGATTGAGATGACGTTCAAAACGATTCATCTTCTTGTCGATAAACTGCTCTAATTTCTCCGCCATTTCAAAATTGACGGCATTGATAGTTACGTTCATAGTAGTTTGATTTTAAGTGTTAGATTAAAATTTGTACAAAGGTACAACAAAAATTGCACATACGCAAGGGAAAATTCATTTTTTTTTGCAAAAGTAGCGATTTTTATGCTCTAATGCGACGTCCCAACACCATATCGGAGTTTTGTCCTACTTTTATCCTACTTTTGACCTTTTTTTCCAAAAAATGCCAACTCTATAATTTATTATCCGTCAAAAAAAACATCTTTCGGGGCGGTTTTTCTTGCATATGTCAGAAAAAAGCAGTAATTTTGCAACGCAAAATTGAAAATAACACCGCCTATGATATAAGAACAGCGACAAACGACATACATAAATAAGCACATTTGCTTTATTAGGGATTCTTTCATCTTCCACAATTTGAAATACTCATCCTAGATAAATGCGAATGTTCACACGAAAGTGTGGACTTTCTGCGTATATTGGTGAGTATGGGAGTGGAAGCCCGAAAGAACCGATATAAAAAAGCGAGAAAGCCCATGCTTTTTGTATGGATACCCGAGAAAGGACAAAAGGGCTAACGAGCGAAATTAACTCATAAAACCCCAAGCCCGGCGAAGGTGTAAGAGCCGGAATAAATACTCATTTATTATGAACACAAAAATTCTTTCAGCACTTGGCATCGGAATGATTGCCATGCTAATTCTCGTTTCCTGCGAAAGCGGTGGAGGCAAAGTCAGTTCCATGCAGTTCAAACGGATGAACATTGCAGGTGCAAAAGCGCTGGCGTTGGCTTCCGATGGCAGTAGTCCACAAAACGCGCCGACGCGTATGCCTGCGGCGCAGATGGATGGTGAGCCCGATCCCGAGTACAACATCTCTAACCCTGCTTTTATCGTTTCCGAAGATGGCACAATGGTCGAAGTACACTACACCATCGAGGTGGTCGGTGATGGCGAAGTGGTGGATATGATCAAAGCCAATATGCGCCTGAAAATGCAGTATATCTATGCCATTGGAGACAATTGGCTCTGGCTCGTCAACTGCGAGTACGACTACCCGGGTATTGATGAGGTCAAAGAACCTCTTAAAGGACAGATTCGTAATTTGATGCGCGCTGGGTTTGAGTCGAATTTCCTTGTCCGCAAGTCGGACGGTGCACTTTTCGCTTGGTCGCGTGAGGAAGGTCGTCCTGAGCGAGGCCGCGGTTACTGGCGTCCAAGCGATGTCTATGGTGAAGTGGAAACAATGGGCAAAGATATTTTCTCCTGCCCTTCTATGGGTGGCTTGGATGACTACTACGGACGTATTTATAAATTGGAGGACAAAGGTGATTACCTGAATGTTGTAAACATGCTGAACAGCACGCAGCATGCGCAATGTCTGTTACCTGACAAGAGAGGAGTCTTCGGCTCTATTGTTTCATACAATGGAA
>ODAI011514572.1_pt1 | contig 18918 bp, 22 predicted proteins | sample 1539321 | NCBI WGS metagenome assembly ODAI01 (sample SAMN02144231, study PRJEB22623) | gut metagenome | biome: sheep rumen | host: Ovis aries | place: New Zealand
AGGTTTTGGGAATGGAAGAACCAGGCCGAAACAGAAGGAGAACAGGAACGAGTCCTTGAGCTCTATGGAACCATCGCAGAAACATCGTGGTTTGATGATGATGTGACACCAAAGATGTTTCACGATGAGCTCTTTGCGGGAACTGGTCCTGTGACGATCTGGCTGAACTCCCCCGGAGGAGACTGCATTGCGGCAAGTCAGATCTACAGCATGTTGATGGACTACAAGGACGATATCACCGTCAAGATCGATGGTATTGCAGCCAGTGCTGCTTCCGTCATCGCCATGGCGGGTACCAAGGTCCTTATGGCACCCACAGCGCTCATGATGATCCATAACCCTATGACACTTGCCTATGGCAATCATGAGGATATGGAGAAGGCGATCGCCATGCTCGATGAGGTTAAAGAGAGCATTGTCAACGCTTATGAGATCAAGACAAGCCTGTCGCGAGCTAAGCTGTCCCACCTGATGGATTCGGAAACATGGATGAATGCGAACAGGGCAATCGAGCTCGGTTTTGCGGATGATCTCTTAAAGGATGAAAAGAGAGTGCAGGCAGAGATGCCGGCTTATTCTTTCTCTGGAAAAGAGACCGAAACACGACTGATGAACCTGATGATCTCCCGCTATAAGCCGGCGGAGAATAGATCCCAGGTCACACCTGCGCTGGCTGCGGTCATCCCGGCAGCCAAAGAAACAGAAGAGCCGCAGGAAGGCGGAACACCGATTGCCGAGCTCGAAAAGAGACTCGGCCTTATAAAACCTTAAGGAGGTAACGATCATGAGTAAGGTAAATGAACTTAGAACAAAGAGAGCAAAAACATGGGAACAGGCAAAGGCCTTTCTGGATTCTCACCGTAACGAGAAAGGGATCCTTTCCGCTGAGGATACGCAGACCTATGAGAGGATGGAGCAGGAGATCGTCGATCTCGGACGAGAGATTGATCGCCAGGAGAAGCTGGATGCCATGGGACGCGAGATGGAAGCGCCTCTGATGGCACCGCTCACCACAAAGCCGGAAGGCAAGAAGAAAGATGAAAAGACTGGAACGGCATCCGATGCTTACAGGGATGCGTTCTGGAATCAGGTCAGGACCAAGAACGGCGTACCCTATGAGATCCGCAATGCCCTGTCTGAGGGCGTTGACAGCGAAGGCGGATATCTCGTCCCGGATGAGTTTGAGAGGACTCTGGTTCAGGCGCTGGAGGAGGACAACGTGATCCGTGCCCACGCGCATGTGTTTACGACATCCAACGGTATCCACAAGATTCCTGTTGTTGCAACCAAGGGTGTGGCGAACTGGATCGATGAAGGTGCTGCTTACGGCGAAAGTGATGATGTCTTCGCGCAGGAGCAGATTGATGCCCACAAGCTTGGTACCATCGTCAAGGTTTCTGAAGAGCTTCTGGATGACTCTGCTTTTGACCTGCAGAGATATTTCTCTGCTGAATTCACTCGCCGCATCGGTGCGAAGGAAGAGGAAGGCTTTATCGTCGGTGACGGAAACAAGAAACCTACCGGTATCCTTCACACCACTGGAGGCGCAGAGGTAGGCGTAACTGCAGCTGCTGCGGCAGCGATCACAGCTGATGAGCTGATCGATCTTTACTACAGTCTGAAGTCCCCGTACCGCAAGAAGGCGATCTGGGTGCTCAATGACGGCACGGTGAGGGCGATCCGTAAGCTGAAGGACCAGACGGGACAGTATCTGTGGCAGCCTGGCCTTCGTAATGGCGAGCCGGACATGATCCTGGGTAAACCGCTGTACACATCTGCCTACATGCCCATTCTCGGGGCAGGAGCGAAGACCGTGATGTTTGGCGACCTTTCCTACTACTGGATCGGTGACAGAAAGGGCATCACCTTCAAGCGCCTGAACGAGAGATACGCCGACTACGGACAGATCGGGTTCCTTGCCAGCAAGCGTGTGGACGCGAAGCTTATCCTCCCTGAGGCGATCAAAGTCCTGCAGCAGAAGGCGTCTTCCTGATCGGAGTAAAGTGAACAACGGTGCGGTGTCTGTTACGGGCGCCGCACCTGTATGAAAGGGTGAAAGAGATGATTGTAACGCTAGAGGAAGCGAAGACTTATCTCCGTGTTGACTCGACGGATGAGGATGCCATGACCGGCGTCCTTTTATCCGCAGCGGAGCGAATGTGTGTTGACGTGGCAAGACTTACGGACGAGAAGTGGGCGGCGGTAAATTCTGATACGGAAGATGCGTCGCTTACTCCCATCCGGGGAACCATGAAGGTGGCGATTCTGTATGCCCTGGGGTATCTCTTCGAGCATCGGGAGGAAGCAGATCATCACGCGCTCACGCTGACACTACGCTCCATTCTGTTTGCCATTCGCGAGGGGGTAGTGTGATGAACATTGCAGGACTTAATATCCGGATCATGATTCAAAAGAACGAGACGGTGACTGATCGCATTGGCAATCATAAATCCGTCTGGACTGACTATTTTCCTTGCTGGGCAACGGCCTCGGATCAGTCGGGTGACGAGAGTGAAGAAGCCTCGCAGACAAGGGAGACAGATCGGATGGATTTTACTGTCCGCTACTGCTCTGAGACTGCTGCTGTCACAGCGAAGGGATACAGGATCCTTCTCGGAGACATGATTTACAACATCACTCATGTGGATAACATGGGCTTTCGGAAGAACAGCCGGAAATTCAAGACAGAGCTGGAGGCGCGGTGAAATGGGAAAGAAAGTATCGATTGACTCTCTTGCAGATGCGGTCATGGAGGAGCTTACCGAGTACAACAAGCTGGCGGAAGAGACTATGAAGAAAGCGGTTACGAAGGCTGGCCAGACAGTTCGAAAAGAGATTCAGGCGGGAGCTCCCGTACAGACAGGGAGATACGCCAAGAGCTGGAGGACTAAAAAGACCAGAGAGTCGTCCACACGACTGGAAGTAACGGTTTACTCGCCATCCCGCTATATGCTGGCGCACCTGCTCGAGCACGGCCATGCCAAGAGGAATGGCGGCCGGACCAGAGCTTTCCCACATATTGCTCCTGCGGAAGAACTTGGAGAGAAGCAGCTGGAAGCAGATATCATAAGGGGGCTGTCACATGGATAAACTATTAGAGATTATCGGAGAGATCGACATCCCTTCAGCTTATGATCATTTCGCAGAAGGCGAAGCCGTTGATCCTCCCTTTATCACTTACCTGCTGCCGGGGACCGACAATTTCGCAGCAGACGGTAAGGTCTATTACAAGATAAATGATGTGCATATCGAGCTTTACACCGACGCAAAGGACCCGGAGGTGGAGAGTCAGGTAGAAGCCGTGCTGGATGAGCACGGTATTTTTTACGATAAGTCAGAGGTGTGGATCGACACCGAGAAACTGTATGAGGTCCTGTATTCATTCCAAATGGAGGGTTAAGACATGGGAAATAAAATCAAATACAACCTGAAAAACGTTCATGTCGCAAAGCTCACTGAAACGGAAGAGAACGGCGTGCTTTCTTACAACTATGCGGCGCCTAGGGCGATTCCCGGTGCGGTTAGTCTTTCGCTGGATGCAGAAGGCGAGTCTACACCGTTTTATGCCGACGGTATCGTGTATTTCCGCTCTGTGACCAATAACGGCTATTCCGGAGACCTGGAGATGGCACTGATCCCTGACTGGTTCAGGACTGAGATCCTGCAGGAAGCACTGGACAAGAAGGGCGTCCTGGTCGAGAAGATCACGACTAAGGAGAGTGTGAAGTTCGCGTTGCTTTTTGAGTTTGATGGAGACATCAACTGCATCCGCCACGTTTTGTACAACTGTAGCTCTTCTCGTCCGTCCATCGAGTCGGAGACCAAGGAAGACACTATCGAGCCGGGGACCGAAAAGCTGACGATCGCAGCAGATCCGAGGGCAGACGGCCTTGTGAAGTCCAAGACCGGCGAGACTACGGATGCGACGACATACGCGAACTGGTACCAGTCGGTATACGTTCCTGATATCGAGGAGGAAGAGTGATGATAGAGCGGACGATCAATATTTCAGGGAAAGACGTTTTGTTCCGGTCCTCAGCTACAGTGCCGAGGCTCTACCGGGCAAAGTTTAAGAGAGACATCTTCAAGGACCTGTCCAAACTAGAGAAGTCATACAGTAAGAGGAAGAAGGGCGAAGAGGAGCTGCAGATCGATGACCTGGAAATCTTCGAGAATGTGGCTTATATCATGGCCTATCATGCGGATCCTTCCATCCCGAAGACGATCGACGAGTGGCTCGACCAGTTCGAGATGTTCTCGATCTACCAGGTACTTCCGCAGATCCTGGAGCTTTGGGGCGACAATCTGATGACGGACGTACAGGCAAAAAAAGGATTGGCAGAAGTGAGCGGGAAATGACCACGCCGCTGTTCCTTCTGCGATGCTGTGAGGTCGGGATCCCAGTACGGGATCTCGACCTTCTTACTATCGGGCTTGTTCTCGATATTTGGACTGAGAAGTCCAACGACGGCGTGAAGTACAGACGTATTGCTGACCAGGCTGATTTCGATAAGTTTTAAAGATGCTGGGTATTATCCATTCTTTTGTGGTAATCTTAGAATATACGTAAACATTTGACCGGAAGGATGGACTATATATGGCAAGCACAGAACAGTTATTGGCGCAGAGTTTCAGCCGGCACTACGATGCCTTATTGAATGATGAATATTTAAAGAAACATTACAATACAGTGTTGGGGTTTGAACTGCTGCCTGCAATGGCGTGGATCGCCTTTGACTCTGCTCGGAGAGCAGGGCAGGACGCCAATAAAGCAATTGCTCCTGTCTATCAGGAAATCTTTGTGAGGCTCAACCACGCAGATGGCGATAAATATTCATCCCGTTTAAATCTGTATAGGGATGCAATTAAAAAAACTGACTTCCGTATTGAATGGATGCCCCAACGTGATGAAGACAATTACTTGTTCGGCGGCAGTGAGGAGCTCGTGGTACAGGTTATATGGCTGCTTACGGATCTGTTGGTATACCCTTCCTGTGCGGACTATTACTTTGATTTTGATGCACCTTCTTTGATGGAACAATATAACCCTGATGAGCAGGTAAGAAAGAGCACTTTCTTTCGCAGTTTTGTGCTGGACAGGATTGGGAAGGACCTTTTCGCCTTTAGTTATGATGTCTATGAGCTTCTGCGGAAGGACTCACCAGAGCCTGTTGTTGCTGTTTTTCAGAAGTATTACTACCGGGCGACAATGCGTACAACGAATTGTGCCTGGTATTCGACAATTCGGGAAGAACTGGTTCCCTTTATGTTTGCTGTTGTACTTAGGTTAAACAATTACAGTAAACCTACGGAGTCTTTCGTTAGAGAGATTCTTTCCCTGATTCAGGGGAAGCCAATACATGCCCATTTTAATGATCGAGTTAAGTTTTATATAGCAAATAAGAGTAAGCCCCGCAATGAATGGGGTGAATTTAAACGAATTAATGAACTATGTGAGAATGAAGAACTTTTGATTAGCTATTACTTTATTAGGTGGAATTCATTTGCTGACTTATACCTTGAACGTAAGCTAAAAGAAGGTGAGCTTTTGTCCTATCATATGTTCTCTGCACTTGCCGATCTTTTGTTTAATCCTGCTTGTGCGGAGAACTATGAAAACGCCCCAGCCCTGATTGAAAGCATGGATGAGGAAAAATGGGCTCGGAAGGCTTCCCGGTTCTTGGGGTATGCATATGTGCCATTGTTTGATGAGATGCTGGAATACACAAATGAACTGTTAAATCTGGTATAAGATTTTTGAAGGCATCATTTTCTTATGAAATACAGTATATTCGCATTGGAAATGATGAACAGGGTGAATTCATAGATATTTCATGATTTGATTTGGAGAGAATAATCTGAAAACTCGATAAGGGATATATTAGAGATAATTTGATAATAAAAAGCATCAGCCAGAAATGGCTGGTGCTCTTTTTATGCCCTGGAAGGAGGTGAGGAGGTATGGCAGGAAGAATTAAGGGGATTACAGTCGAGATCGGCGGCGATACAACAGGCCTTGATAAAGCACTGAAAGGCGTTAACTCTACGATCAAAACGACGCAGTCTTCGTTGAAGGACGTGAACAAGCTCCTGAAACTCGATCCTGCTAATACTAACCTCGTCACCCAGAAACAGAAGCTCCTGAAAGATGCAGTCAACGCCACTAAGGAAAAACTGGAGGCGCTCAAGACTGCTCAGGAGCAGGCAAGGCAGCAACTGGAGAACGGGACGCTCGGCCAGGATAAATATGATGCCCTGCAGAGGGAGATCATTGAAACGGAAGAAGAACTACGGCGCCTGCAGCAGGAAGTGGAAACGACTAGTAGCGTTTTATCCAAGATCGATGAGGCTGGAAAGAAAATCGAGAAAGTTGGCGATACGATCACAGGAGCGGGGAAGGCAGTCATGCCTGTGTCTTCTGCGGTTGCAGGTCTCGGTGCTGTTTCCATAAAGACATCAGCAGATTTCGATTCCGCCATGAGCCAGGTGGCTGCTGTATCCGGAGCAGTCGGTGAGGACTTTGATGCCCTTCGGGAAAAGGCTCGTGAGATGGGCGCCAAGACTAAGTTCTCTGCGTCTGAGGCCGCCGATGCCATGAATTACATGGCTATGGCCGGTTGGAAGACAGAGGACATGCTCTCCGGTATAGAGGGCATCATGAACCTTGCCGCAGCTTCCGGGGAGGATCTGGCAACCACATCTGATATCGTGACGGATGCCCTGACTGCCTTCGGGCTGTCAGCCGATGACAGTGGACATTTTGCTGACCTTCTTGCTGCTGCTTCTTCCAACGCCAATACGAATGTCTCCATGATGGGCGAAACCTTCAAGTACTGCGCGCCAATCGCTGGTGCGCTGGGGTATACAGCAGAGGATACGGCAGAGGCGATCGGCCTTATGGCCAATGCAGGTATCAAGTCCTCTCAGGCAGGTACCTCCCTCCGCACCATCATGACAAGGCTTCAGGGAGATCTGGAACTGTCCGGAGAAGCCCTTGGTGATGTGACGATCCAAACCGCGAATGCAGATGGATCCATGAGGGAGTTCTCCGATATCATCGCGGACTGCAGGGGTGCTTTCTCCAAGATGACGGAGTCCGAGAAAGCGGCGGCAGCGGAAACCCTGGTTGGAAAGAATGCCATGTCCGGTTTCCTGGCTCTGATGAATGCAGCGCCGGGAGATATTGAAAAGCTGGAAAGCGCTATCTCTACCTGCTCCGATGAGGTGGATGGTTATAGCGGAGCCGCTGAGAAGATGGCGGCGGTCATGCAGGATAACCTGAATGGCCAGATCACGATCTTGAAATCTCAGCTGCAGGAGCTGGCGATCTCGTTCGGTGATGCCCTGATGCCAGCTGTCCGGAAGGTCGTCACCGCGGTTCAGGGATTCGTTGATAAGCTGAACGGCATGAGCGAGAGCCAGCGGAACACGATCCTTCGGATCGGTATACTCGTAGCCGCTCTGGGACCATTTCTCTTGATACTCGGCACGTGTATCTCTAAGATCGGCATCGCCATGCAAGGTTTTGTAAAGCTGGCCAGCGCTTTTGGAAAACTGAAAGTAGCTGTGGGAAATGCCCATGGCGTACTTAGAAAGATTGGAGCAGCACTGGGAGGTGTATCCGCACCGGTGCTTGCAGTCGTAGCAGTGATCGCAGTCCTTGTGGCTGCGTTTTTGCATTTATGGAGGACTAACGAGGGTTTTCGTGATGCCATCATAGGAACCTGGAATAAGATCCATTTCACAATTTCCACATTTGTGGAGGGAATAAGGCAGAGGCTTTCTGCTCTTGGTTTCAGCTTCTCTGATGCAGCAAATATAATCCGAGCCGTTTGGAATGGCCTCTGTCAGTTCCTTGGTCCGATTTTTATAGGAGCTTTTAATGCTATCGCCATAAACATTGAGACGATCCTTGGTGTGATCACAGGGATCTTTGATGTGTTCAGCGGACTGTTCACAGGAAATTGGGATCTGCTGTGGCAGGGTATCAGCGAGATCTTTTCTTCCATCTGGAACGGGATCAGCGGGACATTCACCAACATCACCAATACGATGAAGAACGTCCTGAATGTATTTCTTTCCTTCTTCGGGATCAATATCACGAATGTTCTGAATGCGGTGAAAGCGGTGGTGGTCACAGTGCTGTCGTATATCAGGAGCTTTTTCTCCAATACATGGAGCAGTATCCGGAGCGTTACTTCCTCTACCTGGAACTCGATCAAAAATGCGATCGTGCGGCCGATTGAGAACGCGAGAGATGCGGTAAGGAACGCGATCAACAGGATCAAAGGATTTATGGACTTCGAGTGGAGCCTGCCGCATTTAAAGCTCCCTCATATCAGTGTTTCCGGATCTGCGAATCCGCTGGACTGGTTAAAGGGCAGCGTTCCGCATTTCAGTGTGGACTGGTATAAGGTCGGTGGTATCTTCAACTCGCCATCCATCATCGGTGTAGGCGAGGCAGGTTCGGAAGCGGTTCTGCCGCTGGATGCTTTTTACTCCTACATGGACAGGGCAGTGAACAGGATCATCGCAGCCACCAGAAGTGGAGAGAACGCTGCGGTCATCTATGAGGCTGTCAAGGCCGGCATGCAGGACGCAGATATCGGCATCAGCCTGAACGGAAGGGAGTTCGGCAGGACACTTAAAGGAATGGGGGTGAGCCTTACATGATTCTGAAATACATAAGTTCAAGGGGAAGGGAATTCTCCTTTATGAGTGACGGTCTTAAAGTGAAGGAATCCAACTTTCATTCCTCAGGATGGAAAGCAGAAGGACGGGATTTGGAGTACGGACTCAGGGTTAGCCGCTTCAAAAGAGAAGCACTCACTTATCAGGCGCAGCTGGTGCTTATGGGTACGCAGGAGGAAAACTTCACGCTCCTTGATGCTTTCCATGATGCCCGTGTCTTTGACATCAGGAACAGAAGGCCCGGAAAGATCTACTGGAATTCCTACTGTGCTACCTGCTACATCACCTCGATCGACCCGCAGCCGGATGAGTTTAGGCAGAGGGTCAATATCGAAGTCTTTTGTCCCTATCCTTTCTGGGTGAAGGAGGAGGTGATCAAGTTCTATGCTTCTGCGGTCGACGCCGACTCAGGCTATCTGGACTATGAGTACGACTTCCTTCACGACTATAAAGGCAAGACAGCAGGGGAAGGGAGGATCACGAATGATACCACTGTCCCCTGCAGGATGATGATTACGATCTATGGCCCTGCGGTAAATCCGAAGATATGGATCGGGGAACATTACTATAGTGTTCTCTGCACCCTGGACGAGGGGGATACGCTCACGATCGACCAGGTAAATGAGACGGTGATCAGGGAGACAGGAGAGCTTGGACACAGAAAGAAGATCAATGAATTCAACAACCGCAGCAAGGAAGAGAGCGTGTTTACTCCGGCACCGATTGGTCAGAGCTCTGTGAACTGGTCGGGGAGCTTTTACTTTGAGATCACCATGTATAAGGAAAGGGATGAGGCAAAATGGAAAGATTGATCCTTGCGGACGAGAGCCTTGCGGAGATCGGCTTTCTCGACTTTGATATTGACCTGGAGCTGGGGGATTCAAATGATTTTGTGATCTACATCCCTTACCCGGAATGGGACGGGAAACTGCAGCCGGGAATGTATGCCTATATCCCCGGTACGGAATACGGCGGCGTGATCCGGGCTATTTCAGGCAACACAAAAGTGGACCAGGTCCAGATCACGGGAACGACATGGAGGGGGATGCTGGCGCAGCGCTTTATCTGTCCCCCGGCAGGTTCAGATTACTTTATTGTATCCGGGGAACTCAATACCTGTATCAGGACTGTGATCGGTAGCAGCTTCGGAGATCTGTTTACTGTCACGACAGACCGTGTGATCAGGATCCTTTCGGGTTATCGGTTTGAACGGTACTGCTCCGTGCTGGACGGCTTCACAAAGATGCTGCAGGAGAACGGCTATAAACTAGTAATCACATACAAGCAGACTCAGGAAGGCGGATATGTTCTGCTGTCCGCGGAGACCATCAGGGATCTTTCCGATAAGGTACAGATCTCCCAGGATTACCAGCTGGATTTTATCAGCAGGAAGGACTACGGGTTTGTGAACCATCTGATCTGCCTTGGATCGGGACAGCTGAAGGACAGGACGGTAGTCCATCTATATGCCAATGAGGACAGGGAGATAAGTCAGACGCAGACCTTTACAGGCGAGAAGGAGATCCAGGCCGTGTATGACTATCCCAACGCTGAAGACGCAGCGGCGCTGATCATGGACGGGACGAAGAAGCTGACAGAGCTCATTAGCACAGATGAGATGGAAGTATCGATCGAAGAAGGTGCAGACATAGATGTCGATATAGGGGATGTGGTCGGAGGCCACGATTACATCACCGGGATCGATGTGAAGGTAACAGTAACGAAGAAGGTCCTGAAGATCACGGGGGGAGTTTCTTCAGTTGAATATGGATTGGAGGAGATAAAGTGAAGATCGTAACAGGTTACAGGGGAGAGCCCCATATCACCAGTCAGGACCATCAGAGCTTCTATCAGGGGGTGTTTGGAAGGCAGATGTACGTCCTGGGAACGGGGAACGAGTTTGAAGCACAGCTTACAGATACCAACACGATCACGGTCAGCGACGGGGATGGGATCATGCAGGGCTGTCATTTCAGGATAGATCTTGGCGAAGAGGAGAATATCGTGATGCAGCCGGGAAGCAGCGGCATGTATCGGAATGACCTCCTGGTCGCAAGGTACACAAAAGACGCGGCAACAGGCGTGGAGGATGTGAGCCTTGTGACGATCACGGGGACACCTTCGGAGGGAACTCCGACGGTACCGTCTTACAACACAGGGGAGATAGTAAACGGGGAGACGGTAGACTTTCCACTATACAGAGTGCATTTCAGCGGATTTACGATCGACGACATCGTGCCGCTGTTTTTTATTATGCCATCTCTGGAGGCAGTCTATCAGAGCCATGAGGCTTTGGCGGATATTGTTGATGGTCTGCTGTCATGGAAATTTGCGGCATCATCGACAGGATCCAATCTGATGACGATGCCGGTAGCATCTATCCATGAGATCGGTGTAGTCACGAAGCTGACAATGAGCGGCAGTTCTCCTATTTATCTGTCGAAGGTAATTCCGGATGTATTTATCGACCGTGACGGGACGTATTCACAGTTTGCAACAAGGTGGGGGACTGCTTTTGACGGCGATGTAGTCTGGCTGGCCTATAAGTATCAGGGACGCACCTATATAAAGCTTAACAATGCTTACAACGGAAAAAACAACGTTCTGGCCAACTGCACGACCTGGGTCTACTACAGATGAGGAGGGAACAATTATGAAGGAGTTCTGGAACATGATACAGATCATTTTTACAGCTGTTGGAGGCTGGCTTGGGTATTTCCTGGGAGGATGCGACGGGCTTCTAATAGCCCTGGTTGTGTTTGCCGTAACAGATTACATCACCGGCGTCATGTGTGCCATCGCAGACAAAAAGCTGTCTAGCGAGATCGGCTTCAAAGGGATCTGCAGAAAAGTAATTATATTCATGCTTGTGGGCATCGCCCACGTGCTTGACGTCAATGTGATCGCCACCGGGAGCGTGCTCCGGACGGCGGTCATTTTCTTTTATCTCTCCAATGAGGGTGTGAGCCTTCTGGAGAATGCGGCGCACCTGGGGCTGCCGGTTCCGGAAAAGCTCAAGGACGTACTGGAGCAGCTCCACGACAGGGCTGAGAAGGAAAAGGAGGAAGAGTGATGGCTTATACGAACAGTAAGTTGGTAGCCCATACAAAACTGAGCCCCAACCATTCCGGACAGAGGACCCACAGCATCGACAGAATCTCGCCCCACTGCGTGGTGGGGCAGGTGACTGCCGAGAGCCTGGGAAACCTCTTTTCAAGAGCCTCCTATCAGGCGTCCAGTAACTACGGCATCGACAAGGACGGCCGTGTAGGTCTTTACGTTGAGGAGAAGAATCGCTCCTGGTGCACGTCCTCCAATGCCAATGACCAGAGAGCAGTGACAATCGAGTGCGCATCCGACACATCCAGCCCTTACCGAATGAATGATGCTGTATATCAGACGCTCATTAAGCTCTGCGTCGATATCTGCAGGAGGAACGGAAAGAAGAAATTGCTCTGGTTCGGGGACAAGAACAAGACCCTGAACTATTCTCCGGCATCCGACGAGATGGTCATCACGGTCCACAGATGGTTCGCCAATAAAAGCTGTCCAGGCGATTGGCTCTATTCCAGGCTGGGCGATCTTGCGAATAAAGTCACAGCCGAGATTTGCAGCAACGCAGCGCCCGTTGAAGTAGAGGTTATGCTCGGCAAGGGCGACCGGGGCAGTGCCGTTATGGAGATGCAAAAGATGCTGATCGCCTGCGAGTATTCCTGCGGCAGCTGCGGGGCGGATGGTATCTTCGGTAACGATACGCTGAAAGCCCTCATGGCTTTCCAGAAGGCGGCAGGGCTTTCTGTCGATGGCATTTATGGCCCTAAGTCAAAATCGGCTCTGACAGCACAGTACCAGAACAGAGGGAAAACGGATAATAAGCCCTACACGGAGGCTTTCATTGAAAAGGTAGCTCCTCTAGCCCAGGCAGATCAGAAGGCGAAAGGGATCCTTGCATCGGTTACCATTGCGCAGGCGATCCTTGAATCCGGATGGGGACGCAGTGAGCTGGCTGTCAATGCCAACAACCTTTTCGGTATGAAGAAGTCGCTTTCCGGAAACACCTGGGCCGGATCCACATGGGACGGCAGAAGTGTCTACAGCAAGGAGACGAAGGAAGTATATGCTTCTGGCCCCGCAACTGTGAAGGCAGACTTCCGGGTATATAAGTCATGGCAGGAGTCGGTCAGCGATCACTCTGCTTATCTGCTGGGAGCAAAGAAGGACAGTGCCCTCCGCTATGTAGGGCTGAAAGGCTGCACGGACTACCGGAAAGCAGCACAGATCATTAAAGACGGTGGATATGCCACAAGCCCCACTTACGTAGATAAGCTCTGCTCCATCATTGAAGAGTGGAAACTCACACAGTACGATGTAGGTGCCACACCTGCCAAGGTGGAAGAGAAAGCTAGTACCGCGATGGCGATCACAATCTATGTGCCGGGATTCTCGACTAGCAAGAGCGACGAGAGACACGGTGACGGCATGGTGATTCACAGTGAGTCCGGCCAGACGCTCGTCATCGATGGCTTTGACGGCGGAGCACTTACCACGTCGCTGATCAGCTACCTGAAGAAACATAACTATAAGGACCTGCACCTGATGCTGTCCCATCCTCATTACGACCACTACAAAGGGCTCCGGATGATCATGGCGGACAGCTTTTTTAATATCAAAGTTTTCTACTGCTATGATCCGGCATCCATTAAACATGGTATCGGGAGCAGCGCTAACGGAAGATCCGTCAAGGATGACTATGATAACCTTAATGCCTGTATCAGCCAGGCAGAGGGAAGAGGCGCCACGATCGACTACCTGGATACCGGAAGGTACGTGGCCCTTGGCGATATCGAATTCAAGGTGTGGCGGAAGCAGCCCACTCATTTCACTGATCTGGATGACGGCAATGCTTATGCCTTCACCAATGACGGGTCCCTTTGTTGCTACTTCCCGAAGCTGAAGTTCCTGACGACAGGTGACGGACCGACAGACCTGAAGGATGCGATTGCTTACTTCGGAGACAAGGTCTATGTACTGAAAGTACCACATCACGGCAACAGTTGTTCTAAGAGTAACGCGCAGGCAGCCAGAAATGCGGGATGCATCATTGCTTTTGAGACCAACATCGAGTCCAAGGGCCCTGGGACAACCGGCTTCACAGCCTATGGATCAAGACGTCTTGTTGAACAGGGAGTGAAGGTACTGATGCAGAACGCCGAGATCATCATGACTGCTGCAGCTGGAAAGCTGTCAGTCAGACAAGGCGGAAACGTATGGACGTTTGACATACCTTATGATGGGAATCCGGCGCAGTTCTATCGTGTCAGAAAGACTTGGCAGAATGCGAGTTCTCAGATTGGTGCATACAGTATTCTTGACAATGCAAAGTCTGCTGCGAATAAGGCTGGGAGCGCCTATGCAGTGTATGACTGGAACGGGAAGGAAATCTATAGGGCAGCCGGAGTGAAAGTACCGTACCTCGTCCGAGTGAAGAAGGAGATGGAGATCCGGAAAGGCCCAGGGACAAAATATGGTAAGGCTGACAGAAAGTGTCCAGCTGGCCTTTTCACGATTGTTGAACTTCAGAACGGCTGGGGAAGGCTTAAGAGCGGAGCCGGATGGATTCTGCTTAGTAGAACGGAGAAGATTTGAGAAAGCAAAAGCCTGTGGGCTGTATCAGTGTGATATGGTTCACAGGTTTCGGCTATTAAGTCCATTGCCTAGTTCAATTAACAGACTGGTGTTGGTGGAAATTTATGAATATTTTATGTTTTCGGCTTTCTTTTTGTCGAATCATGATAAAATGTTTTTAATACACTATTAGATGGAGGGATAGCAGTGAAGTTATTAAAAGACTCGTTGACAGTAGTCCTTTTAGGGGATTGGAATAAACTATATATGCAACCGGAATGGATCGCACATAATATTTATGAAAAAAAAGAAATCGAAATCGGAGTAAGTGGTCAAGGAATAGATTTAAAGGTTACATATCGAAGTAATGAAGTGGTAATTGCACCTACGCAAAGTCAGGTTACGATGACAGCGATTAATGCTGATTCCACAGCTTTGAATGACTTAGTTAAGTGTTTAAATAATTTCTTAAATAAAGCAAAAACCCCATACTTAATAGCGTATGGTCTAAATTGTGAATTCGTTGATGATGATAGCAGTGTTTTTGCAAACATGATAGACTCAATGGCTGATAGTAGCATTATTATTGAAAATGGTTACGAAATAAAGTCATCGAAGGTAATGCGTTCATTAATGAAAGATGGGGTAATGCTAAATCTAGAAACAACGATGGAAGGAACCGGTGTAAGGGTACATTTTAATGAGCATCATGGGAATAAACTAACAGAAATGCCTTCTATAACAGTTGAGCAGATTTTGGGATTTTTAAAAGCAGCGAAAGAAATTGTAATTGCTTTAGGATATGAAATTGAAGAGGATGATTGAATGAATAACGAGACATTAAAGCCAAAAGCTGAATATGGCGTCAAAGCGTATACAAATGCTGAGAATATACCTAATTCAACTTATATAAGAGTAAACAGAAAAATAGATATTAAAATCAGTTATAACAACGGGGATTATTTTGATTCCGGTTTTAGAAAGGTTGATTTTTCTGACCAGCAAAAGAAGAATACATTCCGAAGAATTAATAAAATGCTTGGTGGATACTAATGTCAGAAAGTTTAATAGTAGATCAGGAAATTCATTTTACATACAAAGCACATGCAGATATGACTTCTTTATGTCAAGGCGATGTTCTATTAAAAACAGATGCATTGAGTAGGATTCTGGAGTCCGTTCATCCGTGTTTTTTAAATGATGAGTACAAATACTTTATGGTGTTATCACAAAGCTGTGACCTTGTTAGGAGAAACGGAAAGAATTGTAAAACACCTTATATTACACTCGCCGCAGTGCGTGAATACAATGATTTTGTGCAAAGGGCTTTGATTGCCAATAAAATGGCAGAAAACTATAATGGCTTATTGCTTGTAGACGATAAATCCAAGATGCGAGTCATTCAGTTAATTGAACGGATTTACAATAACACGGAACCTGATTATTTTTTTCTCTATAAAGAAGAGGCACTGGATTTTCCTGATTCAATGGTTTGCTATTTGAAAGTATCGATTGCATTAAAAAGTGAATTGCATTATCAAGAGTGCCTTGATGCTAAAAGACTAGAACTGAGCGATGAGTTCAAGGCGAAACTAGGATGGTTGGTTGGTAATATGTATTCAAGGGTTGGAACAACTGACTGGGAAAGCATAATGTCTGCCGAGAATAGAAGGCAAATGATAGAAGACGATGTTAATTCAAGATGTGTTATTGGATCTAAAGATCAAATAAAAGAGCTGAAGAAACAATTTGAAGAAAATGCAGACAGATTATCAACTCATGACAACGCAATTGAATTATTATCAAATATTACAGTTAAGAGTAAATATGATAAAGTTATGGACATAATAGAAGATACATTTTTGAATGGTTATAAAAAGATTAATTTTGAAGATAAAGAGACACTGCTTAGGGCAATTAAGAGTAATTCTAGAATTAGGACACTTATTCAATAAGTGCCTGATTAATAATTTGAAAGGTGGCAGTGAATTCGCCATTTCAGTTATAGTATTTTGAAAGAGAGAAGGCTCCACTTTGGTGGTGCTTTTTCTTCTTTTGTGCGAAGATCACCAAGAATGGCCACTTTTCGGATTATCGGTTTTGAAATCTCTTTAATTCTTCTATAAAGTGTGCTACGATTCACACCAATAAAGTACTACAAGATATAACAATTTGCCACCTTGACGGAGGCAACAGAGGAAGTCGCACTATTAGATAATAAGAAAAAGACTAATAGAAGGTGCTCGATGTTCTCCAATTCTGATATCACATTACTCATGCAGTCATCTTATGGTATTATCCAAATTAACCATCATGATGCGACACTCCATAGTGAACTCACTGGTCATGACTGGATAATCATTTCTTATTACGACGCATCTGACTGCTATATTCTACACCGGCACTCGGCAAAGTACCCGTTCCACCGGCAGCGGGGGAGATACAAGTCATTAGAAGATGCTCTCGGGTATATTGACCACCACGAGAAGTGGTTCATCAATCATAAAATGTAAAGCTCGCAGTTCGCTGTGGGCTATTTTTTTTCCTCCAATTTGGAATCTGACCTCAATTTTGTCGGAGAAAGGTTAGAGAAAATCCGGAAAAATCCCGTCCAGGTGGGGGAGTAATAGTAGAAGGAGGATGACATATCATGGAAGAAAAGAAAATACCTGTCGGCGAGAAGTACTCGCTTTCCATCAAGGAGGCTGCCGATTATTTCAGCATCGGCACTAAGAAGATGCGTAGACTCGCGGAGGACAACCTTGGAGACTTCGCAGTTTATAGCGGCAACCGGTACCTGATTATCCGCGATCGGTTTGAGGCGTTTCTACAGCGGGCATCAGCGATATAATTATCGTTCGTCTGCCAAATAGTTGTTGCTATTAGTACGGTTCAGAGTGATGTATAGCATACCAAAATAAAAGGAGGCATCACTATGAACCAGAAATTAGCAACAAGTGAAAAGTACTCGCTGACCATCAAGGAAGCAGCCGATTATTTCGGCATCGGTATCAAGAGGATGAGAAGGCTTGCGGAAGACCACCTCGGTACATTCTCAGCCTACAACGGCAACCGCTACCTGATCATCCGAGCCGAGTTTGAGGCGTACCTGAAGAAAACCCCGATTATGCCGGGTACCAAAGGAGAAGAATTGAAAAGAGCACAATTGGAAGACAAAAGTATATTTAACCCGGAAGAAGCGATCGTTTTCTACGACCTCAGCCGCAGGAAGTTCAAGAAGCTGCTTGAGGGGGAAGAGGAGCTTCCCTTTGTGGCATTCTTCAAAACGCGGAAGATCATCATCCGCGATGAGTTTGAGGAGTACATGGAGGATCACCCGGAGATTATGGAGGAATTAAAGAATGGCAAAGCGCGCGTTTCCTAAAAGAAGAGATTCAAAACATAGAGTTCTGCGGGTCGGCGAGTCAGTCAGGGAAGATGGCCTGTACCAGTTCAAGTACCACGTGAACGGCAAGGCGAAGTTTATATACAGCTGGAGGCTTGAGCCGACGGATAAGCTGCCGCAAGGGAAAAAGCCCTGCCTCTCGCTGAGGGAAATGGAGAAGAAGATCGGATACGACCTCGACTCGCAGATGGATCCCTCGATGAAAAACTTGACGGTAATGGAGCTGGTGAGGAGATACCTGGCCACCAGGACTGGAGCAAAGCCGAGCACGCTTACAAACTATAGATTCGTGATAAATCTCCTGGAGAAGGAGGATTTCAGCGGGAAGCGGATCGGGGATGTAAAGACCTCAGACGCGAAGCTGTTTCTGATCAAGATGCAGGCTGATGGCAAGGGATACAGCAGTGTCAAAACAGTGAGAGGCGTGCTCCGTCCCGCCTTCCAGATGGCAGTGGATGACGACTACCTGCAGAAGAATCCTTTCGGGTTCCAGCTTGCCGGGGTGGTGATCAACGACAGCGTGACGAGAGAGGCGATTACCAAGGATCAAATGCGCAAGTTCCTGAAGTTTGTGCACGACGATAACAACTACTGCAGATACTACGAGGCGTTTTACATTCTGTTTCATACAGGAATGCGAATCTCCGAGTTCTGCGGATTGACCATTCACGATCTTGACATGGAGAAGCGGATCATTGACATCAACAAGCAGCTGCAGCGGACTACCAAAATGGAGTACATGATCGAGTCTACCAAGACTAATGCAGGCACCAGGAAGCTGCCCATGACAGAAGAAGTATTCCGCTGCTTCCAGGCGATCCTAGAGGACCGGGAAGCTCCTCGGGTAGAGAAGATGGTTGGCGGGTACACAGGGTTTCTGTACTTGGACAAGAACGGCATGCCGGAAGTGGCGATGCACTGGGAGCACCGGTTCAACCATGCGGTGAGCCGCTACAACGAGATCTACCGGGAACAGTTACCGAACATCACTCCGCACGTCTGCCGGCATACTTATTGCAGCAACCAGGCGAAGGCCGGAATGAACCCCAAGACGCTGCAGTACCTGATGGGGCACAGCGACATCGGCGTCACGATGAACGTTTACACGCATCTGGGGATGGAGGACGCGGCAGCAGAGATGGCCAGGATGGAGGAAGTCTAGTCGGCCCGGAGAGAACAGGAGAAACTGAATGGAG
>ODAI011754819.1_pt1 | contig 18917 bp, 12 predicted proteins | sample 1539321 | NCBI WGS metagenome assembly ODAI01 (sample SAMN02144231, study PRJEB22623) | gut metagenome | biome: sheep rumen | host: Ovis aries | place: New Zealand
CTGTTCAAACCCCAGCAGCAGACGCAGCAGCGTCGACTTGCCGCAGCCGGTCTTGCCGACGATAGCTACATACTGGCGCGCGGGAATCTTAAGGCTCAGGTCGTCGATGATCTTGCGCCCTTCCTTCTCATAGCGGAAAGTCACGTGGGACAGCTCGATGTTGCCCGTGATCGTAGCCACCGATTCGCGCCCGGAGTGCTTCTCGGGCTCCGCCTCCATAAGAGGCCTGATCAGCTCCAGACTCGGCTTAACGGTCGCAGCCGCTAAAGCCACTGATGTAATTGCGCTGAGAGCGCTCGAAACGTAGGCGTAGGCCGTATTGAAAGCGTAGTAATCTGCCACTGAGACGCCGCTTTTCACCGCGATAAAGTACATGACGATGGTTCCGGTCAGCGTGATCGCCGCGTTAAACACCTTCTGGAACTTCACCAGCACAGGCGGATTGAATTTGAGGTCCGCTCCGCGCGTATACAGATCCAGCCACTTCGTGAAAACCCGGTTCTCAGCGCCTGAGAGCCTTATCTTCTCAACTCCGCCCATCAGTGCGTATGTGAGACCGCGCTCCTGCGCGCTAATCTCCATCAGTTCCTTATTGATCTGCGACTGCGCCATATTTCCCGCAATACTAAGCCCCAGGGTCAAAACAGAGACCACCAGCGACGGTATTACCAGCGACTTGGCGTAGGAGAAGATCTGCGTCAGATATACCAGGGAGAAGACTCCCGTGATTGCTGTCGAGAAGATCGAATCCACCAGCGTCGTGCAGAGCGAGTTCACATAAGACAGATACTGGCTCAATTCGCCCGAACTGTACTTTTTAAAGAAGCCCGCAGGAAGCGACAGCACCCTCATCATCGCCGCTGCCTGCACGTTGACACTGAGTTTGGTCCGGATCCGCGACTGCACAAACGATTTGATGATCGACAGCATGAAGGAACTGATCATGGCGAATAACATGAAACTCATCACAGCTCCCAGAAGCTGTAAGCTTCCGTATTTGACCACTTCTCCCATGAGGATGTGATTGAGCTTGGGCAGGATCATGCCGACCAGCGTCACCATGAGCGACGCGATAATAAAAGAAGCGATATCCCAGCTGTCAACGGAATCCGTCATATACCGGATCAGATCCTTCAGCGTAAGGCTGCGCAGCGGAAGCGGCCGGTAGAAGCAGTACGCCTCATTTCCGATCTTCTGCTCCTCGGGCTTATGGACCGTCACATTCTTCCCGGTCTTCGGGTCTTTGTAAACATACACGCCCGCGCCGTTTCGGACGACCGTGATCACTGCGCCGCTGTCCGCAAGGCTCGTGACCATGACGCCCATCGCGTCCCTGCTCCAGCCCGGCTCCAGCGTCACTTTCCGGAACATGATGTCCGAAGCGGTCAGAAGATAGTCCAGCTTCTCCTCAAATCCTTTGAGACTCGCCGGGATCTTCCGGTCCCTGATCCCGAAGTGCTTGAGCAGAGTTTCCAGCGCGTCGTTGACGTCCGCCCCCTCGGCAAAAGTATCCCCGGATTTGCGCCCGGTCACAGTCAGGTGCAGCTTCTCGAAGGAATCAGAGAGCATCCTGCGCTCCTGCTGTTTTCGATATTCTATCTGTTCGTCAAACCAACCCATAATGAATACTCCCTTGGGCTTCTAAAAATGAGCGCCTCGTTGTGAGCTCATTTTTTTACTCTGAGGTAACCAATCTGGTATAAGCCCCGCCTTTAGCCATCAGCTCCTCGTGTGTCCCCCGCTCTACGACATGTCCGCGGTCCAGGACAATGATCTCGTCACAGTCGCGGATCGTAGAGAGCCGGTGGGCGATCACGATGCAGGTGATGCCCCGCATGCTGATGGAACGGACTACTTCGTACTCTGTTTTGGCATCCAGCGCGGAGGTCGCCTCGTCCAGGATGCAGATCGTCGGATCCTGGGACAGGGCTCTCGCGATCTCGATTCGCTGCCTCTGTCCGCCGGAGAAATCGCGGCCGTTCTCGGAGAGCTTGTGCTGATAGCCGCCCGGCCTCAGCACGATGTCCTCGTGGATGTCGGCGTCGCGCGCCGCCATGATCATCTCGAAATCTTCAATCGAGGTATCCCACATCTTGATATTCGCTGCGATCGTGTCCTCAAACAGCGTCACGTTCTGGTCGATGACCGCTACCGAACCGATGAAGACATTCCTGTCGATCTCGGAAATAGGATGCCCGTCGAAAGTAATGCTCCCGCTCCAGGGCTGGTAGAGCCCGCTCAGGAGCTTGGCCAGCGTGGATTTGCCGCAGCCGGAGCGGCCGACGAGGGCTATTTTCTGACCCGGCTTTACGGAAAGCGAAAAATCAGTGATCAGTGGGTCGCCCAGAGGCGCGTAACCGAAAACGATATCTTTCATCTCTATATTGCCGGTGAGTTTCCTGTACTCGCCGGTCTTGGGGCGCTCCTCCAGATAGGGGTCCGTCGGATAACTCATGACGTCGTCCACGCGCTCCATCTGCGTGATCATCTCCTGGAAAGACTGGCCTGCCTGGATCAGGGAGTTTGCCGGCGACATGAAAGAACTCATGAAGCCCTGGAAAGCCATGACCATACCGACTGTAAAGTTCCCGTGCAGCACCAGATAAACGCCCGCGCCCAGAACCGCCATATTTGTCAGTGAAGTGACCATCGAAGGAACCGATCCGAGCAGCGTATTGACCCGGTTATATTTGTGCTGCTGCGTGTTGACGCTCGCCTGGAAGCCGGCCCACCTTCCGAAGACGCCTTTCTCGGCGCCGCTCGCTTTGATCGTCTCGATCATGCGGATATTAGAAGCCGTCGCGGAGGACAATTTGGCGTTGTCGCGCATCTGCACTCTGGTCAGGTTCACTCTCTGGGGCGAGACAACGAAGGACATCCCCAGGTTGAGCACGATGGCCAGAATCCCGACTACCGTCAGCGGCACACTGTACTTAAGCATAGCGATCAGATAGAACACCATCATCAGCGCGTTCAGCGCCAGCGGCGCGAAAGTATTGACCAAAGTCCCAGCGATCGCCGCGTTCGTGGACTGGCGGTCCGCGATATCCGACGCCATTCTCTGGCTGAAGAACTGCATCGGAAGCCTTAACACCTTCCATAGATATTTGGAACTTCCCACCGCTTCCAGTTTGCCCTGGATGCGCAGACTGTAAACCGTTGCGATCCACAGCACGACAATGTAAACGACCGCGAAGGTGCACATCGCCACGATAAAGGGATTCAGCCATTCCGGATTACTGCCGCTCAGCAGCCGGTCCAGGAAGACTCTGCTGAAAACAGCGCTTAAGATCCCCATCAGCGATGAGATCGTCGTAGTAAGCACCACGAAGATCACAGCCGATAACGTGCCCTGCAGACGCTCTTTTGCATAAGAAAAGACGTTCTTGCGCTTACCCGCAGGCTCAAAGTCCGGCCCCGGCTCTACGGTAAGCATAACACCCGTGTACTCCCGGTCAAACTCCTCCATGGACACCTCGACGCGCCCGCGCGCCGGGTCGTTGAGAACCGCCTTCCCGCGATGGAATCCGCACAGCACCACAAAGTGGTTGAAGCCCCAGTGTATGATGCAGGGGAAAGGCCCCTCGGCGATCAGATCCTCCGGATCGACACGCCACGCCTTGGCCTCCATTCCGTAGCTGCGCGCAGCCAATATGATATTTTTCGCGTTTGCGCCGTCTCTCGATACACCGCAGTCCACCCTCGCCTGTTCCAGCGGGATGAACTTCCTGTAATAGTGCATGATCATCGTCAGCGACGCCGCGCCGCACTCCAACACTTCCAGCTGCATCACCACAGGCACCTTTACGACGCCTTTGGTCTTGGGCTGCGGGATATTCTTCTTATCACTCATGAGAAATACCTCTCATACGTCAATTCTGTCCTAACATAGCTAATCCGTTCAGCCGTGCTGCCCCTTCGCAGCACCTGCCCGACTCAGTTAAAAAACAGCTCGATCGGTGACAGTTCCTCCGTCACCAGCGTTCCTGCCGTGATCCCGTCCGATTCCAGAGCCTCTGCCAGATCGATGGGATATACAATATCACCTACCTTGAGTCCACCAGTGATCATCACATAGACATTTGTACTGTCTTTGATCACCTCCGGCTCCAGGACGTCGGGCACCAGTTCTTTCTCTACGCCGTCGATCTTCACGGTTCTGTACTGCAGAACGCCTTTGATCGCCGACTGAGGCACTATACAGGTGCTCCCGCCGTTTTCTGTGACCACCGCGGCCTGCGTCGTAGCCTCGATCCTTCCGAATACTCCCCAGATGAACACCCCGATCAGAAGCAGGACCACTGCCGACAGGATCATCCACACGCCGGGCGAAGTCACCCGCAGATAGTCGTTGAGCTGCTCCGGCGACTCCAGCCGCTCCAGGTTCTTCTCGCGAAACAGCTTGGTCTTCTCTCCGGCACCCTTGTTCGCGCCGCTATTGCTCTTTTCATTCGTCTCTGCCATGGGTCACCCCTCCTCTCCCTTGTACTCAAATGCCAGCATCGTCAGGTCGTCGAATTGCTCGTCGTTGCCTACGAACTCGTCAACCGCCCGGCGCACATTCCTCAGAATGATCACGGGATCCGCATCCGGATTCCGGTTCAGGGCGTCGAGCATCCGCTTCGTGCCAAACAGCTCATCGCCGCCTCTCGTTGCCTCAGCGACACCGTCCGTATACAGGAAAAGCTTGTCGCCGGGTTTGAGATCCAGCTCATATTCTTTGTAGACGATGCCGGGCATTGCGCCGACGACCAGCCCGTGTTTGTCCTTGAGAAGCTCGAACCTGCCGCCTGTCTTGATTGCCGGGTACTCATGGCCCGCATTGGCCGCTGTGAGCTTTCCTGTGCTGATCTCCAGAATTCCGACCCAGGCCGTAACAAACATTTCCATTCTGTTATTGGAGCACAGAGCCTCATTCGTCTTGGTCAGGATCTCGCCCGCGCCCCTTCCGAGCATCGCGCAGCTCTGGATTATGATCTTGGAGATCATCATGAACAGCGCCGCGGGGATACCCTTGCCGCTGACATCCGCGATCACCATGCACAGGTGATCCTTATCGATCAGGAAGAAATCGTAGAAATCGCCGCCGACCTCCCTGGCCGGATCCATTACAGCGTAAATGTCGAACTCACTGCGCTCCGGGAAAGCAGGGAAAATGCTGGGCAGCATGCTCTCCTGGATCTGGTTGGCCATGTGCAGCTCTGTACCGATCCTCTCCTTCTCCGCGGTGACACGCCGCACCTCAGCCACATATTCCACCGTCCTGTGCGACAGTTTGGCAAAAGATTCCGCCAGCACTTCTATCTCATCGTCAGTCCGGTATTCGTCTTCCATTGTGAATTCCAGGTTGGCTTCATTAAGGCCTGCGATCCTCTTCGTGATCAGATTGAGCGGCCGGACAATCTTCCTGCCCAGGATCATTGCTGAGATAAAGGCCAGAACCGAAATGACCAAAAGGAGCAGTGTCATCGTGCCCCTGATCGATCTCATTCTTGACAAATAAGTTGCGCCGGCTCCGTCCTGGATCTCCTGATAACTTGAGACCAGCATCTCGGCAGGCTTGTCCGCCATCGCCTGTTCAAAAACATAGAGCAGCGTCCATCCAAGCGTACCGATTGGCGCTCCTGCCATATAGTAAGCGCCGTCATCCATGTGTACCAGCCGCACGCCGGTATTGCCTTTCAGTGCATCGGCGACCATGGAGGCCAGCTCGCTGTTCGGATTCATGCGCAGATCCGATGCATTATGGGATTCCACGACACAGAAGGGACCTGTCTCTTTTGGCGAGAATACCACGTGCCCGGCATTGTTGATCACGCACATGAATCCTCCGTTTTCCTCAGAGGACCGGATCGCATCATTCATTGAAGTCAGGAACAGGTCAGAGCCGACGACCGCGGCCAGTTCGCCGTCCACATAGACGGGCATAGCGCATACGATTCCAATATCTCCGGTAAAAGCATCCACCTCCACATCCGTGAAGATCAGCGTCTCCTTTGCCACCGCCTGCTCATACCACGGGCGGGTCCTGCAGTCGTAGATCACGCGCTCGCCGCTCTCCGAGAACTTCGAAGCCGAGCGGTCATCCACCACCAGAAAAGCCCCTTCCGGCAGCGCGATAAAACACGAATTCGTGTCCGCATTAGCTCCGAAAAGAGTGGTCATCATGTCAGTCATATTAGCCGCAAGGCCGATCCTGTCCGCGATCTCTTCCTCATCCACATCGTCCGCGAGGATCGTCTGGCACACGATCTGGCCGTCCTGATCCTTTTCAGGAGCTGCGTACTCTGCGCGTCCTACTGAGGAAGGATCCGCGAACAATTTCTGCGCATAGTCGCCCATCATTTCCACACGTACCGCGAGATTGTGGAAAACCTCATCTGTCAGCATCGCACTCAGTTCCGCAGTCCGCCCCATGCTCGTGTCCACGACGTCGCCCATGACACCGTTCGTGATCTCCGCCAGTGCTTCCTCCTGCTTCTGAACCGTTTCTGCGCTGACTTTCTCCAGCATCCTGTTCTGGTACTCGCCCACTCCCCAAAATGCCAGTGTCAAAACAATGATCGTGATCAGGATCAGATTGATCACTTTATTCTCGATTCCGCCTATGACCAGGTTTTTAAAAGTTTTCATGCTCTATACCCCGTCTGTTATATGCGTGGCGCCGATTACACCTTCCGCATCTATTCCTTCCGGCTCATCACGCCTTCCTCGATGTGCAGCGTATAATCGCAGATGTCCAGCGCCGCGCGCCGGTGCGTCACGATGATGCATGTCTTGTCCCGCATCTTCGATATATTCTTCAGAAGCTTTGCCTCCGTCTTCTCGTCCAGTGCCGAGGTCGCCTCGTCCAGCAGCAGGATCGGCGCCTCGCTGAGGAGCGCCCTGGCCACCGCCACTCTCTGTGCCTGCCCCTCGGACAGGCCCACGCCGCGCTCGCCGAGCACCGCGTCATATCCGATATCATCCACAAGGGCTGTCAGGCACGCGGCGTCCACTGCCGCCCGGATCTCCTCGTCCGTCGCCTCGTCCGTGAACATCGTCAGGTTGTCCCGCAGCGTTCCCGAGAACAGCGTATTTCCCTGGGGCACATACGCGAACAGCGCCCGCGTGCCTCTCGAAGCCGGCACTTCCAGGCCGCCTGCCCGGAACAACATCCGGCCCTTAGTCGGCTTATAAATTCCCAGAAGGAGCTGGAACAGCGATGTTTTGCCGCCTCCCGAGATCCCGGTCAGCGCCATGAAGTCGCCCCTCTTGATCGTCCAGTTGACGTGCTGCAGCACTTCTTCGATTCCGTCATCATATTTGAACGTAATGTCGTCCATTACGATCTCGTCAAAAGAGTGAAGCACCTCGCCCTCTTCCTCCGCCGGCAGCTCCGTCAGCTCCAGCAGACGCTCCGCGGACGAACTGACACCGTACAGCTGTGACGCGATGCTCACCGAGTTCGCGATAGGACCCTGGATACGGCCGATCAGCTGCAGCATTGCAGCCAGCGATCCGTAAGTCAGGTTCCCGCGATAGATGTTCACGCAGCCCCACAGCATGCAGAACAGCCACGAGAAGTCAAAAACCAGCCCCATACTGTCATTCATCCGGAAACTGAACATTCCCTGGCGCACCTGCTCTTTGCTCAGGTACTCCTGGTCGGCGCCGATCCTTCGCTCCTGTCTGCCCTCCGACAGACTCGACTTCACCAGCTTGATATTGACGAAAGTCTCCTGCACCGAAGAGTGCAGCCGGCCTTCTGCCTCCTGCATCCTCTTGTGCCGCGCCTTCATAGGCCCCCTGAACAGGATGACCAGAGCCAGCCCCAGCGCGCCGCCCGCCAGCATAAGAATGACGAAATGCCAGTCCATCGCGATCAGGATTCCAGCCGCGCCGACAAAACTTACCACAATACCGATCAGACTCGGAAGAATATTCATAATTCCGTTCTTGATCACGCTCATGTCCGAGAAGACCCGGTTTACCAGTTCTCCGCTGTGATACCCCTTCAGTCCCCCGTATTCCTTGGATAAAATCTCGTGCACCAGCATCTTCTGCAGCGACTCCTGCAGCTCCGCCGAAGCGTGGATTCTCATCCAGTTGCGCAGATTTGACAAAAGATGCTGCATCAAAATGATCCCGACCAGCATCAGCGCATATTTCACCAACTGGTCGGAATTCGACGACACAGCGCCGTCCACCAGACCCTTAGTCGCCAGCGTAAAGAACAGCGAAAACACCGTGGACAGCACCGTGATCAGGCATATCATCACTACTTTGACATGCACGCACTTCGACCACCGGAGCACAGCCGCGATCCCGGGACTCTTAAATATGGACTTAACCTTCTCTATATTACTCGACATTAACTCCCTAAACTTCTTTCCTTCACTTTTCGCGCGGGCTTTTGCCGGCGCATCACATTTTTATTATACCTATTCTATTAGGGGCATCAATTTTAAATAGTGAATCTTCTTACTCCGCTTCTTCTACGCCCAAACCGTTGTAGAGCATCTCATTGTACTTGGCATTGTAGTACTCGGCTTCCTTCTTCTGCACCCAGCGATTGCGGTCTTCCATGATCGCCAGCATTTCGTCCGCGATCTCTTCGGCGCTGCGAGGGTTGGCATTGCGCAGATAGCGGATCATACGGCTCATGGTTTTCTCTGTGCGCAGGTTGTTCGCGATCGCAGCGCCAAACTCGGCCGGATAGCCCATCTTGACCAGTTGTTTGATTAATTCTTCGGTTATTCTCTCCCGCTCGTCCATATTGCTACCCCATTGCGCCCATATATTCCACACCCATCATTGTCAGATCATCGAACTGCGGCGTTTCGCCGGCATACTCGTGCACTGCTTTTTCCACAGTTTCCAGGATCTCCCTGGGAGACCCTTCCTCCCTGGAACGCAGAGCTTCCAGGATCCGATCCGTGCCGAACTGGTTAAGGTTTTTGTTCACAGCCTCGGATACTCCGTCCGTGTATACGAACAACTTGGCTCCCGGTTCAAGCATAACCTCGTAGTCCTTGTAGCGCACACCGTCCATAGCGCCTACAACCAGTCCGTGCCGGTCCCTGAGCATTTCGAAGCTCTCTCCGGCTTTCTTGATCATCGGGTATTCATGCCCCGCGTTTGCCGCTGTGAGCTTACCCGTGGCAATGTCCAGGATTCCAAGCCAGACTGTTACGAACATCTCCTCCGGGTTGCGCGCGCAGATCTGGTGGTTTACGCTCTGCAATATTAAGGCCGGGCTGTATTGACCTGCTGCCGTTTGGCGGATCAGGACCGAGGATACCATCATGAACAGGGCTGCCGGCACGCCTTTGCCCGAAACGTCAGCGATGACCAGTCCCAAATGCCCTTCGTCGATCATAAAGAAGTCGTAAAAGTCGCCGCCGACCATTTTGGCCGGAGTCATCGACGCGTACACGCCGAATTCCTTCTGCTCGGGGAACTCCTTGGGCAGCGCGCTTGTCTGAATGCGGTATGCCAGTTCCAGCTCAGCTCCGATCCTCTCCTTCTCAAGTGCGAGCGCCTGCCTCTCCCGAACAGTCCTCACATAGTGAGCCGCCATTGCCAAAACATAGACCGCCGCCACACCGACAGCTCCCCACAGCGGATGTGTGACAAAGCCGGCATCATACAGATTGACTGCGCATGCAAGGCACAGGGCTGACAGCGCGCCTGCACTCAGGCTCGCCGGCAGAACCTCCTGATGCAGAAACAGCGCTAAAGCTGCCGCGCAAAGCACAAACAGAAAGGCAATCTGCGGTGCTTCGGGAATCTCTTTTTTGGAATTGTTATCCAGAAAGCTCTGGATTATATTGGCCTGGATCTCCACGCCGTACATCTGCTCGCCCTTGTCGATCGGCGTAAAGTAGGCGTCCTGAAGTGCCGCCGCATAAGGACCGATCAGCACGATGCGCCCCGCCCAGTAATCGGCCGGCACCTCGCCTCTGATGAGCCGGGCGATCGAAACGCCGTCATAATAGTTGCCCGGACGGCCCGTGTAGGGGATGTAGAACATCCGGTCCGGGTCAGCCGCAATATTTGCGCCCGCGGCCGCTGCCGGCTCATCAGTCACTGCGCTCTCCTGTCCCTGCTGCCGCATATACTTCTGCGCCGCAAGATAACTCATCGAATAGACGCGGGAAGCTCCTGCCTCCGCCGCTGCGCCCGCTTCCGCGTTCTCACCCGCTTGCATCGCTTCACCCGGCTCCACATACAGCACGCCGTGCCGCATAACACCGTCCGTGTCGCTCATCGCGTTGATGTGCCCCTGCTCCGTGCAGGCCCGCAGCTCTTCAAAGGGCTGCATGTAGCTTAACACCGCAGAAGTATTGACCACTTTGGCGTGTCCGTCTTCCCAGATGATCTGCTCGCCGAACTCCGCCATCGAAGCCGTGATCACATTTCCGAGCTGCTTCGCCGCTTCCGTAAGCCGCGTGTCCGCCTGCTCCGAAGTGTGCCCCGCGTAGAGAACGTCGACAGCTGTCACGGCGGGCTTTTTGTCAGGGTCTGCTGCCAGCGCCTCCAATGCCGATGCCATCACATTCCTGTCCCAGGTCTGATAAGGCCCCAGCTCCTCCAGCGCCTCCTCATCGATCCCGATGATCACGATCTCCGGAGATGTCGCGCCCGGCTGCTGGAACATCCAGTCCTGCGCCCACCGGTCCACTCGCCGCAGGATGCCTGCTCCGATCAGTGCAGTGACCGCCGCGGAAGCGATCAAAGCATATAGAAATTGTTTTCTTTTCACCATAGCCAGCCTCCGCCCGTCAGTCCTTACGATATCATCTTCTTAATTAATAACCTGCTATTTGATCCACACACCGGAGCTGCTAAATTGATACCTCTTGCCTCCGATCGTTTTCCAGCCCGTCACCATTGCTCCGCTGCCGTCCAGGTAATACCACTTGCCGCTGATCTTATGCCAGCCGAGCTGCATCACGCCTTTGCTGTTCAGGTAATACCATTTTCCGTCAATTTTCTGCCAGCCGGTCTTCATTGCCCCGGTGCTGCTCAGGTAATACCATTTTCCGTCAATTTTCTGCCAGCCGGTTTTCATAGCTCCGCCGGCGTCCATGTAGTACCACTTGCCGCCGGTTACCTGCCAGCCTTTCAGCATGACGCCCTTGCTGTTCATTAAATACCACTTGCCGGAAATCTTCCGCCAGCCGGTCGCAGCCTTTCCGTTGCTGTCGAGATAATACCAGCTGCCGTTATACTTGGTCCATCCGGCCGGATATACAACTCCCGAAGCGTCGGCAAAATACAGGCTGCTCCCCTGCCATACCACGCCGCTCTGCAGGATGCCCGTTTTCCAGTCAAAGAGATATTTCTTCCCGCCAACCGCATGGACTCCGAGTGCGAGCTTATTATACGCGCCAAAATAGTACCAATTCCCATCGATTTTCTTCCAGCCGGTCTTGGTCTGGCGCCCCTGCTCATCAAAATGATGCACAGCCGTTCCGATCTTCACGAAGCCGGTCTGCATCCTGCCAAATTCGTCAAAGAAGTAGGTATCGGCGTCCAGCGTCAGCCAGCCGGTTTCCTTTTTGGCAGTGGCCGGGTTCATGTAATATTTTGACCCGCCGTCTTCAAGCCAGCCCGTAACAGGCGCATTGTCCCTGTAATAATACTGCGTATCTCCGTTTCCGATCAGCCATCCGTCATCTGCATAGGAATTTTCTCTGAATGTTGTCGAATAATCATACCCGCCATAAGCTCGGTCATCGATATATTTTGTCGCCGCCTTGTTGAAATCCTGCGTCACAATACCCCTGAGCTTGTCCGGGTCCTCAGGATCATAGAGATAAATAGTCTGCCTCGTGTAGTTGCGCTCCAATTCCTGAGAGATCACATCGTCATAAACACCATAAGTGATGTTTCCGTTGTAGCGAACGCTCGCCACATTCCCGAGCTCCTGCGCATCGTGCACCGACCAGTAAGTCCATGAATCCTTAGGCGAAAACACGGACGGCGTATCCCCGCAGTAATTGTAATAGTAAAACTCCGCGTCGACCGCCTCCAGAAAATCATATGTATTGCTGGTATCTCCCCCATGGTGACTTAGCTTGCAAATATCCGCAGACAGATCCACCCCGGCCTCCAGCATATCAAACTCTGTAGCCACTTCGATGTCGCCCGCGTTCAAATATCTCGTATTGCCGCAAGTAAACCTTGTCACCAGCGAATTATTGTTGATGTAGTGCGTGTCATGGGTATCATCCTCATACTCAGCCCCCCAGAGCACCTCCGCAAGAACATCCCCGACCGTGAAGACGGAGTCTCTCACCAGCTGCACGATCTTAACGCCTTTAGAACTGGCGGTGTTCATCATGCTCTCGCACTCATTCCTGTAGTCCTTCATATAGCTGTTGGAGCCGGTCATATATCCGTAATCGGGCAAATACAGCTTGTTCACCTTATACTTACCATCATTAAGGATGTTCTCCACATTTCCCATGTGATCGCCGTGATAATGACTGATATATATGTCAAAGTCCATATACTTCCGATCGTTCAGCCAGTTATCGAGCGCATCCCAGGAGCCCCCCGAATAGGTATCGATCAGCAGCCTGCTCTCCCCGCTGGAAAGCATCTGCCCGTCGCCGAAACCTTCGTCAAGATAATCGATCACTTCCAGTTTCATCTGCGCGACCTTTTCCTCCACAGCGCCTGCGACCGACTGAAGGGCGGGCGATGCAACATGCCGGGATTCCGGCGCGGCGGCTTCTGCGGCTTCCTCTGCAGCTTCAGCTGCGGCGGTGGCGGCTTCTGCCGTGACTTCTGTCGCGGCAGCTTCCGCTGTCGTGGCTGCGTCTGCCGTCGCGGCGGCTTCTACCGTCGTGGCGGCTTCTGCTGTCGTGGCTTCTGTCGTCGTGGCTTCTGTCGTGGTAACGTCTACTGCGACGGCTTCTGGCGCCGCTGCGACCTCGGTTCCGTCAGGAATGGTTCCGTCTGCAACATCCTGCTCTGCGTCGTCAAGATGATCTATGTCTTCCTCTACAGTGGTCACTTCGCTTTCTCCCTCATCCGAGATATTTGCAGCGATCTCTCTGTCAGATGCCGTCACTTCTACTGCGCTGCTTCCCTGTGTGGTCTCTGACGCATAGGCCGGCAGAGTGCTGAATATAATGCTGACGCACAGAGTTACCAGTGTTATTGGATGTAAACGTTTCAAAATTTTCCCCTCTTTACGTAAATACACAGTTAACAATTGCCCCTCTTTCACATTTAACAATATATCATAGAAACTTGTTTAACACTACTTTGGCGGTTATACACTTAATTTGGAATCGGTGATGAAGTGCAAGCTTTCGCCAGTAAAAAAGAACTGCGGCAAATCTGCAGTTCTTCTAAAAGCCAAATGTATAAACAATGTATATTTTTTAAGAATATGCACTTTTTTAAAGGGCAGAACACCTTTGTCAGAACCCTTTATTCGAAAAACTCTGTTTCGTAAGATCGAAAATGTATAAATATGCATTTTTTTTGCAAAACATACCCGGAGGACAGATTCGGCATCAGGACGCCGCCCTTGCGTGAACCTCCGGCGGATGCAGTGTGGCCGGCGACCGACGGCGAGGAACTCAGGAACAGGCTTCGGAGCTCTGAGCGTCGGGGAAACGTATTGTAGCATCCGCCTGAGAACCCCGCAAGGGTTCCCTGCGGCGGCTGGCATTGGCCTGGCTTGTAATTACCTCGGGCTCTGAATCTAGGAACATGGCGGTGTAGGTTGTGATGACAGTGTAAGCTGTGATTGCAATGTACCCCTTGATGTCGTTAATGGTTAAATGATTTGTCGTTTTGCCAGGCTTTTTCTTAAACGTTTTAAGAAACGAGTTTTCGTTCAAAATCAGGTCTTCAACCCATTTTTCAGAATAAAGGGTTTTGAAAGGCACATATATGCACCTGAAAAAGCGAACGATATATCATTTTTTGCGCATGCGGAAACGAAAACGCGAAACGACGACGGAGGCGGTTTTGATCACGATCTGCTCATATTGGGGGCCGATCAGGAGAAGCTTAATTGCCTGGTCGGCGCTCAGAAATCCGCTGGTGATGATGCCGAATGTGTCGAAGATCGTGTCGTTTGCGATCGGCCCGGCGATCACATCGGCCTCGGCGAGCGGATCCGGCTTGCCGGCGCGGTTGTTGTAAATGTAGTTGAACCAGTCCGTGTCGCGCTCAAAGCGGTGAAGCACAAGCCCCGAGAGATCAAGCTCGTAGGTGTTCATGATTGTCTTCTTGCCGGCGCGCTCGCGCGCCCAGCGGCAGGCGAACTCCTCATTCGCTGTCATGTAGAAGCCCTGGCCGAAGTCCGCGTTCTTCCTGCCGTGATGGATGTCCGGCTCGCGGATCTCCTCATATCCTGTGTGGTATAGGCGCATTCTTTTCTCCTCCATGCTCACTGCTGCTCGCAGTACTCTTCGAGCGTGATTCTCCGCGCAGTGATCTCCGCCGCAATCTCAGGATCACCGAGATAGCGGATGTGCCAGGGCTCGGCGGGATAGCCGGGGATCTTTTCTTTCCCTTTCAGGTAGCGCAGGATGAAGCCATATTTTGGCAAAAGATCGTAGACCGGCTGCAGCTCCGAAGCGCGGCTGATTATCTCGTCGTTCTCGATCAGCCATTTGCCGCGGATCTTCGCGACGAAGTCCAGCGCCAGTCCCGTGTGATGCTCGCTGCAGCCGGGCTCGGCGACGTAGCGCTTGGCGTAGTCCTCGCCGTATTCGGCGGTGAATTCTTCTTTGATCTGGCGCTGCTTCTCGACACTTCGATAGGCTGAGGAGAGAAGAATCGGAATTCCCTTCGCCGACGCGGCTCTCTCCAATTCGCGAAACTGCTGCGCAGCTGACTTTTCGACGCGGAAGAGCTCGTTGTCGTAGCCGCGCATCTCTACCAGTTCGAGGTTGTCGAAATAGGATTCCGGGATCTTGTGGAAGGGGTTTACCAGTATTAAGTAATCAATAGGACGTGTTTCCATACCATTTCCTCAGACACTGTCTCACTGCATCAATCGTTTATCATTTTTTGAGATATCCCGCTTCAGCCAGCCCCACTCACCCGCTCGCCTTCAGCAGCAATCCCCACAAGAAGATAGTCGGGATCGAGCACAGCGTCGACAGGATGACCATTTTGGTGGCGAAATCCGGGGCGCAATTATATTTTGACGAGAGCATGCTGGTCGTCGCGGGAGCGGGCATTGCTGCGAGCAGGACAGCAAGATTCGGCGCAAGGCCGGTGACCACGCCAAGCCTGGAGAGTCCGAAGAGGATCATACCAAGGATGCCCGGGATAACGACCAGGCGCTCCAAGGTGTAGCGGATCACAAGCTTGTCCATCAGCTGTTCCATATCGATGTCGGACAGGATCATGCCGATTACCATCATCGAGAGGCCGGTGTTGCAGCGGCCGACGGTTTTGAGCATGTCGAAGAGCCACTCCGGAACGATTGAAATGCCCGCAAGGAGGTCAGCCAGCATGATCACGATGCCGATCATACAGGCGATGACGCAGGGGTGGGTCACTACTTTGCGCAGGGTTTGACGGCGGTCGGATTCGCCGCTGAAGATCGCGATTCCTTTGGACCACATGATCACCCTGACCGGGATCAGGTAGACGCTGGCCAGCATCAGACCCATCGGGCCGTAGACGCCCTCTGCCACAGGATTGCCCAGAAATCCAGCGTTGGATACCAGAATTCCGTAGGTCAGGCATTTCTGCTTGTTCGCTTCCACATTTCTGTAGGCGATCCTGGAGTACAGCATGCACATCGCTTCCATGCCCACCGAGATCAGGAAGATCATCGCGCAGTCGCGCAGCGCGCTGTCCGGCAGTTCCTGCACGAAGGACGTGACAATATTGCAGGGAAGCACGACGTTGATCACGAGATCCGTGATGCTTCTCTGGCCCTCGCGGCTGACGATCCCTTTTTTGCGGGTCACAAAGCCGATCCCGATCAGCGAGAATATAATAAATTGAAGCCGCAGCATGGCGATCATAGGCGACACCTCACAAATTTAAGCAAGTTTCTTCACTAATTGTACTGTCCCGAGTAATTATAATCAATATTTCACTGATCCGCGCGCCACGCGGGCAATAATGAGCGCAAAAAAAGATCCCTCACACAACCGTAAGGAATCTTCTACTACCGTCATTATTCGATCACTGATTTTCCCATCCACTTTCCACTCACGAAGTGGATCCTGTAGATGATCGCGCGCACGCCCCAATCCATGAACATGCCGAGCCACACGGAAAGAATTCCGAGGTGAAGCACACGGATCATGAAGATCGAGCCCGCCACCCTGCAGAGCCACATGGTCAGCGAAGAGACGATCATCGTGAATTTGACATCACCTGCTGCCCTGAAGCCATACGCCGGGATGAAGCTCATCGCCCAGAAAAGGGGCTTCACAATTGTGATGAGCAGGATCATCCTCAGGCACAGCGCAGCCGCATCAGGCTCCATGCCCGCCAGCCACACGACCGGTCTTGCCAAAATATACACGGAGAGGCACGACGCGGTGACCACTGCTTCGGCCCAGACAGTAAGCTTCTTAATATAGTACACCGCCTGGTCCTTATAACCGGCGCCCAGGCACTGCCCTACGACTGTCATCATGCCGATTCCGACGCCGCATCCCGCGATGCCGTTCACATTCTCCATGATCGCAGTCATGGCCTGCGCCGCGATCGCCGTCGTTCCGAGCGTCGAAACGCTGGACTGGATCGCGAGTTTCCCGAACTGGAACATCCCGTTCTCAACGCCTGCGGGGATGCTCAGCCACAGCACCTTCCGTATCATGCCCGCATCCGGGCGGACCGACATGTAATTGCGGACAACGATCTCCTGCCTGTTCCGGCGCAGATATCCGAGGATCCATACACAGCCGACTACACGTGACAGCAGCGTCGAAAGCGCCGCACCCGCAACTCCCATCGGAATTACAAAGATCAAAATAGCGTTGCCCACAATGTTCATCATATTCGTGATGATGCTGATCCTCATCGGGAGCTTGCTGTCTCCACATGCTCTGTAGAGCCCCGCGCCTCCCTGAAACAGCGCAAAGAAGGGATACGACAACACCGTGATCTGGAAATAGATCAGCGACGCGTCCATAACCTCCTCGGACACCTGTCCGAAGATCAATGTGAGCAGCGGCCTCTTCAGAGCAAAGCAAAACGCCGCGATACTCCCTGACAGCACCAGAATAATGAGCAGCAGCTGCCTGGCAGCCTTGTTACACTGTTCAAGGTTTTTCTGTCCCAGATACTGCGAGCAGATGACCGTGCCGCCCGCCGCAAGCGCCGCAAAAACCTGGATCATCAACATATTGATGGAATCCGTGAGAGAGACAGCCGAGATCGCGGCGCTCCCCAGATTGGAGATCATCATCGTGTCGGCCATTCCCATAAGAGCGTTCAGGAACTGCTCTATTATAATAGGAACAAGCAGCGCATAAAGCGCTGAGTCAGAAAACAGAAGCGGCTCTTTAGTCCGAACCTCTTCCTGTGCGGAAACAAACGGGTTGCGTAAACGACTCGGCTGATGGAGCCTCGGCAAAACATGTGCAGTCATTTGATCAGTTTCATCTTCTTTCTTCGATATTTTGGCTTTTCTTCATTAATCAATCTTTTCTTCGATCGATTATTCTACAACCTTCCATACCAAAAACAAGGACAAAAACCGATCAATTTATGGACTTTTTCTACCCTGCTCATTTATACGACAGACACAGCATCGTCAGATCGTCGAACTGCTCCGCGACTCCCACAAACTTGTCCACAGCATGCTGCACATTGGAAAGTATGGCTCGCGGTGCACCCTCCGGATCCTGATTCAGGGCCTCCAGCATCCGCTCCGTTCCGAACAGCTGCAGATCCGGGGCTGTCGCCTCCGGCACGCCGTCCGAGTACAGGAACAGCTTGTCGCCCGGGTGCAGCTGGATCTGATATTCCTTATACTCTATTCCTTCAAAAGCCCCGATCACAAGCCCATGCTTGTCCTTAAGCAGTTCGAATCTCTCTCCCTGTTTGAGCACCGGGTACTCGTGCCCCGCATTCGCCGCTGTCAAAATACCGCTGCTGATCTCCAGTATTCCAAACCATACAGTTACAAACATCTCCTGCGGGTTGTTGGAACAGACCGACGAGTTTGTTGCCTCCAATACTTTGGCCGGCGACATTCCAACCATCGCGTTGTTGGCCAGAATGATCTTCGACGCCATCATAAAGAGCGCGGCCGGCACTCCTTTGCCGCTCACGTCAGCCACGACCAGCGCCAGGTGGTCATCATCCACCAGGAAGAAGTCATAGAAGTCGCCTCCGACCTCCCTCGCCGCGTTCATGGTCGCGTAAATGTCAAACTCCCTCCGGTCCGGAAAAGGCGGATAAATGTTCGGCAGCACTCCCTCCTGGATCTGCTCCGCCATCTTCAGCTCGGTCTCCAGCCTCGCGCTGCTCTCACTCAGCTGCTTCTGCTCATGAACCATCTCACGGCCGCGCCTCGCGATCTCCGCGGCGACCACCGCCGCAATGGAAAACATCAACAGCTTAGGCACATAACTGAAAAGCAGCGTGTCGCGTGCGTACTGCGCGCGGTCCAGCGTCTCCTCAATACCGCTCCCCAGCCAGATCCCCTTGTCTGTAAAAGTAGTGCCCACCGGGAGCCTCACATCATTCATATTGATCCAGCCAAAATATGCCCCCAGAAAGCCCGACACAAAAAACACCACCGTTGACAGCCCCGCCATCGCGATGGTCAGTATCCTTGAAAAATAACGGCTTGAGCAAAGCACAGGAATCACCATCAGGATCGCCACCTTGTGCGTGAGCAATGAGTCAAGCTGCGCATAGACAGTCATAAGCCCCAGCAGCAGCACATATTTGAGCCACCAGGCGTCCTGCTTTACCTTGTA
>ODAI013323298.1_pt1 | contig 18913 bp, 34 predicted proteins | sample 1539321 | NCBI WGS metagenome assembly ODAI01 (sample SAMN02144231, study PRJEB22623) | gut metagenome | biome: sheep rumen | host: Ovis aries | place: New Zealand
CTGTTTCCTGGTTGAGCCATTTAAACGCTTCGGACACGCTGTCAAAATCGCCCTGCTCGCACAGTTCCACGGCCATATGCATTGCAAACCTGGTGTTGTCTTTGACGATGTGTTGCAGGTTGTTCATCGCTTCACCGCCTTCCGCACCTTCGCGCCGCATCTGGGGCAGTACAGAAACTCGCCGTGGTCGATATTGCCGTTGGCATGCCCGCTAGCGTGACACGCGCTGCACTCAAAGTCATCCTCGAACGATTCGTGGACGCTCCACGGGTCAATTAGGTTCTCGCACTCGCCCCGCCGAATCGCAGCCAGCTTGTTGAACTGCTCGGTCACGTCGTGCTTCTTGCGCGCCGTGAAAACGCCGTGTCCTTCGTCCTTGTAGCTCGTCACCACGAACACGCGCTTCGTGAGCGGCGATTCCATCAGCATCGGTTCTTGCTTGCTCATCGCTTCACCTTTCTCTCCAGCTTCGCGCCCCAGTGCTCGCGAATTTGCTCGAAGCTCGAACCTTGAACCGCATCCATGAGCATCAACCAGGCGAACTCTGGCGCGCTGCTGTACCTCGCTCTGCTCAGCTTGATTGCAAGCTCTGCAAGCTCCGCTCCCTCTTTTTCGCCGAAAATGACTTGCAAGCGCTTCTTGCCATCCAGCGTGTCGATGACTTCTTGCGGCAGGCCGCTCATCGCTTCACCGCTCTTCCACAGTCTGGGCAAAACTGAATGTAACCCCAATCAACGCCGCTCTCTTCGACCGTGCACCCGCACTTCGAGCACTTGAACACGCCTTGCTTGGTTGACATGTCCTCGCACTCGATATACGGCCAGAACTCCATCGGCTCGTGCTCGCCGTTCTCGTCGTTGAGAATCACCTTGTCAAGCTCACCATCTTCGAGCAGGTAGCCCATGTCAACGTCGAACTCAATCATCGCTTCACCGCCTTCTGTATTCGTCTACCGCAACCTGAGCAAAAGTTATCCTCACTTGCTATAATCATGCTTACATGCCTGCCGCATCGCGAACAGCTGAGAACGCCTTCATCGTCGTAAATTAACTTGCACGTCCCGCCCAGCTCCGCGTTTAGCTCGTCGGAGATTTCCTGTGTCCTGATTCCGCTCGCGTAAAGCTGCAAGCCGTCATAGCTTGCATACGTGCTATGCGCGAATAGCGCTCTTTGCACGTCCTCCCTTGTCAGCTTCCCGCCGCCCAACGTTGCGAGCTTGCCTATTCGCTCGATCGCTTCGTCGGGCGTATGGCCGTCCCACTCGGGCGCTGATTCGCGCTCCTCGCAATCGAACATGTCCCAATACGGGTCGATGTCGTAGTGGTAGCTCGCCTGCCCCCATGGCGTGTCGACGCCGACGATGAACATGCCCTCGTACATCGTCCCGTCGTGGTGTAGCTTCGACTTCCACGCGATATTGCGATGGCTCGCCACGACCACGCTGAACAGCACCGCCCTGTGGTGGTACAGCTCGTTGAACGTGTGGTATCCGTCACTCGTGTCGCCGTTGATTTCGCTTCCCAGCGTCGCGGCGATTGCCTGCTCGGGCGACAGGTAGCTGATTTCAGCTGTGACGCACGCGCCTTGCACGCAGATGGCTTTTGTGTAACCTCCGCATTGGTCGTTCCAGTCGAGGTAAAGCGTGTTTTTGCCGAGCTCTTTCACGAGCCTGTATTTCACATTTCGCTCTTCCAGCAAACGTTGCAACTCATAGATCTCGTTAGTCATCGTCCACCTCATTCCTGTCTAGCAGCGCCTTGGCCACCACGTCAACCTGCTGGTCGTAGTAGGCCGCGTCATCTGCGATGAAACGCACGGGCGAATCGCTTCTATCCAGGCTCCATAGAATCGTCGAGATGCCGCGAAGGTAGCCGATTGCGAAGGCCCTCTTCTGCTCGTCCGTCATCTAGCTCACCTCGCCTTCCAAATCCTGTAGCTGCGTGATTTCCACCGCATGCCCGATGGCGGCGCTCAGCTTCTCGCGCAGCTCGCGGTTCTTCCCCTGCGCGATGAGCAGCGAGCCTTCTACGTCTCCAATCTGGCCGACCAGGCCATTGGCTTCGGCTTCGAGTTCGGCGCACTTCGCCCTCGCCTCGTCGCGCTCGGATTCGAGAATCTTGATTACTTCGTCGCGCTTCTTGATTGCCTTTGGCACGCATTCGTCGCTATTTGCCTTGAGCGACATGTTCTCGGCTCGTAGTGCGTCGCGCTCGGCTTCCAGCTCGTCGGCTCGCGCGTTGGCTTCGTGTATGAGGCCGTTCGCCTGCTTGATCCATTCGGCCTGCTCCGTCCGGCGCGTGATGGCGGCTTGGCGGTCGAGCATGTGCTCGACCACGGTCATGACGGCGTGCCCCTCGTAGTTCGCCGTGACGTTCGACTCGGAGACCGTCAGGCCGTGCCTTTTGCAATACGAGAGCATGCCGTGCAGCCTGTCGACGTTGTTGCCCCAGCACGTCTCGCGCAATTCCCCTTCAAGTTCTTCGCGGCTGTCCGTCATCTCCGTGGCGTCACGAACATGTTCCGTTGCGCCAGCCACGCCGCCACGCTCCGCATCGAACCACGCCTTTAGCTCGTCGGGACGCTCCTTGCCCATCTCCAACAGCCATTCCCAGTTCGTCATTCCAGCTCCTTCCCACACGTCGGGCAGACGCCCTCCTCGATTCGGCTCGACTCGCCGCTGACTCGGCAGCACGCATAGGCCACGACGACCGAGAACGTGCCGATTGCTCCTGCCGCGAACGCGATTGCATGCGTCAGCATCCGTCCTCCAATCCGAGCAGCACGTCCGCGCTCACGCCGAAAGCGCGGCAGAGCCGCACGATCACGTTGGCGGTCGGCTCGCTCATCCCCCGCTCGTAGTAGGCGTAGGCCGTCGGGCTGACGCCCGCGAGCCTGCACACGTCCTTGCGCTCCATCATGCGGTTCTCCCGCAGCATCGCGAGGCGCTCGCCGAAGCTCGTCCTGAAGCCGTCCATCAGCGCACCTCGATTCCGAGTTCGTGCATGCGCCGCTCGATTTCGTCTATCCCGTCATCAGCGCACACGAACGGGGCCAGGTCACGCACGAGCGCTTCGAGCAGCCTGCATCGCTTGGTTGTGTCCTCAGCCGTAACTTGAGCCGCCGCCCACTTGCCGGCCATGTCGTTCAGCCCGTCTTCGAGCTCGCGGATGCGCCGCTCCTGGCGGTTGATTTCCTCGCACAGCTCGCCGTTCACGTCCTTGAGCCTGTCCACCTCTTCGTGGAGGTTGCCCTCGCCGAAGCTCATGCGACCACCTCCCTCATGTCGGCCATCTCGTACGCGTCGCCGAGCGCCATCCTCGCCGCGATGCCGAGCGCGCCGTCCCTGACATGCTCGGCGCAGCTGTACTCCCTGCACACCGACGGGCGCGCCTCGTACACGGCACAGCGCTTGTCCGCGGTCAGGAACGGGCATGTGAGGTCGATGGCGTCTGGCGGCTCGGGACGCGCCTTGCCCCTGTAGCGCCTGAGCCGAATCCTCTCGCGCGCCGACAGCGGCAGGAACCTCGAGCAGCATTCGCCGCACCCTTCGTGCGTCCCGCGCTCGGCGAGCATGTCCTTGACCTTCGCGCCTTCCGAAAGCATCGAGTGGACCTCGTACGGCGTCATCGTCCCTCCAATCCGCAGCGCTTGAGCAGCGCCGCAATCTCGATGCTCGTGAACCTTTCGCGCCTGGACGGCCTTCCGTGGTAGCTCGCGCACCACTTCTCCGCGTCGGCCACGTTCTGCGGGTTGCGCAGCCTCGGGTAGCCGAACCAGGTTCTCTTCGTCAGTCGCATTCGCACCTGTCCTCCCAGTCCACCGCGCGCGCGGGAGGCCACGGCTCGCCGTCGAAGCGGATCTCTGCCGGCGCGTCGCCCTCCCTGAGCGCCATCGGGAAGTGCTTGCGCTCGCCCATCCGCGTGGTCACGTCGATCATGTGCGGCTCGTCGGCGGCCGGCACGTTCACCTCGCCGCCCAGGACAGGCAGCTCGCGCCACGTCGTGGGCGGCATGCCCGGGCGCATCCACGCGGACCTGCTGCAATCGCTCATCGCGCATCCCTCCCGCGCGTGTCCAGGCCGTCGAGCCCCGCCGCCTGCACGGAGTCGCACGCCAAGGCGTACACCTTCTCGTCCACGTCGCCCATCAGGTAGCTCGCGCTGATGATGCCGAACAGCTCGCACGCGCAGCGCTCGGCGCGTCCCAGGCTGTCGCGCGGCACCATCTCGGTCACGCCGTCCATCGGGACACCGCCTTGCGGACGGCGACGAGGAGTTCGTCCTTGACGCGCTTGCACTCGGCCTTCATCTCGTCCACCGTCTCGGCCTTCGTCGGAGACTTGCGCAGCGATTTCTCGTACGCGAAGCCGACCGCGTGCTCGAGCGACGGGAAGAAGTTCGTTGCGTGCCACTCGCCCACGTTCTTGCCCTTCTCGTACTGCCGCTGCACCTCCCAGTCGGATTCGCTGCCGACGATTCGGAGCTTCGTCCACTCTGGTAGCTGGATTACCATCCCTAGCACCTCCTTAAAAACGCTCCCAGAAGCTACAGGAGACTCCAGGAGCGCCGTTTGCGGTTGTTGTCGATAACTTGTCCGTCTCGCGGATTTGCGGCGCTCCTAGAAGTTCGTGTAGAAGTCCACCACGTCTTCGCCGCATCCGCCGTCGAGCACCTGCGCGTAGCCCTTGCTCGTCTCGATGACGCTGCCCTCGGCCCAGCCGTCGCTCGCCACCACGTAGTAGCCTTCGTCGGTGCGCCAGAAGCCTTCGTCGTCCGTCCACCACTCGGGCGTGCGCCAGTGGTAGAGCGTTTCGGAGCTGTACCAGGTTTCGAGCGTGTCCCCGTACTGGTACACGCCGCCCTCCCGCGTGATGGTCTGCCGCGCGGCCTGCCCGCCGCCGTAGGTGTCGAGCGCGATCACGTCGGAGCACGCGCCCTCGTCCACGTCCCCCGCGTACGCGGCGCAGGGAACGCACGCCAGCGCGAGCGCGAGCGCCAATGTCCACTTCCTCATCGTCTTCCTCATCGTCTTCCTCCTGTCTGGACGCCGCCCATGGCGCGCGCCCTCCGTATCCTGTCCATCTGCTGCCAGAGGACCGCGTTCTCCCGCACGACCTCGCGCCACCTCGCGCGCAGCTCGTCCACGTCGGCCTTGACGTAGGTGGCGTGTATGCCGTCCACGCTCACGGGCGCGCACGTCGGGTCGGCGAGCGGGTTGCGGCTCATCGCCCCCGCTCCCTGCGCCGCGCGCCCTCGGCCGCCTTCTTGCAGCCGTCCGAGCAGTACTTGCGCGACCTGCTCCTGCCCACGTAGCTCTTCCCGCACCGCTCGCACACGAGCTGCACGCCCTTGGCGACGCGCCTGCCGCAGTTGTCGCGGTTCCGCGCCGACTCCTCGCGCTCGCGCCGCGCCGCCTCCGTGCAGCTGCCCGAGCAGTAGACCTTCGCGGGCGAGTCCGTGCGGAAGCGCCCGAAGCACTGCGGGCAGGTCTTCTCGTAGCGGCCGACTCCGCGCGCGACCGGTTTCGTCGAGAGCCGCATCGGGCGGTACGGCTCGAAGTCGTCCACGAACTCGCCGTGGTCGTTGATGATCAGCGGCATAGCGGCACCTCATCGATGTCGATGCGTATGCCGGGGACGCGCCCGTAGAGCTTCACGATGTTCTCACCGAACACCTGGCAGTCGTCTTCCCACCATCCCAGCCTCGTCATGATGTCCTTGAGGCCCTTGTCGAGGTTGTCGGTGTCGGGCTTGTCCGTGTGGGGCTCGCCGTCGGCGTGACCGCCGTCGCTCGGGAAGCACCACTCGACGCTCAGTATCACGCCGACGCCCTTCCGTATCGGCTTTTCGGGCCTGTGCCGTTCCTGGGGGGCGGCGCGCTTCGACTCTGCCGCCTGCCACGCGGGCGATGGGTAGAACACGGGCTTGCCGTTCCTCACGGCGACCCTCGCCTCCTGCTTGGTCGCGGTCGGCGGTTCCATCGCCATGAAGAAGTGGTGAGAGTCAGCCATCGCTAGTCACCCAAATCCATCGACGTCTGTGACGGGTAGAGCACCACGTTGGCGATCTGCCCTGTCATGCGCGCCAGGTTCGGGATTTGGTTCCACGACTCGTATTCGAGTTCGAGCGCGATCGTCGCCTTCTTCGAGTCGATGTTGGTCTTGGCGATCTTCGCGGTGATTTCAACTTGGTTCATCGTTCTTCCTTTCTGATTCTGGTTTCGTTCGGTTTCGCGCGCGGTCGCATCGGGCAGACGCTTTGCGCTTTGCGGCGCGGCGGCTTCTGAGCCGCGCCACAGCACAAGCGCATGCTTTGCTGGGCTCGCCCCAATTACTTACGTAGTAAGTAATTTGCAAAGGTCCTTTGCAGCAACCTTTGCGACCCTTGCTACGCGCGCGCGTACCAAAGCGCAAAGGTCGTTTGCAGGGGTCTGCAACCTTTGCTGCAACCTTTGCAAGCAAGGGTTGCTACGTAGCAAAGGTGCAAAGGTTGCACCTTTGCTGGCAAAGGCGCAAAGGTGGGTTGCATGCAAAGGTCGCGTCAGTCCTTTCTAACGACGACTTTCGTGCCCCTCGAATCTCCGTCCAGGACGTCGCCCATGCACCATTCGGACCACGTCTTGTCCTTTCTCGTCCAGTCGAGAATCTGGCGTTTCGTCGGCGGCTTACCCGCCACGTCGGGTATGCGGACGCGGACGTTCTCACGAGTCGGCGGTACATCGTCTTCTTCGCAGTAGCGCACCGCCTTCTCGATGGCCGCGTTAATCTCGGCGTATGCCTTCGCCTGATCGTCGTCTGGCTTGTCCTTGCGCGCATCAGGCTTCTTGTTGCGCTTGCCCTTGGCCTTCGGCTGCTCGCTCCCGAGCTCCTTGCATTCGGCGAGCTTGTTGTCGACTACGTGCAGCGGCCAGTCGAACCACGCGTTCACGGGCGCGAAGCGCGGGAACTCTCTCAACGTCCCGTCGATTCGCCACGCCGAAAGCGAGTCCTTGCGCTCCTTGATCTCGTCGATGCACTCGTGGAGCGCCGCGCCCGCTGCGGAGTCGAGCATGTCGTAGGCGTTCTGCTCGGCGTTGGCGGCTATCCTGCGCCCAGTCTCGGGAAGCGCCGCCCACGCGTCTGCCCCGCCCGCGTCAGCGACGGCATCGGCGCATGCCGCGCACACCTTGTCCTGGACGTGCTGCCAGCGCAGCTCGTCGGCGTCGAGCTCAATGAGGTCGAGTATCGCGTCGGGGTCGCGCCCGAACACGCCAGAACCGCTCGCGCGGTCGATGCTGCGCTTGTCGGCCTGAGAGCCCTTGCTGTGGTGGTGGCAGTAGATCGCCGACACGCCCGCCTGGTCGCACAGCGCGTCGAACAGATTCGCGAACGCCGCCATGTCGCCGGCGTTGTTCTCGTCGCCGACGCTCACCTTGTAGATGGGGTCGATGACCACGACCTCGACGCTGTGCTTGATGCACCTTCGCACGAGCTTCGGCAGCAGCTTGCCCATCGGCTCGGCCTTACCGCGCAGGTTCCACACGTCGATGTTGCAGGCGTTGGCCGGTTCGACGCCCATCGCCCCGTAGATGTCGTTGAAGCGGTTGATGCACGAGTCGCCGTCGAGTTCCAAGTTCACGTACATCACGCGCGACTGCTTGCACGACATGCCGAACCACGTCAGCCCCTCGGCGAACGCGATGCACAGCGAGATGAGCGCGAAGCTCTTGCCCGCCTTCGACGGGCCGCTCACGAGCATCTTGTGGCCCACCCTCAGCAAGCCGTCTATGAGCGCGGGCTTGAGCGGCGGCAGGTTGTCGCCGAGCATCCTGTCGAGCGGCACGGCGTCGGGCAGCTCGTCGGTCTCCTCGGCGTACCACTCCTCCCACTCCTCCCAGTCGCCCGCGCCCTGCGACAGCCCCGCGAGGAACTGCCGCTTGCCGTTTCGCATAGCGCCCGGCATGCGCGAGAGCCGCGATGGGTTCTTGTTGGCCTTGTCGATGACGATGCCGTTGCGCTCGCACCGCTCGTAGAGCACGCGCACGCGCTCGGCGTACTGCTTCGCGTCCTCTGCGTCGATCTTGACGATGGCGTGCAGGCTCTTGTTGCCCGAGTCGACCATCGCCGCGATCGGCAGGTTGAGCTGCTTCACGATCGCCGCGAACTTGCCGCGCTCCATCTCGTCGGACTCGACGAGCGCGTGGCGGTAGCTCGTGACGTTCTTGTTGCCGATGTAGTCCCCGTCGAGCGGATTGATGCAGATGTACGCGCCGACCGACTCGTCGAGCGAGCCTACGGCGTCTTCGAGGGACTTGGCGCGCCCCGCCGCCTTGATGAGGTCGCCCGCCGTGCGCTTGTACACGCCGACGCCCGGCGCGATCCTGCCGTTCTCGCCCTCGGTTGCGTCGAGCACGTAGCGGACCACGTCGTTCTCGTCAAAAAGCGCCTTGAGGTACGCCACAAGCTCGTCGAGCTCGTGCCCCTCGGGGTATAGCGGCGATACCTGCTCGTCGTGCTCGCTCACGCTCGACGCGTCGACGATGGCGGGCTCGTCCTCGTCCCCGTAGAACGTGACGTCCCACGGCAGCACGTCGTACACCTTGCCGCCGCCGCCAGCAGTCCACCCGTGGTCGCGGGCGAGCTTGACGAGCGTGCCGCCCGTGACGGGATTGCCCGTGCCGTCCCCGAACGAGCGCCAGTGCTTGTCCACTTCGGCCAGCCTGTGCCTGTGGTCTGGCTGTGTGCACCCGCGCACCCAGTCGCGCCATGTCTCGACCCCGTAGCCCTCGTGGTGGAGCGCCTGCCCGACGCTGATGAACTCGTCGTAGTGCACGTCGGGCGGTATCGCCGCGAGCGCTTCGGTCAGGTCGTAGCCTTTACCTGTCATGACACTGTCGCATCGAGTCTTTCGGTGAAGTCACGCCACGTTCCACACGTTTTGCGAACACCAAATTGACCGTCGAAGTCTCGCCAAGTGAATCCCTCTTTGCCTTCACTTGCGTAATAAGTCTGGGTGACGCCGTTTCCGTCGACAACGTTTACTGTGTTGTTGTTGAAGAAAAACGTCGCGTAATACTCGATGTTTCCATCTGTAACGATCTTCGTTTTGATCTTACTCATGCTTCCACCTCCCTCGGGTCGTATGTCTCTGGGTCAATGCCGGCGCGCTTGAGCTTCCACGCCTGCCAGCCGCACGCGGCGAGCCGCCCTATCATCGACTTGGCCGCTTCGAAGCTCCACGTACCGACGTGCTGGAATCCGTTGCGTTCCAGGCATCGAATCTGCTTTGCGGTAGCGAGCCCGCTGTCCGCCCGCCTCATGAGCGCGTCGATGAACGCCGACGCCTGGCCAGCGCTCTCGATGCCCGACGAGTCGACGCCGAACCGCTCGATGGTCTCGCGCTGCTTGTCGGTGACAGCCCCGCACTCCCACAGTTTCGTGGGAACGTAGTCCTCAAGCTCTAGCTCCTGTATCGACGCCGCGAACTGCAGCGGGTCGACGAGCTTCTTTTTCTTCTTGCGCTGCGCCGCCAACTCGCGCGCGAGCGCCGCCTCGCGCTCGGCCCTCACGTCCTTCTCGGCGGTCTCGGCGAGCGCTTCGAGCCCCCACTCGACGTCGGGGGCTCCCGCCATGATCTCGGTCATCTTCTCGGCGACCTTCGGCTCTTTGCCGAGCAGCGACGCGGGGCGCGCGAGGTCGTGGCGCTCGGTCATCCACAGGAAGTCGAGCAGCAGCAGCCGCTCCTTGCCGGGCGCGAGCCTTGTCCCGCGCCCTACCATCTGGGCGTAGAGTCCCCGCGACTTCGTGGGGCGCAGCACCACGACGCAGTCGACTGCGGGGCAGTCCCACCCCTCGGTGTAGAGCATCGAGTTGCACAGCACGTCGTAGTCTCCGCGCTCGAACATGTCCTTCTTGCGGGCGCGCTCCTCCGCGCTGTCGTAGCCGCTCGCAGCCACGGCCCGAAGCCCCGCGCGGTTCAGCTCTTCGGCCATCTGCTCGGCGGTCGCCACGAGCGGCAGGAAGCACACGGTCTTCTTGCCCGCGCACTCGACCGCCATCTCGCGGGCTATCTCGGGCAGGTACGGGTCGAGCGCGCTGCCGAGGTCTCCCGCCTGGAAGTCCCCGTGGCTCACCTTCACGTCGCTCAGGTCGATTCTCAGGGGTATGCACTTCGCGGTGATGGGCACGAGGTAGCCGTCCGCCACGGCGCGAGCGAGCGGGTACTCGTAGGCGATCGAGTCGAAAACCTCCGAAAGCCCGCGCCTGTCAGCGCGGTCCGCCGTGGCGGTCACCCCGAGCAGATAGCCGCCCGCGTCCATGTGGCGCTCGATTATGCGCCTGTACGACTCGGCCACCGCGTGGTGCGCCTCGTCGACGACGAGCAGCTTGAAAGATTCGAGCGGGAACGCTTCGAGCCTGTTACCCTGAAGCGTCTGGACGGAGCCCACGCACAGCGCGCATCCGTCCCCCTCGTCGTCGTAGTGCCGCTGCGCCTTCTCGATTGCCACGGGCGCGCCGCACATGCTCTGCAGCTTGCCCGCGGCCTGGTCTATCAGCTCGCCCCGATGCGCCAGCACGAGCACGCCGTTGCCGTTCTCGGCGGTGCGCCGCGCTATCTCGCTGAAGATGACGGTCTTGCCCGTCCCCGTCGCGAGGACGAGCAGCGTGGCTCTGTTGCCAGCCGCCCACTCCCTGCGAACCGCGTTGACCGCTTCCTCCTGGTACGGCCTGAGCTTCATCGCTACCATTCGTCGTCGGCGGTCTCGCCGCCGTCCTTGACCTCGCCGCCCTTGACCTGCGGCTTGCCGTCAGCCGGCGCGTCGTCTGGGTCGATGTAGCGCGCGACGTTGTTCGCGTAGCCCTTCTCGCCAGCCTTCTCGCCGCGCGTGTACTCGAACTCGCGGCGCTCGATCTCGACCCAGCCGCCCAGGCCCTTGATCTCGGACGGGTTGAACGTCATCTTCTCGCCGTGCTTGCGGACCCCCAGGCAGACCGAGAGCTGCGCGAGCTTCCACTTCATGCCCGAGTGCATCGCGATGCGGTCGCTGACCGTCGTCGAGTCGGGGCCGACGCCGACTTTGAGGTTCAAGTCGACGCACGGGTAGCTCGGCTTGCCGTTGGTGAACCCCTTCTTGACGCCAACGACCGTGAACGGGTAGTAGCCCTCTTCGAGTAGCTTGAACCCGCTCGAATCGTCGCCCTCATCGAGCTCGACGTCCCAATCGAGGATTTCGTACTGTTCGTTTGCCATTTCGGCTCCCTTCTAAAACGGAATGTCCTTGTACAGCTCGCCGCGCTCCTTGATGGTCGCGACGATCTTCTCCCAGTGCTTGAGCAGCGTGTTGCGCACGAACTCGACGCTGTAGTCGCCGATGGGCGTCGCGTCGGTGTAGTCGTTGTTCTTGCGGCTCCCGACCGCGTCGCGTAGCTGCGCTTCGCTGACCTGGTAATCGGCCATGAGCTGGTGGAGCTGCGCGAACTCGGGCTCGGTGACCTCCTCGAAGCTCGGCGGCTTCGCGTTCATGTTGCCGTTCGCTATCTCGTGGACGTAGGCTTCCATCTCGGCGAGCGACGGGCCGTCCTTCTTTTCCTTGCTCGACTTCGCGGCCTCTTTCTTCGCAGCCTTTTTGGCGGCATCTCCAGCGGCCTGCGCGCCTGCTTGCGCCTCGGCCTCGTCTTCGGGCACGAGCTGCTGCTCGGCGGGCTTGATACCGGTGGGCACCTTGTCGGCTATCTCGGCGAAGTCGAACGGCATCGAGTCGGGAAGCCCCAGGCGGTTCTTGGCGTCGTACGCGGCGGAGTGCGTCGCGTACATGGCGCGCTTCTTGCCGCCCGTCGCCTTAACCTTCTTGCCGTCGTCGCTCACGATGAGGTCGTTCTTGTAGTTCGCGAACAGCAGCAGGTCGCACCACTCCTTGACGATTGGCGCGTCCTTCTTCTGAAGTTTCAGCTCCCATCGGTCGTACTCGCCCATCTCGTCCGGCGCTTCGAACCGCTTGATCTGGGCGTGCGCGATGACGAGGACGTTCTTCCCAGCGTCGGCAACCTTGTCTAGCGCCGCGAACAGCTTCCTGAACTCCTCTGTCAAGTACGTGTAGCCCTTGCCGTAGCCCGCATCCTCGATGCCCTTCCACTTCTTCACTGTGAGCACGTGGTTGGTGCACAGCGTCTCGGCGGCATCAATCGTGTCGATGACGAGCGTCCCTACTTCGGGCATCTTCGCAGCCGCCTCGACCTCGGCGAGCAGACCCAGCCACCCGTCGGGCCTCGGCAACCTCGCCACGTCGTAGTGGCCGCTGCCGTCTTCCACGTCTATGAAGACCGCGCCTGGCCAGCTCGCGCCGAACGTCGTCTTGCCGACGCCCTCGACGCCGTAGCAAACGGCCTTGACGGGTTTCGCGACCACGCCCCTGCTTATCGTGTAAGCCATCTACGCCCCCTCTCCCAGCAGCCACGCGACCGACTCGCCGACCGACGCGCCGAGCGCGTGCGATACCTTCGGCGGGTCGATGCGCAGCGACGTGCGCCTGATGCCCCCGCCGCGCCGCTCGGGCACGTGGACCACGTGGACGTCGCATCCGTCGGGAACGTCGCCCTCCTCGGCGAAGTAGGCCTCGACCGCGGCCATGTCCACGCTCGTTCGCAGAAACCCGTTGGCCCCCGCCCACAGCTCGAACGCGTCGGGGTCGCTCACGCGCAGCTTCGCCTCGTCGCGCGCCGGCTCGCCCTTGTCCACGGTGATGCTGAACGTGCCGACCTTCTCGCCGTCTATCTCGACGTCGAAGCTCTTCGGCGCGACGCCCAGCGCGCGGGCCTTCTCGAACCGCTCCGTCATGATGGCGTCGAACTCGCCGCGGAGGTTGCCCGGGTCTCCCGTGCCGACCTCCTCCTTGATCGCCTTGAAGAGCGCCTGCGCGAGCGCCATCTTGCGGATGACCTCGGCGTCGTGCTCCTCGTCGATGACCTCGACGGTGCTGACTTCATCGCCCATCGCTTCCCCCTTCCTCGACCCTCTGCCCGCACCTCGGGCAGAAGCACCAGTAGCTCTCCAGCGGCTCGCCGCACGCGCGGCACTCGGGCGCATCGTCCTCGTGCGGCTGCGGCCCCCAGCTCGCGGCGCTCGTCTTGCCGCCCGCCATGACCGACGCCTGAGTGACGGTGAGCGGCGGGTAGATTAGTTCCCTGGGCACCATCTAGCACCACCCCATCAGCGCGCCGATTACCCACATGACGCCGAACATCACCGCGATCAGGACGCCCCCGTAGAGCGTCCCGCGCTCGTATGCGCTATAATCTTTCACGTCGATACCTCCTGTATCGTCTTCCCGGGCCGTGCAGCTCCTACCTGCGCGGCCCGATTTCGTCCCTGTTGCGGACGGCCCACTCCTCGAACTCGCGCACGAGCACGAAGCCGTACCGCTCGCCCTGGATGCGCGTGTAGGGCAGCGGGTCGTTCCCCCGCTTGGTCCACGCGCGCACGGTGCGCTCGCCCTGGCCCGTCTGCTCGGCCAGCTCGCGCACTGTGATGGCGATTCGTTCCACATCTGCACCTCCTTCGCGTCGATACAGCGCGCCCGGGTTCGGGGACAGCCCGTCCGCCTTGCCCAGCTCCGAGGCGGGCCCCCTCGCGGTGTTTGGTGGTCCACGCGCCCCGCATCTTCGCCCGAGGCGGCACGGCGGGCGAAAGGACTCTCCCGCCTCCCGTGTCCCCATGCCCGGACGCGCTGCATGGTCTCTTCTTCCCGCCTCTCGGTGCGGGGGCCCCGTTCTCTTGCAGGGTCGTTCGGTTTTCAAGCTGCGCGACGCCGATTCGGCATCGCGGAAGGCGCGCGGTTGCAAGGTTTTGGCATTGTTCGCATACAAGGGACTTGCGCGCCCTCCGCGACGCCGGCCCGCGAGTTTGCAGTACGGGCCGACGCCAAGAGAGGAGGAACGCGGCTTTTTCCGTCATCCGCCAGGACGTGCGTTCTAGTACAGCTTGGACAGCGCGCGCAGCACGTCCTTCGCGATTGCCCACGGGCTGTCAGCCGTGACGTCCACGCCGATGGGCTGGATGCTCTGGAACACGTGGACGGTCTCGCGGCATCCCTCGCGCTCGTACTCGCAGCGCTCGACCCAGCCGCCCGTCGCGGCGCGCAGCATGTCGGTCAGCTCGTTCTTCACGAACAGGCGCTTCTCCTCGTAGACTTCGTCGGTGGTCATGGCTCTCCTCCGTTCGCTTCGATGGCTACATGCTGGTGGACAGTTTTGGGAGCCTGTCTTCTGTGAGGTCGAGCAGGTAATCGGCGGAACATCCGAAGTACTCCGCCGCGGTTGCCACGAAATCCGCTGGCATGGTCGCCAGGTCGTTCTCGTAGCGCGTGATCTGCTTGATGGTCACGCCGAGCTCGGACGCCATGTCCGTTTGGTTGAATCCGAGTCGGACGCGCTCGCTCGCAAGGTTTCTATGTTGCATGTCTAACTCCTGTTTCGGGAACCATTTTTTTACCCCTTCGTGTCCCATAGTATAACCATTTATTTACCCTTTTCAAGATAAAATATCGGGTATGGGGTAAAATTTTGGTTATCCCAGATAGGCAGGTGGAAATCATGGAAAACAGAATCGGCGAAGCTCGCAGGGAATACGCTGACAGAATCGGCGGGTTCACTCAAAAGGATGCTGCCGAATACTTCGGCGTCAGCCTGTCCACGTACAAGAAATGGGAGCAGGGCCAGGGCAAGCTCAACGGCGGCATCCTTCGCGACGTTGCGGCGAAGTACGGTGTGACGGTGGACTACCTGCTCGGAATCCAGCCAGCACGCATCTCGCAGGAACGCCAGCCGTCACGCGAAGAGCGTGAGCTCGTGGAGCTTTTCCGCCGCATCGCCGACGAGGACAAGCCTGCGTTCCTCGAAATGGCCCGTGCGCTCGCGTTTGCGGGCGACGCGAAAAAGAAAGATGCTCTCAGAATTGACTGCGGAGCTGGAATCGCTCTGAGCTAGGAGGAACGCATGGGACTTTTCAACAACCTGAAGGACGCGGTCAAGAAGACCGTGGATGAGAAGCGCGGCGCGGCGCAGCTCCAGCGCGCGCCGATCGTGACGGCCCGCTGGCCGAAGGCCAAGTACGCTGGCAAGCTGCTGATGGACAACTCCTTCGAGATGAAGGCGTACGTCTACTACCCGCAGGCGATGCCGTGGCCGCCAGACGGCGAGCGGTTCGCGCTGGAAGTGCTCCCAGGGGATGCCGTCCTCCAGAGCCTCAACGGCGGCAACCTGATGGATACAGCGGCAGACGGCAACGCCATCGCGCTCACCTACAACGGCGCGATAGTCGGCGTCTGCTGGGCGTTCCGCGAGGCCGCGATGCACTACGTCTCGCAAGGCTACCGCGTCTACCTCGAAGCCGAGAAGCGCGGCATGTACAGGGAGAACATCCCGAACCTCTACGTGTTCGGCTCGAAGTTCACGGACAACTACTCGCTGATTTACGACTAGGTATAGACCTATAGACAAGGAGCCGCCCCCGCGCGGGCTGCAACCCATGTGCGCGGGGGCGGGAAGGACGAGGTGATTGTACCATGACCCGCTCGCACTTCGGCTCGATCCAGTACATCCGACCCGGGCGCTACCGAATCTGGTGGACCTCGAACGGCAAGCGCCGCTCCGCCTACGTGGACGGCGACCGCGACGCGGCGGAGCGCGCGCTCGCCAAGCACGCCGTGGAGCGCGACCCGTCGCGCATGACGTGGGGGCAGCTCTACGCCCTGCACGTGGAGCCGACCTACCCGACGCTCGCCGCCAAGACGGTGGACGACTACTCGCGAACGTGGCGCGTCGAGCTGGAACCCCGCATCGCGGGAGAGCGGGTGGCCGACATGGACTGGCGGCACGCGAACGCCGTGCTGACCTCCATCTCAGCGCCGACCGTCCAGCGCAGGGCCGGCGCGCTGCTCAAGAAGATGTGCAATATCGCCGTGCGCAACGGCGTGCTCGCCGCCAACCCCGTGCAGGCCATAGCCTACGCGCCGCACCGCCCGCGCACCAAGCGGCTGGTGGACGTGACCGAGGTGCGCGCCCTCATGTCGGGCATGGAGGGACTGAAGTACGAGCCCGCGCTGCTGCTCATGCTCGGCGCTGGCATGCGCCCCGAGGAGGCGCTGGCGCTCACGTGGGAGGACGTGTCGGCCTACGAGCTGGCGGGCAGGCGCTACCTCCGCGCGCGCGTGGACAAGGCGCTCACGGTCGCGAGAGCAGGCAAGGTGCTCAAGTCCACCAAGAACACGGCGAGCGAGCGCGACGCGATCATGGGCGAGCCTTTCGCGTCCCGCGTGCTCGAGCTGGCGGATGGCCGCAGCGGCCCGCTCGTGCCGTCCGGCAAGGCCAGGGGGGACACCCCCGAGGACGCCTACGCATCCCCCGTCACCGTCACGCACAACTGGCGTCAGTGGTGCTCGCGCCACGGCGTGCCATACGTCTGCCCCAAGAACCTGCGCAGCTCCTACGCCACCATGATGGGCGAGGCGGGCGCGCCCGATTCGGTGGTGTCTGGCAACATGGGCCACGCTGGCGGCACCACGAAATCCCGACATTACCAGAGAGTCACCGTCCGAGCGAAGTGTATGGCCGCCGACCTCCTCGCCGAGCTGGTGGACGAGGTAGGCTAGAGCAACGGTGCGAAAATGGTGCAAAACTCGTGGACGCTCAGGGATGTTCAGGGACGTTCGCCCAGCTCAAACGGCATGTTGCCCGAACTTGTCAAAAAAAGGGACATACCGTCAATTTTCGGCATGTCCCCTGGTCAGGCATGGAGCCAGCGACAGGAATCGAACCCGCAACCCACTGATTACAAAGAAGCGCCGCGCGCAGCCTGACCTGCGGTTTCTCCGTCCTCGTGGTGCGTTCTCGGTGCGTGCGCGCACAAAAAAAGCGCCCGCCCCCGAAGGGACGGGCATGTGCGAGAAAGCAACTTCCGCACTTTGGCCGAGCATATTGTAGCACTACCGAAGCTCCACGACCTCCACGCCGTACGCGACCGCGCAATCGTGCTCGATCCTGCACCCGCGCGCGTTCTGCCACCCTGGCGCGAACGCGGCCACGTCGGCGTGCGCCATCAGCTCGATGGACTTGCCCAGGAGCTCGAGCGGCCGCATCTGAGCCGCGCCGTCGTTGCGGAAGTGGTTCGGCACCTCCTGGCAGTCCTCGCCGCGCTCCGCGTACATGTCGGCGATTCTGGCGAAGGCGGCGTCGCGCGCGGCCTTTATCTCGTCGTCGGACAACCCGCGCATCGGCTGGCTGATGAAGACCCTTACCATTTCGCCACCTTGCCCTTGTTGAGCGCCCGTTGCAGCGCCTTGACCGTAATCGGCCCTATGATGCCATCAGGCTCCACGCCTAGCTTGCGCTGAAGCGAGCGCTTGAGCGGCTTGGTGAACTTCAGCTCGTTGCCCACCTTGGCCTTCGGGCCTATCTTCGCGCGGAGCGCCTTGTACAGCGCGCCGTCGCGCTTGCCGTTGACCTTGATGCCGAGCTGGCGCTTGAACTCCTTGGTCGTGAGCGGACCCCAGTCGCCGTCGACGTTGAGCTTGGCGACGGCCTCGCCGCCCGCCGTGGTCTGCGTCGGCGAGGAAGCGGGCGCGGTCGTGTCGGCCTTGTGGTTGTAGTGGAGCGTGCAGCTCCAGCCGCCAGGGCTGTACTCGTAGAACTCGTGGACGTACGCCTCATAGCCGCTTTGGTCTCCGCGCTTGTTACCGTACGCGCCATTGTCACCCCAGCAGAACTCCGACAGCATGTCCTTGCCGTACGGGCCGTCTCCGCGACCGCCGTCCTGGCACATGGCGGTGTGATTCTGGTCGTTGAGGTACACGTCACCGCGCACCGCGTACGTGGAGCTGGTGTCCCAGACCTCGAACAGGCCAGACTTCACGAACACCTCGCGCATGTTGCCCGTGTACGTTGCTCCGTCCAGCCTTCCCTCGTACTTAGTGCCTTGCAAGGCCATCTTCCAGGCGGTGATGACGGAGCTAGAGCAGTCATAGTCTCCACGTTTGAGCGTGTACTTCCTACCTTCGATGACCCACGTCACCTTGTCGGTGTTGGTGCCGTAGCGCTCTTCCCACGAATAACCGAACCCATCGTCATCGCACATGCGCTGGTGAATCTTCGCGGCGATCTCCGCGCAGTTCACGAGCACCTTGTTGGCTGCGGTGGACGTGGTGGACACCGTTGCCGCGACCGTGGCCGCTGCCTTCGCCACCACGCCGCCCTTGACGCTCATGGCCTTCCAGGCTTCCGCGTCGCCGTAGAAGCAGTCCAGGTCGAGGTCGGCGTTGTAGCCAGCGATTCTCCCGCAGCTGGTGTACTGGAAGATGGTCGGCTTGCTCCACGCTCCGAACGGGTTCCAGTCCGTCCAAATGTCGGCAGGCTTCTTGTAGCCAGTGCGGTTATAGTTCGGGTACTGGGCCACCCAGAGCGGATATCCCGCCTTCTTGACCGCGCTCCAATCGTAGGCGTTGCACGTGGACTTCGACATGTAGATGCCGGGCTTCACGCCCGTCTTGGCGTAGACCCTATCGAGCCACGCCTTGGCCCACTTCGGGCCCAAGATGAGCGCATTGGCTTCCCAGTCGAGGTAGAGGCTCGCCTTGCCCACGTACGGCTTGACCTTCGCCACGAAATGGTCGGCCTCGGCCTTCGCGGTGCCTCCGCACGAGTCTTGCGCGAAGTGGTAGAACCCGAGCAGCTTCTTGCTGTTGAGCGTCTGGTCTGCCCACTGCTTGTAGTACTCGTTGGTGTAGCCCGTGCCGCCCGTTGCCTTGACGATGACGAAGTTCGTGGTGGACAGCTTGGCTACGTTTATGCCAGCCTGCCAGCTCGCAATGTCGATGCCGTTAAGCGTCATCGCCCTCACCGCCCAGCGTCGCCATGATCGGCGAGAGCACCGCCATCACGAGCGCCAC